>Ga0068859_100003301_pt1 | contig 16410 bp, 10 predicted proteins | sample KBSSwiS22_FD_66585 | JGI IMG/M metagenome (GOLD analysis project Ga0068859, IMG submission 66585) | Switchgrass rhizosphere microbial communities from Kellogg Biological Station, Michigan, USA - KBS Switchgrass S2-2 | ecosystem: Host-associated > Plants > Roots > Rhizosphere > Soil ...
TTCTTGTCGATGATCGCGTCCTGGATCAGCGACCCTTCGCCGATCCCCAGCGGCGGGCAGCCGGGAGGCCCCGCCGGCGGATACGGGTCCGCGCCCATGACCAGCGAGCGGCGGACCGTGGCGCGCGTCATGGACGAGCGCACGCCGATGATCGAGCTTTCCACGGTGCACTCTTCGATCGACGTCCCCTCGGACACGATCGAGCGGTTGATGCGCACGGCGTCCAATCGGCTTCCCGGCAGATAGCGCGGATGGGTGTAGAACGGCCACTCCGAGTCGTTGAAGTGGAACGGAGGCTCCGCGCACACGAGGTCCATGTGCGCGTCGTAGAAGGCGCGGATCGTCCCGATGTCGCGCCAGTAGCCGTCGAACAGGAACGACTGCACGTTGGCGTCTCCGACCGCGTGCGGCAGCACGTCGCGGCCGAAATCGTGGCGCTGGCTGTTTTCGAGACAGGCGCGAAGGTAGGACTTCCTGAAGAGGTAGATCCCCATCGACGCCAGGTACGGGCGGCTCGCGGACACGCCGAAGCGGGCGAGAAGCTGCGGGTCCGCGTTCATGCCGGAGCGCGCCGCCGCGTCCTTCGGCTTCTCGCGGAACTCGACGATCCGGCCCGTGCCGTCGACGCGGATCGCGCCGAACTCGGCGATCTCGTCCTCCGCACAGGGGAGCGCCGCGACCGTGACGTCGGCGCCGGCCGCGAGGTGCTCGGCGAGCAGGCGGCGGTAGTCCATGCGGTACATGTGGTCGCCGGAGAGGATGAGCACCAGCTCCCCTCGCGATTCGAGGATGATCTCGAGGTTCTGGCGCACGGCGTCGGCGGTCCCCTGGAACCACGCTTCGCCGCGCGGCGTCTGCTGCGCGGCCAGAAGCTGCACGAACCCGCGGGAGAACAGGTCGAACTTGTACGTGCGCACGAGGTGCCGGTGCAAGGAGACCGAGTTGAACTGGGTGAGAACGAACATCCGCTCCATCCCGGAGTGGATGCAGTTGCTGATCGGGATGTCGATGAGGCGGTACTTCCCGGCGATGGGGACGGCGGGCTTGGCGCGCTCGCGGGTCAGCGGGTCGAGGCGGTTGCCCCGCCCGCCGCCCAGGATGACCGTGATGACGTCCTGCTCGAGACCTTGCGTGGCGGACATGCGGCCCCCGTCTAGATCCGGAACGCCCCGGTCGTCAGGCGCCGCCAGCAGGCCGCGCAGTATTTCTCCGGCTTCGTGTCGATGTCGGCCAGCGCCGACGTCGCCGTCATGGCGCACGCCGGATCGCGGCAGTCCGGCAAGCCGCGCACACGCCCGATCGCGTACAGGGCCAGCTTGACGACCCGCGCGCGCTGGCGCGCGGGATCGGCCTTTCGCTTGTAGAACGCCTCGCGCAGGCGCCGGACCGAAAGGACTGCCGCGTGCGCGACCGCGTCGATCTCGCCGAACGCGCCATCGACCTGGGGCTTGTAGAGGTCGACGTCGGTCACGAAGAGCGTGGCGTCGACGGGCGGGCTCCCGGCGGCCGGGCGCGGCGCGGACTTGGCCCTGAGCTCGCCCAGGAACGGCCCCGCCAGGTGCTGACCGCGGGCGGGATCGTCCCCCGCCCGGGGCACCGGCACGGCAGGCCGCACCGCGACGGCCGCGTTCAGCACCTTGCCGATGCGCGCGGCCGCCGCCTCGACTTCGGCGGGGTCGACCTTGCCCACCGGCACGATCACGACGTTGAGGCTCATGGACGCCGAACTTTACGTTCACCGCGCGGCCCGGCGCAATCGGGGATAATCGCGCGATGGAGACGCTCGACCGCCTCGCCGCCGAGATCGAGGCCGCTCGGTCGCTCCCGTCCCGGGACCGGGACCGGGTCCTGGCCGCCCTCGACCTCGACGACCTGGCCGGGCTCGCCGAGCGGTGCGTCGGCTCCGGGGATCGGGACGCGGCGTGGGACCTGCTGGACGTGCTGCGCCGGCCCGCGCTCTTGCGGCGGATCGACGCGGCGGGCGCCACCCCGGCCTGGGCCGATCGCATCCTGGCCCTGATCGAGGCCTCGCACCTGACGATGGCGACCCTCCTGGCGCGGCGGGCACGGGAGTACGGCGCGAAGGTGCTCTTCGAGGTGCCGACGCCGGGAAACCCGCGCAGCGTGACGTGGCGGCAGGCCGCGTCCCGTGTCGAGGCCTTGGCGCGAGGGCTGGTCGCGCTCACGGAAGGGCGCGACGTTCGCGTCGCCGTCATCTCGGACAATCGGCTCGGTATGGCGCTCGTCGACCTGGCGTGCCACGCGGCCGGCTTGGTCTCGGTCATGATCCCGGCACAGTCCGTCGACGACGACGTCGCGTTCATGCTGCGCCAGTCCGAAGCCGGGGTTGCGATCGCGGGCTCGCGCGAGATCTTGGCCACGCTCCGACGGCTCGCGGACCGGCTTCCGGCCTTGACCACGCTGGTGACGATGGACGGCGCTCTCGCGGGGGCGGGTGTCGTCACCCTTGACGAGATCGCCTCGCGCGCGCCCGAGACCCCGCAGGCCGAGCTCGACCGGCGCCGCTTGGCGGCGCGCGTGACCGACCTGGCCACGATCATGTACACCTCGGGGACCACGGGAACTCCGAAGGGGATCTGCTTCTCCCACCGGAACCTCGTCTTCAAGCGATTCGCGCGGGCGCTGGCCCTCCCCGAGATCGGCGAGGACGACGTCTTCCTCTGCTACCTCCCGCTGTTTCACACGTTCGGCCGGTTCCTCGAGCTGTACGGGTGCATCTTCTGGGGGGCCACGTACGTCTTTCTCGACAACCCATCGGTCGAGGCGCTCGTGAGCGGAATGCGGCGCTGGCAGCCGACGGTGTTCATCAGCGTCCCGAAGAAGTGGATCCAGCTTCACGAACAGATCGTGCGCCTCGCCGATCCCGAGCGCGCCAGCGACGCGGAGATCGAAGAGGCCCTCCGCCGCGTGACCGGCGGGCGCCTGCGCTTCGGTCTCTCCGCGGCCGGACGGCTCGACGCCGACATCTTCCGGTTCTTCCAGTCGCACGGCGTGGCGTTGCTGAGCGGGTTCGGCATGACCGAGGCGACCGGCGGGATCACGATGACGCGGCCGGGCGGCTATCGCGACGACTCCCTTGGCCCCGCGCTTCCGGGCATCGAGCTGCGTGTCGACGACGAGGGAGAGCTCGCCATCCGGGGTCCGTACGTGATGATCGGCCACGTCGCGATCCCCGAGGACGAAAAGACCCTCGACGCCGAAGGCTGGTTCCCGACGGGGGACCTCGTCGAGCTGGACGCGGACGGGCACCTCCGCCTCGTCGATCGCAAGAAGGAGATCTACAAGAACGTCAAAGGCGAGACCATCGCCCCCGCGCGCGTCGAATCGCTCTTCCGCGAGTTCGCCTCCGTCGGGCGCGTGTTCTTGGTCGGCGACCATCGCGAATACAACACCGCGCTGATCTGGCCGAATCCCGAGGCGCGCGACCTCGACTTTTCCGTCATGAGCGACGAGGAGCGCAAGACCCATTTCCGGTCGATCGTCTCGTCCGTCAACGCCTTCCTCGCGCCCTTCGAGCGCATCGTCGACTTCGCCCTGCTGGAGCGCGACTTGTCGGCGGATCGCGGCGAGCTCACGCCGAAGGGAACGCCGCGCCGCAAGGTGGTCGAGACCCACTTCGCGGAGACCATCCGCCTGCTGTACCGGCGTGCGCGCCTCACCGTCGGCGGCTGCGAGATCGTGGTCCCGAACTGGCTCTTCCAGGCGCTGGGCCTGACGGCCCAGGACCTTCGCATCGACCCGGATCGCATCGCGCTTCCGAGGCGGGGAACGTCGCTCCCGGTGCGCCGCCTGCAAAACGGCGTCGCGCTCGTCGGCTCGTCGGTCTACCGGTACCCCGCGCGGGAACCGATCCACCTGGGCGTCCTGCTGACCACACCGCGCCTGTGGCTCGCCAACGAAGCGCTCGTCGACTTCGCGCCACTGGCGACCCATCTGCGCGAGCGGCCGGGGCGGGCCGGCGACGCCATCGAGCGGAAGGGGCGCACGGCCCCCGGGTCCGCGGACGACGCGCTGAAGGACGCGGTCCAGCACGCGCTGACCGCCTCCGACCTCGACCTGATCGACCTCCACCGCGCGGGCCTCTTGCTGGAGTCGTCCGACGAGGACGGCGCGCTCGACGCGGTGCGCCTGCTCGAGCGGGTCGTGATCGGCGAGGAGGGGCCGATCACCGAGCCCGCCCGCGAGCTGTTGCGGCGCGCGGCCGGCTCCCCCTTCCTCGCGGTGCGCCGCCGTGCGTTCGCGGTGCTCGTTCCCGTGGAGCGCGAGGTCCGGGTCCAGCAGACACTGCGGCGTTTCCTCGCTTCGCCTGGCGTCCTGATCGATGCCGACACGCGCGAGGCGTTGTGCGAGCGGACGCTGACCGATGCTCGGTTGCGCGCGTTCGTCGACGAAGCGCGCGAGTCGGGGGCGTCGAGGGAAGCCGGGCGTGCGATCGACCGCCGCGCCGGCGCGCTCCTCAAGTTTCTCGCCGCATACGGCGCGTCCCATCCCTCGCGCTACAGGCTCCTGCGCGCCTTTTTCGTCCGGTCGATGATGTTCGGCGGCCGCGAGTCGTTCCGGCAGGAATCGTGGCGCGCCCTGGACGATCTCGTGAGCGGCTTCCGTCAGTGGCTGGGCACCACCGCGCGCGTCGCGGTGGACCCCGAGAGCGGCCAGGAGTACCGCTGGGAGGACGTCGTCGCCTTCGACGACGGCGTCCCGCAGGCCGACTGCATCCGGATCCTGGCGGCACTCCGGTCGACGGCGCTCCTGCGCGAGGCGGTGTTCCTGTTCTCGGGCGGCGCGCTGCCGCGTCTGGGAGACATTCCGGCGGGCGGGGTGTGGATCCGGCCGCTGGGCGCGCGCTACGACAAGACGGTCTACCGCGTCACCGTCCAGACCCGGTTCCAGGGCGCCTACGATCTGGCGCTCAACGTGAACCAGGGGCGAACGGCAGAGCAGGTCCGGTCGGAGATCCGCTGGCTCGTCCTGTGCGGCGACGCGGCCGGCGCCGACCCCCTGGTCGAGGACTTCGGCGGTTACTGGCCGGACCAGGACCTCTGGAGCGAAGAGTTCATCCCGGGGGAATCGCTCGACCGCACCCTGAGGCGCCTCGCACGCTCCGGCGACGACGAGAGGTTCCGGCAGCTCTGGCCCTTCTTCGCGTGGAGCGCGCTCGCGGCGTACGTCGATTTCTGGAACCGGACGGGGCGCCGGCACGAGATCAGCGAGCCCGACGCGACGAACGTCATCGTCCCCACGCACGATTACCAGACCGGGGCGCGTATCGTGTCGCTTTCGGCCGTGCGGGAGCACCGCGGATTGCTCGCGATGCTCCGATTCTCCCGCGAGGCGCTCGTCGCGACGGCGGAGGTCGCGCATCCCAAGCTCGCGGGTCTCGTCGGATGGGAAGGCTCGTTCGCCGCGCTCCTCGAGGTCGTGGGCGAGGAGGAAGGCTCACGCCTGCTGCGCGAGGTGCTCCACAAGGAAGCCGAAGACGAGCCGGCGGCCTTTCGCAACGCACTCAAGGACTTCCTCCACGAGGTCGACGCGCACGGGTTCGTCCCGATGCGCCTGCACTTCGCGATCACGCGCTTCCGGCGTTGGGCCGCGCTGTCGATCGATCCCACGCCTCAGGCGCGCGCGCTCACGCTTCAGGAGTTCTGGCAGACCTACGGGCTCGCCGCGGTGGCGAGGCGTTACCCGGAAACGCGCGCGCGCTTCTTCCTGGAGACGGTGTTCGTCGGGGCGCCGGAAACGCTCTTGTCCGGGCTGCGTGAGATCGTGCTCTCGCTGCGCCGCCGCGAGCTCGACAGCGAAGCGTTGATCGACGCGATCGCCGACCTCCGCGCCCGCTCGGACGTCTCCCCCGACGACGACTACTTTCTCGCGCGGCTCTCCTTCCCGTATCTGCGCCCCGAGGACACCGCCGAATTCGTGCAGACCGCCGTGGGAGGGCGATCGCTCGGCGACATCGTGATCAACCTCGAGGACCACGACGGCAGTCCGTTCCATGTCCGCCACGCCCTCTCCCCGAAAGAGGTCGGCCGCCTGCACCGCCTCTTCGTGGCCGCAAAGCTCGACGTGCGCTTCCGTCCCGAGCACCAGTACCTCGTCGCGGTGAACGACCGCGGCGCGCTGATCGGCGGGATCGTCTACGAGATGGAGGACGAAGGCCGCGGCGCCCACCTCGAGAAGATCGTGGTCGCGGAGCGCGTCCGGAAGAAAGGCGTCGCCGACGGATTGATGAACGAGTTCTTCAATCGCGTCCGCGCCGCCGGCGCCGTCACCGTGACTACGGGTTTCTTCCGTCCGGAATACTTCTACGCCTACGGCTTCAAGATCGAAAAGCGTTACGCGGGCTTGGTGAAGGAGCTGTAGGTAGGGGACAGTCCCCTAAGAAAGCAGAATGTCCCGGTCAGCTTCGACCGTAGACCGGAACGAGAGCGGAGCGCGTCACGAGATTCTGAGGTGACGCGAGGAAGGCGATGGTGGCGGCGACGTCGTCGAGCTTGGGCCATTTCGCATGGTCGGCGGCGGGCATCGCCGCACGATTGGCGGCGGTGTCCATGATGGAGGGGACGACGGCGTTGAGCCAGATCCCCTCGCCCGCCACTTCCTCGGAGAGCGAGAGCGTGAGAGCGGCGACCGCGGCCTTGCTCGCGGTGTAGGCAACCATCCCGGCGCCGCGCCGCGGCTCGACGCCGGGCTGCGCGGCGACGTTGACGATCCTCCCGCCGCGGCCGCGCATGGACTTGATCGCCTCGCGGCAACAGAGGAACGCCGGGACCGTGTTGACGTCGAGCATGGCCCGGAAGTCCGCGAGCGTCGCGTCGCCGATCTTCGACGTCGCGAACCCCCCGGCGCAGTGGATCGAGCCCCACAGCGGAGGCAATGCGGCGTAGAAGGCGGCCACCGCCGATTCGTTCGCGAGGTCGGCGACCTCGGCGACGCGCACGCGGTCCCCCAGGGCGGCATGGAGGGCGCGAGCCTTTGCGGGGCTTCGCGCGGGAACGTGGACGGTCGCGCCGGCGCCCGCGAGTGAGCGCGCGACCGCCTCGCCCAGCTCTCCCGTCGCCCCGGTCACGACGACGTGCCGTCCCGAATAGTCGATGGTCATCTCCGCCTCCTTGCTAGACTCTCGCCTCGTGCGCCCCGCGCGAAAAATCGCCCGAGTGATCGGCGCCGTCTACATCGTACTCGTCGCGATCTCGTGCGTGGTCCGTCATCGATCCCCTGCCCCAGGATTGCACGATGCCGAAGGCTCGTTCGCGATGGTGCACGCGGTCGAGGGCGACCGGATTCTCGGCCGGACCATTCGCCTGGCGTACGAGCAAGCGGGTCCGCCCGGCGACCCGTCCGCCCCCGTGATCGTGCTGCTCCACGGCAGCCCGGGCGGGAAGCGGGATTTTCGGACCGTCGTCCCCGAGCTCGCCCAGCGCTTCCGCGTCGTCGTGCCGGACCTGCCCGGGTTCGGCGCCTCTGAGCGCGAGGTGCCGGACTATTCGTTCCACGCGCATGCCCGCTACGTCCTCGAGCTGCTCGACACCCTGAAGATCGACGACGCGCACGTCGTGGGATTCAGCATGGGCGGGGGCGTGGCGCTGTCGATGGCGGACCTCGCGGAGCGGCGCGTCCGCTCGCTCACGCTGCTCTCGTCGATCGGCGTCCAGGAGATGGAGCTGCTCGGCGACTACACGCTCAACCACGCCCTGCACGGGGCCCAGCTCGCCGGGCTGTGGGGGCTGCGCGAGCTGACCCCGCACTTCGGCGCGCTCGACGACGTCATGCTCTCGGTCCCGTACGCGCGGAACTTCTACGATTCCGATCAGCGGCCCTTGCGCTCGATCCTGTCCCGGTGGCCGGGCCCGATGCTGATCATCCACGGAGCGCATGATCCGCTCGTTCCGATCCAGGCCGCCCGCGAGCACGCGCGCCTGGTCCCGCAGAGCGAGCTGGTCGTCACGCCCGAGAGCCACTTCATGGTTTTCATGGAGGGGCCGAAGGTCGCCGGGTGGATCGGCACGTTCGCGGCGAAGGCCGACCGCGGCGAAGCGGCGACGCGCGCGACCGCTCCGGCCATCCGCCTGGCCGCCGCAGGCGTTCCGTTCGACCCGAGCAGCCTGCCGCACATCTCCGGACTTCCGTGGCTGCTCGTCCTCCTGCTGCTCGCGTTCGCGACGTTCGTCAGCGAGGACCTGACCTGCATCGGCGCGGGCCTTCTGGTGGCCACGGGACGCCTGGGGTTCGTCCCGGCGTCGGCGGCGTGCCTTGCGGGCATCTTCGTCGGCGACGTGAATGCGTTTTTCGCGGGACGTGTCTTCGGCCGCGCGGTGCTCCGGCGAGCGCCGATGAAGTGGATGATCAGCGAAGAACAGCTCGCGCGCGCGTCGGAGTGGTTCCGTGAGCGCGGGCCCACGGTGATCCTCGCCAGCCGGTTCCTCCCGGGGACGCGGGTTGCCACCTTCGTCGCGGCGGGTGTTCTCCACACGCCGTTTCTGACGTTCGCGCTGTGGTTCGGGATCGCCGCCGTGCTCTGGACGCCGCTTCTGGTGGGCGTGTCGGCGCTGGTCGGCACGCCGATCCTGGAGGCGTTCCACCGGTTCCAGCTGTGGGCGCTTCCTGCGGCGCTCCTGACCGCCGTCGTCGCGCTGATTGTGACGCGTGTGGCGCCGAGGCTGTTTACTTGGCGCGGGAGGCGGCTGCTCGTGTCGTCCTGGCGTCGCATGGTGCGCTGGGAGTACTGGCCGCCGTTCGTGTTCTACGCGCCGCTGGCGCTCTACGTGCTCTGGCTCGGCATCCGCCACCGAGGGCTCACGGTCTTCACGGCCGCCAATCCCGGCATCGAGGCCGGCGGTTTCATCAACGAGTCCAAAGCGGCGATCTTGACCGCGCTCGCCCCGGCGGGCGAGGCCCTCCCGCCGTGGCGCCTGCTGCGCGCCACAGACGGCCCGGCGGCTCGCCGCGAAGACGTCCGGCGCTTCGCCGCGGAGCACCAGCTCGCGCTGCCGATCGTCCTCAAACCCGATGCCGGGCAGCGTGGATCGGGGGTGTCGGTCGCACGGAGCTGGGAGGAGATCGACCGGTACCTCGAGGCGGCCGCGTACGACGTCATCGCCCAGGAATACGTCCCGGGGGTCGAGCTCGGCGTGTTCTACGTGCGCAGGCCGTCCGAGGAGCGCGGGCGCATCTTCGCCGTCACCGAAAAGCGGATGCCGCTGGTGACGGGCGACGGCTCGCGGACGCTCGAGGAGCTCATCCTGGCCGATCCCCGCGCCGTCGCGATGGCCGAGACCTACCTGGACCGGAACCACGCGCGCCTTCGGGAGGTCATCCCTGCGGGAGCGTCCGTCCAGCTCGTCGAGCTGGGGACCCACGCCCGCGGCGCCTACTTCCACGATGGCGCCCGGCTGATCACCCCTCAGCTTTCGGAGGCCGTCGACCGGGTCAGCCGTGCGTTCCCGGGCTTCTACTTCGGCCGGTACGATCTGCGCGCGAGCACTCTCGAAGACCTGCAGCGGGGAGCGTTTCGGGTGATCGAGCTGAACGGGGTCACGTCGGAGGCGACGTCGATCTACGATCCGGCTCACGGCGTGCTCGACGCCTACCGCACGCTGGGCGAGCAATGGCGCCTGGCGTTTGCGATCGGTGCGGAGAACCAGGCCCGTGGGGTTGCGCCCGCGCCGCTGCGAGATTTGCTGCACCTGATGGGAGCGTACCGCCGGACGTCCGGCGGGCACGCTACGGCGTCGTCAGGACGGTCGCGACCCTCTTCTTCATCCAATCCGTCGTGACGCTCTTCGGACGCTCCAGCGGCGAGCCGACGGCGCGGTCCAAGATGAGCGAGGCCAGGACGCCCATCGCGCGCGAGACGCCGAACAGCACGGTGTAGAAGTCGTACTCGTTCAGGCCGTAGTGAACGAGCAGCACGCCGGAGTGCGCGTCCACGTTCGGCCACGGGTCTTTCGCTTTCCCCTGCTTGGTGAGGATCTCGGGGACCACGTCGTAGAGCATCTTCACGATCTGGAAGTTCTCGTCGTCCGGCAGGTAGCGCATCGCGAACTCGCGCTCGGCGAGGTAGCGCGGGTCGGTGACGCGCAGGACGCCGTGGCCGTAGCCCGGGACGACCTGGCCGGAGTTCAGCGTGTCCCACACGAACGCCTGGAGCTGGTCGCGCGTCGGGACGCCGCCGCCCAGCTTCTGCTTCACGCCGACCAGCCAGCGCATGACTTCTTGATTGGCGAGCCCGTGAAGGGGACCCGCGAGGCCGTTCATGCCGGCGGCGAGCGCGAGATACGGATCGGCCAAGGCCGAGCCGACGAGGTGCGTCGCGTGGGCGCTGACGTTGCCGCCCTCGTGATCGGCGTGGATCGCCATGTAGAGCCGCATCAATTCCCGGAACTCATCGCTCGCGAAGCCCAGCATGTGGGCCAGGTTCGCCGACCAATCGAGGGCCTTGTCCTCCGACGGCGCGATGTGCTTCCCGCCCTTGTAGCTGCGCCGGTAGATGTAGGCGGCCAGCACGGGCATCCGGCCGAGCAGGAGCGCGACGTCGTCGTACATCGCGTCCCAGTGGGCCGACTTGGGCATGCCCTCGCGGTAGCGGCGGGCGAAGATCGAGTCCGTCTGCATCGCGATGATGCCGATGGAAAGCTGCGTCATCGGATGCGTGTCGGCCGGGAGCGCGTCGAGCGTGCGGCGGACGTGCTCGGGGAGGGATTCGTTGGCGCGCCAGGCCTGCGTGAGCTCCGCGGCCTGGGCCGGGGTCGGAACGTCACCGGTCAGGAGGAGCCAGAAGACCCCTTCCGGCAGCGGCTGCGAGCCGCCGGGGGCTTTCGGAAGCTTGGCCTGGATCTCGGGGATGGTCATGCCGCGGTAGCGGATGCCTTCCTGGGGGTCCACCGAAGACGTTTCGGTGACCATGCACTTGATGTCGCGCATCCCGCCGTACGCCTGCGAGACGGTGACGTCGGCGATCGCGGTGTTGCCGTGGGCCGAGAGGAGAGCTTCGATCTCCTTCTTCAGCGCCGCCGTCTTCGTCGAGAGCAGGGACTTCAGGGAGCTGGACATGATCGAGACTCCGGGGAGCTCACCCCCGACGCCGTGACACGGACTTTTGGGGTGAACCGGAGGCCAGGTTAGAAGCGGGCGCTTCCCCTGTCAACGCCCGCGACAGGTATTCTCCGGTCGCGGATTCCGAAATCCGCGCGATCTCCTCCGGCGTGCCCGTCCCCACGACGCGTCCCCCTTGATCGCCGCCCTCGGGACCGAGGTCGATGACCCAGTCCGACGACTTGATCACGTCGAGATTGTGCTCGATGACGACGACGGTGTTCCCTCCGTCCACCAGACGCTGGAGCACGCCCAGCAGCTTCCGGACGTCGTCGAAATGGAGACCCGTCGTCGGCTCGTCCAGCAAGTACAGCGTGCGGCCGGTGGCGCGCCGGGACAGCTCCTTCGAGAGCTTGATCCGCTGGGCCTCGCCGCCCGAGAGCGTGGTCGCCGCCTGGCCGAGGCGGATGTAGCCCAGCCCGACGTCCTGAAGCGTCTGCAGCTTCTCGCGGATCGCCGGGACGGCCGCATAGAACTCGAGCGCCTGGTGGACCGTCATCTCGAGGACGTCGGCGATCGACTTTCCCTTGTACAGGATCTCGAGGGTTTCCCGGTTGTAGCGGCGGGCCAAGCAGGTGTCGCAGGTGACGTAGACGTCGGGGAGGAAGTGCATCTCGATCTTGATGACGCCGTCCCCTTCGCAGGCCTCGCACCGCCCGCCCCTGACGTTGAACGAGAACCGCCCCGGCTGATAGCCGCGGGCGCGGGACTCGGGGACGAGCGCGAACATGTCGCGGATCGGGGTGAAGAGCCCGACGTAGGTCGCGGGGTTGGACCGCGGGGTGCGGCCGATCGGCGACTGGTCGATGTCGATGACCTTGTCGATCTGCTCGATCCCCGTGATCTTCTTGTGCGCTCCCGGAAGCTCCTGCGCATCGTGGAGCTTGCGCGCGAGCGCCTTGTGGAGGATCTCGTTCACCAGAGTGCTCTTCCCGGAGCCCGACACGCCGGTGACGCACGTGAGCTTGCCCAGCGGGAACGCGACGGTGACGTCCTTGAGGTTGTGCTCGATCGCACCGTGAACCGTGATCGCCTTGCCGCTGCCGGAGCGGCGCGCGTTGGGGATCGGGATCGTCTCGCGGCCGGACAGGAACGCTCCCGTGAGCGAGCGCGGGTGGGACGCGACCTGGGCCGGGGTTCCCTCGGCCACGACCTCGCCGCCGAGCTCCCCCGCTCCGGGTCCGAGGTCGACGACATGGTCGGCGGCCATGATCGTCTCTTCGTCGTGCTCGACGACGATCACGGTGTTTCCGAGATCGCGCATGGCGAGCAACGTGGTCAGAAGCTTCCGATTGTCGCGCTGATGCAGGCCGATCGAGGGCTCGTCCAAGATGTAGAGCACCCCGGTGAGCCGCGAGCCGATCTGCGTCGCGAGCCGGATGCGCTGGCCTTCGCCTCCGGACAGCGAAGCCGCGCCGCGATCGAGCGTGAGGTATCCGAGGCCGACGTTTTCGAGGAAACCCAGCCGCTCCTTGATCTCCTTCAGGATCGGCGCGGCGATCTGCCGCTCCTTCACGTCGAGCCTGAGCCCGGCGTACAGCCGGGCGGCGCGTGCGACCGACAGCTCCGTGTGCTCGGCGATCGTCTTGCCTTCGATCTTCACCGCGAGCGTCTCGGGCTTGAGACGCGCTCCGTGACACACCGGGCACCGGTGGACGGACATGAGCTTTTCGAGCTCCTCCCGCCGGCTCTCCGATCCCGTCTCGCGGTACTTGCGCTCGAGCGAGGGCAGGATCCCGTCCCAGGACCGCTTCCATTCGTAGCTGCTGCGCTTGCCGGCCCACTTGAAGGTGAACTCGCGATCCCCCGCTCCGTCCCACAGCACCTTCTTGAACGTGGCGGGCATCTTCTCGTAAGGGGTGTCCGGGGAGACCTTGTAGGCCTTGAACACGCCGGACTCGAGGACTTGATACCAGTTCGAATCGCCCCAGCCGAGCGCCCCTTCGCGGAGCGTCTTGCTCGGATCCCGCAGGATCTTGTCGCGATCGAACGACTTGCGGACACCCAGGCCGTCGCACTCCGGGCAGGCGCCGTACGGTGAGTTGAAGGAGAACATCCTGGGGGCGAGGTCGCCGACCGAGATCCCGCAATCCGCGCAGGCGAGGTGGCGCGAGAACAGGAGGTCGCGCTTCCCATCGACGTCGACGACGACCAGCCCCTCGGCGGCCCCCAGCGCCGTCTCGACCGAGTCGGTGACGCGCCCCTTGAGGTCGTCCTTGATGACGAGCCGGTCGACGACGATCTCGATCGTGTGCTTCTTCTGCTTGTCGAGGTCGATGTCGTCGGCCAGGTCCCGGATCGTCCCGTCCACGCGCGCGCGCACGAACCCCTTTCGCGCGGCCTCCTTCAGCTCTTTCTTGTAGATCCCTTTGCGACCGCGGACGATCGGCGCGAGAACCTGGATCTTCGTTCCCGCGGGAAGGTCGAGCACCGCGTCGACGATCTGCTGGACGGTCTGGCTGGCGATCGGCTTGCCGCAGTTGGGGCAGTGCGGCTTTCCGATCCGTGCGAACAGCAGCCGGAGGTAGTCGTAGATCTCGGTCACCGTGCCCACGGTGGAGCGCGGGTTACGGGAGGTGGTCTTTTGCTCGATCGAGATCGCCGGGGAGAGTCCTTCGATCGACTCGACCTCCGGCTTTTCCATCATCTCGAGGAACTGGCGTGCGTAAGCCGACAGCGATTCGACGTAGCGCCGCTGCCCTTCGGCGTAGAGCGTGTCGAACGCGAGCGAGGACTTCCCCGACCCGGAGACTCCCGTGATCACGACGAAGGCGTTGCGGGGAATCGTGAGGTTGACGTGCTTGAGGTTATGCTCCGCGGCGCCGCGGATGACGATCTCGGTCATGCCCATCGGGACCCGTCCGGGTGAGCCGGGATTCTAGCAGCGCTAGCCCTTCCCCCGCGGGAGCACCAGGAGCGCGGCACCGACGACGATGGCGCCGACGCCGGCCCAGATCGGGATCTCCAGCCGCTTCTTTTCCTTCACCTGGAAGTCGATCGGCCCCAGGTGCGCGGTGTGTTTTTCCGACGTGTACGTGAATCCGCGGTAGATGAGCACGATGGTCCCCGCGGCGAGGAGCAGGATCCCGAGAAGCTTTCGAATGTTCATGCTTCAGTCATACCACGTGTTGCTAGAATCGCCGCGTGCTCTCGACGTCGCGCTCGATCGCCGCCGCTCTCCTGATCACATCGCTCGCCGCCGCCAAGTCCTCCGGCCTGCCCGTCGTTTACGACCCCGATCCGGCCCAGCCCGGCGCGGGGGTGCTGCAGAACGAGACCTGGAGCAAGGAATCGCCGACGGCCGCCCTGTGGCTGACGCGCATCGACGAGGAGACCCGCCGGGGGTTCGTCCGGCGGCGCACCGGACTGACGAGCGACCCGTTCATGGCGACCCCGGGCCGCGACAACGGCGGATTCCTCGCATTCCACGTGCTCATCGAAAACCGGGGCGAGACCCGGCTGGTCTTCCAGCCCCAGTCCTGCCGCCTTCAGACGAGCTGGAAGGACTTCCAGGCGCCCCTCGACCTACCCACCATCCTGGCCGCGTTCGAGATCGTCGACCGGAAGGCCCCCGAAGGAATCGAGAAGATCCGGTCCGCCATCCTGGACGGAGAAGTCGTGCTCGGCCCGGGCGAGCAGCGCGACGGTCTCTTCCTCTTTCACACGCCGAACCCTCCGCCGAAGCGGTTCCAGATCGACATGGCCGCGACGCTGACACGTGGCGAGGAGTTCGCGTTCAGCGCGTTCTACAAGAAAAGAAAGCAGTGACGGCGCGGCGCCTGGACGGATCGGCGACCGCCCGCGAGATCCGCGACCGGGTCGCGCTCGGCGTCGCGGCGCTCCAACGGGACACCGGCGTGACGCCGGGGCTCACGGTCGTTCTGGTCGGCGAGCACCCCGCCTCGCTCTCGTATGTGCGCGGCAAGGAAAAGGCCGCCCGCGAGGCAGGGATGCGCTCGGCGATCGTGCGGCTGCCGGGCGACACCGGCGAGGCCCGCGTGCTCGCGGCGGTCGAGGCCCTCAACGCCGACCCCAAGGTTCACGGGATTCTCGTGCAGCTTCCGCTTCCGGCGGATGTCGATTCGCGGCGGGTGATCGAGGCGATCGACCCGGCCAAGGACGTCGACGGCTTCCATCCGCTCAACGCGGGGCGCCTCTTGATCGGCCTGCCGGGCGTGGTGCCCTGTACCCCCGCCGGGGTGATCGCGCTGTTGAAGCGCCATGCGATCCCCCTGGCCGGGCAGCGCGCGGTCGTCTTGGGTCGCAGCGACATCGTCGGCAAGCCGCTGGCCGTCCTCCTGCTTCGCGAGAATTGCACCGTGACGATCGCGCACTCGCGAACCTCCGACGTGGCCGCCGTCGCCTCCGAGGCCGACGTCTTGATCGCGGCGATCGGGAAGCCGGGGCTGGTCGACGCGTCGTTCATCAAGCCCGGCGCGACCGTGGTGGACGTCGGCATCCACTCCCTGACCGACGAGGCGACGGTCCGTCGGCTGTTCGGCGGGGACGACGCGAAGCTCCGGGCGCTGCGAGAGAGGGGCTCGGTCCTGTGCGGTGACGTTCACCCTGTGGACGGCGCCGGGCGCGCAGGGTGGCTCTCGCCGGTGCCGGGGGGCGTCGGCCCGATGACGATCGCGCTCCTGCTCGCGAACACGCTGGAGGCCGCGCGCGGATGCTCCGCGTCGGCCTGACCGGCGGCCTCGCGTCGGGGAAGAGCACCGTCACGGCGCTCTTTCGCGAGATCGGCGCGTTCTCCGTCGACGCGGACCGCATCGCGCACGAGCTCCTCGCCCCGGGCGGGCGCGCCGAGGCCGCGGTCGTGACCCGCTTCGGCCGGGGGATCGTCGGAGCCGGCGAAGCGATCGACCGGAAGGCGCTCGCCGCGATCGTCTTCTCCGACCCGCGCGCGCTCGCGGACCTCAACGCGATCGTCCATCCGATGGTGCGCGAAGAGATCGCCCGGCGGATCGAAGCGCGCGCCGGGCAGCCGGATCCGCCGCCCGTCGCCCTCGTCGACGCCGCTCTCCTGGTCGAAAGCGGCATCCACCGCGACCTCGATGCGCTGATCGTGGTGTCCTGCCGCGAGGGCACGCAGATCGTCCGCGCAACCGCTCGCGGCGGGCTGACGCCCGACGAAGCCCGAGCACGAATCGCGGCCCAGGCCCCCCTGGCCGAGAAGATCGCGGTGGCGGATTACGTGATCGACAACGACGGATCGCTCGACGACACGAAACGCCAAGTCCGCGAGGTCTGGGGGGAGCTTCGTAAAAAAGGGGACACTCCCATTTAAAAAAGGGG
>Ga0068859_100003303_pt1 | contig 16409 bp, 12 predicted proteins | sample KBSSwiS22_FD_66585 | JGI IMG/M metagenome (GOLD analysis project Ga0068859, IMG submission 66585) | Switchgrass rhizosphere microbial communities from Kellogg Biological Station, Michigan, USA - KBS Switchgrass S2-2 | ecosystem: Host-associated > Plants > Roots > Rhizosphere > Soil ...
GGGCAGGCATCCGGCAATCAAGCCCTCCGTTCTTGATGCCAGCTCCGCCAGGAATGCCCGCCAGGTCTTGATGCGTGAACAGGCAATAGACGCTGACCGCGACGAAGCGGCGCGACTTCGACGTTCGACATAGCAGCGAGCACCAGCATGGCAAGCCGCAAGCGCGCGACTCCCAAGCGTCCCCGCAAGACGACGCGAGCGAAAGCACCGGCCGCAAAGTCCGCCAAAGTCGCGAAGGCGGTGAAGACCGCGAAGACCGCGAAGCCGGCGAAGACCGCACCCGCCAAGTCCGCCGCCCCCGCGCGCCGCACCAATAATGCGAAGACCGCCAGGCGCGTCGCCCTGCCCGCGGACGCGACGATCGAGGAGCAGATCGAGGCGTCCGAATCCGGCGGCGCGACGACGCTCGTCTACGTCCACGGCATCGGCAACAAGCCGCCCGCCTCGGTGCTCAAGGCGCAGTGGGATCAGGCGCTGTTCGAGTTCGACCTCGGTGAGCGCAGCCGCATGGCGTACTGGGTCGATCGCGAGCGGTATCCGGTGCCGCTCAACGACGTGAGCCTCGGCGGCGACTACGCCGACGGCTCGGAGAACGCGCCGACGGGCGAGTTCTCGGCGCGCGCCGTACGCGCGGTCTGGGATCCGGCCGCCGAGCTCGCGGCCGTCGAGCAGTCCGACATCAGCGAGCTCGCGGCGCCGGGCGAAGGCGCGGCCACGCCGCGCGACACGGTGCGCCTGCGCGCCATCGCCCGCAGGATGCTCGGCGAGACACCGCTCGTGAACGAGTCGAAGTTCGAGAGCTGCGCGAAGGATCTCCACGGCGAGAAGGGCGAGCACGTCCGTCGCATCCAGGCGCAGCGCTACGGCGCGGCCGCGCTGCAGGCGAAGATCTTCAACTTCCTGCCCAAGCCGATGCGGCAGTGGCTCACGCGGAACGTGACGAAGATGTTCCTGCGCGACGTCAACGATCTCTTCGTCGACAGGACGAAGGGTCCGCGGATGCTGGAAGCGCTGCGCGAGCGGCTGCGCTCCGGCAAGGGGCCATTCGTCGTCGTGGCGCACAGCCAGGGGACGATGATCGCCTACTGTGTGCTGATGGAGCAGGAGTTCAGGGACAAGGACATCGCGCTGCTCGTCACCGTCGGCTCGCCGCTCGGCATCGACGAGGTGCAGGACTACATCGAGGAGCTCACGGGGCAACGCCGGCTCGTCGTGCCGCCGAACGTGCGTCAGTGGATCAACGTGTGCGACCCGCTGGATCCCGTCGCGCTCGACAAGGACATCTCCGACGACTTCACGTCCAATGCGAAGGGAGTGAAGATCGAGAACCACGTGAAGTTCAACCCCGACTCTCCGCGGCATCCGCATTCAGGCACGGGCTACCTCTCGCTCGAGGAGGTGCGCCAGCCGGTGCGTCACGCCGTGAACACCGCGCTCTTCCAGCCGGTCGCCGCGTTCAAGATGGCGAAGGACGTCGTGCGTGCGCTCGCCGACGGCGCGGTCGACGAGCGGCACCGCATCCTCGTTCAGCTCCAGGACTTCGCGACGACGGAGCAGAACCGCGAGCTGTCGCTCGCGAAGATCTACGAGACGCTCGGCGCCGCCGACGCGGGTTCGGACAAGCGGCAGCTTCTCCAACCGGAGGAGCTGCAGCGCTACGTCGCGCTCAGCCTCACCCGCGCCGAGGCCGAGCGGCTCGCGTCGGAGGCGCACGAGCAGCTGAAGTATCCCGTCGCGCGCATCTGGAAGAACAGCGCGAAGTGGGCGTACATCGACCAGTCGGTGCACACCACGCAGGCGTTCCCCGCCCACCGCAGCTACTTCGCGTCGGGGGACGAGGTGACCTGGGCCGTGCTCGACTCGGGCATCCACTGGACGCATCCGCACTTCGGCGGCGAGAAGGGCACGATCAAGTCCGTGTACGACTGCACGAGCCGCAAGCAGCGGCAGGTGCCGGCGAAGGATCTCCAGCCGCTCGCGTGGAACGACCCCGCCGCGATGGACATGTTCGGCCATGGCGCGCACGTCGCCGGCATCATCGCCGGTACCCACACGACGACGGACAAGGAGGGCAAGTCGCGCGAGATGTGCGGCATGGCGCCCGCCGCGAAGCTCGTGATCTACAAGGTCCTCGACAACAACGGCTCCGGCGAGGACTCGTGGATCATCAAGGCGCTCGACCATATCTACGAGACGAACGAGCGCGCGGGGCAGATCGTCGTCCACGGCGTGAACCTCAGCCTCGGCGGCGAGTTCGACGTCGAGTCGTTCAACTGCGGACACACGCCGCTCTGCGTCGAGCTGCGGCGGCTCTGGCGGCAGGGCGTGGTCGTCGTGATCGCCGCGGGGAACGAGGGCTGGGCGTCGCTCAGCACCTCGGACGGCGACACGCTCCAGGCGAACATGGGCATGTCGCTCGGCGATCCGGCGAACCTCGACGAGGCGATCGTGGTGGGCTCGGTGCACAAGGAGCGTCCGCACACCTACGGCACGTCGTTCTTCTCCTCGCGCGGCCCAACGGCGGACGGCCGCATGAAGCCCGACTGCGTCGCGCCGGGCGAGCGCATCCTCTCCGTGCGCAACGACGTCAAGATCGACCCCGCGCGCCAGGCGGCGAAGCCGGCGACGATCGAGCAGCTCTACACGGAGATGAGCGGCACCAGCATGGCCGCCCCGCACGTCTCCGGCCTCCTCGCCGCATTCCTCTCCAAGCGCCGCGAGTTCATCGGCCGCCCGGACGACGTGAAGGCCATCCTCCTGAGCAACTGCACCGATCTCGGCCGCCAGCGAAACATGCAAGGCGCGGGGATGCCGAACCTGGTGAAGATGCTGGTCAACGTGTGACTACAGCGATGCGCTGTGCGTATTGCGCTTTGCGCTACGGCGGGAACTACAGTGAGGTAGAGGCGTCCCGAGGCCTGGCGCATCGCGCAAAGCGCATCGCGCAAAGCTCATCGCGCTGTCACGGACTAACAGTCACGTTCCCGCCCCCCAGCGGAATCACGATCCCCAGCCGATACACGAGAAAATCGGCCTCGCTCCGCGTCGGCGTGATCGTCGGCGTGCCCGACCCGTTGTACTGCACGCCCTCGCTCGACACGTACTCCGCCTCGCCGTTGCGATGCCAGCGCGCGCCGAGGTCGGCCAGGATGCCGCGGCCCAGGAAGGGAAGCTCGAACCGGATTCCCCCCGACGCGGTGAGCGAGAGGATGAAGTCGCTCGACACCGTCTCGTCGTAGATCGTCTCCCGCTGGCCGGTGTTCGATTGGTCGGCCGGGACGACGACGGCCGTGTTCGTCGCGAACCGCGCGAAGCCGACGCTCCCGCCCACGTACGGGCGGATCGGTCCGAACGGTACCGCGATCTGCGGGCCGATGCCCATCGTGAGGACGCCGCTCGTCGTCTCCGACTCGAGCTCGAGGAAGTCGAAGCCGTTGTCGATGATGAACGGCTCGGACTTCTTGTCGAGGCGGATCCACCCGAGCTCGGCCTTGAGGCTGAAGATGCCGCGCGAGTCGAGGCCGAGCGTGCCCATGCCGTCCAGGCCGAAGCCGTGGCGCACGTTGTCGGCGAAGTCTCCGAGCGGCTGGCCGTAGAGGCCGGAGATGCCGGCGGTGTATCGTGCCTGGCCCTGCGCGGCGAGTGGCGAGAGCAGGAGCGCCAGCACGGCGACGATTCGATTCCGATGGGGCATGCGGTTCTCGCGTCGTGAGCCGTAAGTTGATGACCGTGGGCTCGTCCGGTGGAGGAGAGCCGATCGTGATGCCGATGCTACGAGAAATTCGAGCCAGACTGACCGGGCCGCTAGCGGTGCTGCCGATCGCGCTGGGCGCCACGCTTGCCGTCGCTCCCCCCGCGGCGGGGCAGACCTCGCGCACAGAGTGCCTCGCGCACCACTACGCGGAGTTCGCCGGCGCCGCGCGCGACTATCACCGCACGGTCTTCCGCCTGCTCGGCGAGGCGGACACGACGCTTCGCGACCTCGCCGCCGTCGGCAGCGCCGTGCAGATCGCCGGCGTCGACGCGCGCCAGCGCGCCGTGGAGGTGCTGCTCCAGCGGTCGCCGCAGTCCGTCCATGTCGATCGGCGCGTCAACGAATGGCTGGACTGGGACCGTGCGCGAGCCGATGAGCTGAGCGCCAGGGACAGCGTCTTCGCGCGCCTCGAAGCCGCCGCGCGTGATGCCCAGGCCCGCTCGCGCGATCATCCCGACTGGACGAGAGCCCGGCGCGTGCTGCGCGACAGCGTCGTGTCGAAGGAGGCGTATCGCGAGGCGATGAGCCGGCTCACGGCCGCGATGAAGGCGACGCCGCGCTGCGGCTGAGCGCGCGCCGCTCGGCGTCTACCGCTTCCGATGGTAGTAGAAGTCGTACGTCGTGCTCCACGTCGCGCCGCCGTCGGTGGAGCGCTCGCCCAGCTGCCGCACCGTGACGGAATCCACCGGCGTGAAGGTGAGCCGCATCTCCGACGCCGGCGTCGTGCCCGCGGCCGGCGCGTGCGCGCGCAGCACGATGCTCGCGCCCGACCACGTGCTCTCGCGGTACTCGGTGGGGTTGCCGTCCTGTCCGATCCAGTACTGCTGCCACTGCCCGACGGCGGGATTGTAGCTGTTGAGGCTCTTCCCCTGACCGCCGCGCGCGCTCGTCCAGTTCTCGAGCAGCGCACACCCGCCGCTCACCGACTGCACCACACTCCCCCCGACGCGCGTGCCACCCTGCGTGGTGACGTCCCACTCACCGATCCAGAAATCGAACCGGTGACGTTCGGGCGCGTCCGCGCACGGCGTCGGCGCCCGCTGCGGAGGCGCGGTCGCCGGCGTGCTCTGCGCCGGAAGACTGCGAGCCATCAATACGACCACGCCCAGCGTGAACGCACATCGGTGAAAAGCGCCTGTGACGCGACGGTGCCGCATGGATGCTCCTGATTGAGCAAGGGTACGAAGCCCGACCAGCGTGAACCCCTCACCCGAGGAATCCACGCTGGTCGCTCTCATCTCGATTTCCTTCCTGCGCACTGCGCATCGCGCATCGCGCGCAGTTATTTGATGTCCGCCGACCGATTGATGCACTGCCCGACGAACTGGGGATTGTTCGACTCTTCCTGCGGGATCGGCAGGTTCACGTCGGTGCCGTAGTTCGTCCCCTGCTTGTCCGGGTTGGCGTCCTGGTACGGGCCCGTCGGCCACACCGACTCGTTCGACCGCCCATACTGGTAGTTGAGCCGCCGCAAATCGCCCACGCGGTGGCCGGTGAGGAACAGCGTCAGCGCGCGCTCGCGGAACAGCAGGTCCACGCGGCCCGCCGGCGTCGCCGGGATCTGTGCTGCCGTCAGCGGGGCCGGGTTCGCACGCGGGAGTGACGTCGGGCTGGGCTCGGACGGATACGTCAGCGCCGACGCGCGCGCCGCGTTGAGCTTCGCCAGGAAGGTCGCGACGTCGCCGGCCTTCAGCGCCGCCTCGGCCTCGATCAGCCGCGCCTCTGCTCCGATCGCCAGCGGCGTCGGCGAGGCGTAGTCGAAGTACTTCGTCGTGAAGAAGAGCGGCGTGCTGCCGTCGAAGCCGAACTCGTAGACGTCGCCGAGCAGCGCCGCCTCGAACACCGGAGCGCGAGGATCGTCGAGCGACACGAACGGCAGCCCGTTGATCCCCTCGTCCTCGGCGATCGTGAACCGGCTCTCGAGGTAGTTGAAGGTGAAGAAGGCGTTGTTCTGCCGCCCCGTCGTCACGCTGTGCTGGATCTGGTACACGAAGCCAGACGGCACCGACGCCACGGCTGCCGCGGCCTGTGCGTAGTTCCCCAGGTCGAGCAGGGCGCGTCCCTTGCCGATCCGCGCGAGGTTGAGCGCCGTGGAGCCCGCCGTCCCCGCCGCGACGGCGACGGTGATCGCCGAGTCGAACTTGGCGACCGCGGTGGTGAGAAGCTGCGTCCCCGACTGCGGCGGACCGTACTGGAAGGTGCCGTCCGGCAGCACTCGGCTGGTCGGTACGCCGTTGCAGTACCCCTCGGCGAACATCACGTACATGAATGCCGCCAGCGCCTGCGCCTCGGCGCGCTGCGGGTTCGACGGATCGAGCTCGCGATACCGTTCGGCCACGAGATCGGAGGTGGCCCGCGCCTGCTGCAGGACCTGGAAGGTCTGCAGCGTCGTCGAGTTGATGATCGTCGTCGCGCGGCGGTCGACCTCGATCCGCGTGTTGTACGTCTCCGCGTTCAGCATCTCGTCCGTGAGCAGCGCCGTCATCTGCGCGAACCCCTCGTTGTAGTCGAGGAGCGGGGTCTGGCCGCCGTAGCCGCCGGCGTAGGCGAGCTGGAAGTCGCCCACGGCGGAGGCGAAGGCGCTCGGCAGCGCCGCGCGGCTCGCGATGTCGCCCGGCAGCACGACATCGGGAGTCGGCGCGGTGAGCAGCTTGTTCTGGTCGCACGCCGCCACGGCCGCCATGCCCAGCAGGGCGACGGCGAAGGTGGCGCGGAGCGCGATGCGCGTTGGGTGCGTTGGGTTCGTCATGTATGGCGCTCCCTTAGAAGCTCAGCGCGAGACGCGCGGTGAAGTAGCGGACCTGCGGCGCGGTGAGGAAGTCGGCCGTGCTGTAGTTCGCCTGTGCTGCTGCGTTGACCTCGGGATCGAGGCCGCTGTACTTGGTCCAGGTGTGGAGGTTCCGGCCGGCGAAGGTGAGGACGGCCGACGACGCGCCGGCACGTATCGCGTAGCGCTGCGGCAGCGTGAGCGACAGCGCGACCTCGCGGAGCTTCGTGAACGACGCATCCTCGATGAAGCCGCCGACATACCCATTCGCCGCGGCCTGCGCGGCGGCCTGCTGCTCGAGGTTGCCCGAGTTGGGAAGCTGCACCGCGGCACCGTTCGCGAAGATCGCGTTCCGATAGACACCGGTGAGGTTGTAGAGCCTGTGGCCCGAGCGGCGGTCGATCGTCGCCGTGAGCCGCGCCCACCCGACCTGCAGCGAGGGCACGATGCTGATCTCCGTCTTGGGGAACGGCGTGCCGAGGAACGTCGCGCTGTCGGACACGCTGAACTCGCAGCTCGCCTGGCCCGGGCCGTCCGGGCAGGCGATCAGCCCGTCGTTGTTCGCGTCGTTGAACGAGACGGCGTTCGCCCAGTAGGCACCGAGCGGCTGGCCCGTGCGGAAGATCTGGGTGGCGTCGAAGCCGCCCGTGAACTCGGGGATCTCCGTTCCGTTCTCGTCCTTCCCGAGGTTCTCGAGGTTGTTCTTCGTGAACGAGCCGTTCACCGTCAGGTCGAACTTCACCAGGTTGCCCTGGAGGACGGCGGCGCGCAGAAGCAGCTCGTCACCCCAGTTGCGGACCCTGCCGACGTTGATGAAGCGGTTCGGGCTGGTACCGAGCGAGGGCGCGTTGTTGACGTTCACCAGCGCGTCCTTCGTGAGCTTGTTGTAGTGCGAGTACTCGACACCGATCCGGTCGTCGAACATGCCGAGGTCGAAGCCCAGCTCGCGCTCCGTCGACTTCTCCGGCTTCAGGCTGTTGTTCCCCGCGCCGCCGATCGTGAACGCGGGCACGTCCGCGCCCTGGACGATCGACGTCACGGGCCGGTAGTACTGCTCGGCGGCGAGGTAGCCCGGGTTCTGGCCGGCCGATCCCACCGCGGCACGCAGCCGGAGCGACGACACCGCGGGGATCTTCGGGAAGAACTCCTCCTCGCTCGCGACCCACGACGCGCTCACCGATGGGTAGAGCACGCGCGCGTAGTTGGCGCCGAAGGCGCTGTTCTTGTCCGAGCGCACCGAGCCGGTGAGGAAGAGCCGGTCGCGCCACGCGACCTGCTCGCGGCCGAGGAAGCCGAGGGTGCGGATGTCGTTCGTCAGCTCGGAGACGGCGAATCGCGCCGCCGTGCCGGCCAGCGAGGTGCTTCCCGAGAGCAGCTTGGCGCCGTACGCGTCCGTCCGGTGGAAGCCGACGTCGGTGTACTGCGTGCCGGCCGTCGTGGTGAGCTTGAGCGTCGGCATCGCGTCCCACGTCGCCGTGGCGTTCAGGCTCGCCGTGTAGTTGAAGATGTTCGCGTTGTAGACGCCGCGGCTGCCCTCCTGCGACGGCTGGTCGATGAGCAGCACGTCGGGCGGCAGCGTCTGGGTGTCGGCCCGGTGGTTGATGTCGGCGCCGAACGTGCCGTTCATCGCGAACCAGGTCAGCGGCGTCCAGTTGCTGGTGATCCCGCCGGTGAGGCGCTGCACGTTCTGGCGGGTGTCGATGTTGAAGAAGTCGTACGGGCTGAAGCCGCGGTTGTAGTAGCCGAAGCTCACGGTGTCCGTGCCGCCGCCGCAGAGGCTCGGGTGCTTCTTGGCCTCACCCGGTGCGCAGTTGGCCGCGCCGCCGAGCATCGACGCCGACACGACGCCGTACGAGTTGTTGTCGTTCTGCGGGCGCCGCAGCTCGCTGTTGATGAAGCCGAGGTTGAGCTGCGCGTCGAGCGTGCGGTGCAGCTGCGAGCGCAGGTTCGTGCGGATGTTCATCCGCTGCAGCCCGTTGCTCGGCACCACGTTCTGCTCCTTCTGGTACTCGCTCGAGAGGAAGTAGGAGACCGCTTCGGCGCCGCCCGACACGCTCAGGCCGAGCAGCCGGCGATTGCCCTGCTGCAGGATCCCCGACGACTTGATCGGGATGTTGGAGATCGTCGAGTCCACGGCGACGCAGCTCCCGATCGTCCGCGCGAACAGGCTGCAGTTGGTGCGCAGCGCGCCCGACGCCGAGTGCCCGTACGAGCGGAGGTTTTCCGGGTAGTCGTTCACGTCGGTGAGCGTGCCGAGCTCACCGAACCCCTCCCACCGGGTCTTGCCCGAGCGGCCGCGCTTCGTCGTGATCTGGATGACGCCGTTCGACGCCGCGGTACCGTAGAGCGCGGCGGCGGCGGGGCCCTTCACCACCTCCATGCTCTCGATCTCCTCGGGGTTGATGTCGTTGATCCGCGAGGGGAACTGGCCGCCGACGTCGATCGGCGACGACTCCGGCGTGTTGTCCAGCCGCACGCCGTCGACGATGATCAGCGGCTCGTTCGACAGCGAGATGGAGTTGGAGCCGCGGATGCGGATGCGCGTACCGGCGCCGCTCTCACCGGCCGACGTCTGCACGACGACGCCGGGAGCGCGCGAGCTGAGCGCGTCGGAGAAGGTGCTGACGGCGGCCGTCGTGATCTGCGTCGCGTCGATCGTGGCGGTGGATGCGCCGCTCTCCCGCCGCCGCTCGCTCTGGCCCGTCGCGTTGATCACGACCTGGTCGAGGGTCGTGACCGCTGGGACGAGGACGAAGTCGGCCGTCGCGCCGGTGGCGCTGACCGTCACGGGGCGCGTTTGCGGGGCGTAGCCGAGAAGTTGGGTCGCGATGGTGACGGAGCCCGTGGGGACACCCGCGATGCGGTAGGCTCCCGCCGCGTCGGTCAGCGCGCCGCGCTGAGTTCCGACGATCCGCACCTGCACGCCCTGGATCGCGCGCTCGGTGCCGCGCTCGCGAATGGTGCCGGTCACCGTGCCGACGGTGCCCTGCGCCATCGCGGACGACGCGAACGCGAGGGTGGTGACGAGCGTGAATAACGTTCGGCGCATCAGTAGCTCCTTGGAAACGGAGACGGCGGAGCGACGACGTTCGTCGCACCGCGTGTGTGGTGGAACACCCGGATCGCGAAACGTCTCGTCACGGCGATGCAGGGAGTGCATGTGTTGGTGCAGGGAGGGGCCGTACCCGAGCGGCGAGGGAGGCTGCGCGAGGGGGCGGTACGAGGGGATTCGGTGGATCGGTGCTGCGATGGCTCTCTGATGGTGTGACTCCGCTACGCGATGAATCAGTCACTCGGCGACTGGAAACGCCAGAGCGGCCTCGGGCGGCGTGGCGCGTCCGAGGCCGTTCCGTCGAGCAGCCGAGTCACTCGCTCATTGCGTCACGCTTCGTTCGGCACCAGCTCGATCAACGACTCCAGCTCCCGGCGCCGCGCGCGGGTGAGCCGCAGCCGCGTCGCGTCCTCGAGGACGAGCGTGTGGTCGCCGCGCGCCGCCATGCGGATCTCGCGGATGCGCGCCAGGTTCACGATCGCCGAGCGGTGCACGCGCGCGAAGCGCGACGGATCGAGCCGCTCGGCGAGCGATCGAAGCGGCTCGCGCAACAGGTGCACACGACCGCCGACGTGCAGCTTCACATAGTAGTCCGCCCCTTCGATCCAGTCGACCGCGGAGACGGGAACGAAGTACGTGCGTCCCGTCTCGCGGATGGCGAGGCGGGTCACGCGCTCCCGCACGGGCGCCGGAGCGTCCGCGGGGTGTGGGTGGAGCGCGAGGATGTCAGCGCCGACTTCTACAACTCGGGGTGACTCTTCCAGTTTGGGGTCGCTGACTCCCCGTACTCTTGGAACCCGTTCGGCCGCGTCGCTCACGAGAGTGCCTCCGCCGCCTGGTTCCGATTCTCCACCACTTCCCCCTCCGCCTCGCGCCACGCGACCCACAGATCGGCGAGGAACCGCTTCACCGTCGCGCGCACTGCGGCAAGATGAACTCGCTTGGCGGGCCACTCGGGATGGTGTGACGACAGGTGCACCTTGCGCTCGTCGTACAGCTCGCGGTACGGCCCGCCGCACCGCACGAACGACACGCCGATCAGGTAGCAGATCGTCTTCGCCTCGAGGTCGTACGCGGCGCGCTCGCCGCGGCGCGGTCTCGCCTGGGCCACGCGCACGCTCCCCGTGAGCCCGCGCGCCCGCAGCGGGCCCGTGCACATCCCGCGGCGGCCCGGCATGGAGTGCGGCGCCTGCACGCGAGTGCCCGGTGCGACGAACACCCGCGCGCCGCACTCCTCGCACACCTGCTCCTCCGCCGCCACCGTGCCCAGTCCGCAGTAGGCCCAGAACGACGCGGGCGACGGCGCGCGCGAGACGTCGAGGCGCGAGAGCAGGCGCGCCGCGAGCACACTCCCCACGCCGCGCACGCCGCGCAGCCAGGGCCACGCGGGATGGCGCGAGATGAGCGCCTGCATCTGCGCGCCCATGTCGCGCTCCTGCTCCCACGCGTTCGCGTACAGCCGGCCGAGCAGCGGAACGGGCCCGCCCCCGGTCTCGCGGATCACGCGCAGCAGTGCGTCGGGGTCGCCGTCGCGCTCCTCGTCCGCCACGTGCCCCCAGCGCGCATCGCGCCGCTGGAGGATGGCGCGAAGCTGCTCGCCGTAGCGGATCCGGTCCCGCTGCGCGCGCTCGTATCCCGACGCGGCCAGCTCCAGCAAGGCTTCCGCTGGCACCCTCTGGCGCGCGACTGCATCGCCGCTATCCCTCATGAACGCATCCTGTCGACGTGTCGTTCGTACGTCGAGGCTACGCCCAAGGGCCACCAGCGCCCATGAGATTGTGATGAACTGTATGCAATTGTGGGCAGGTCGCACCTGGCGGGGACGAGCCGTTGAGAACCGGTGGGAAGTGGGGAAGAGTGGGTCATGAGTGACGAGACGGCCTCTCCGCTCCGAATCTTCCCGAGGACGTGTAGTAACTCCCCACCCCCCACTCCCTACTCCTCTATCCGCCTCTCCCCGGATTCACTCTGATCCCCCAGCATCCGCCCGAGAAAATCCTCGCGGAAGTTGCGCGAGAGGCGGAGCTTGGTGCCGTCGCGCAGCAGCACGACCGCGTCTCCCCCGAACCACGGCTCGAGCCCCACGACGCGGTCCACGTTCACGAGGTACCGCCGGTGGATCCGCGCGAACCGCGACGGGTCCAGCTCCTCCTGGAGACGGTTCGCCGTGCTCCTGATCAGGTACGTGCTCTTTCCGACGTGCACGCGCACGTAGTTGCCGTCGGTCTCGAACCAGTCCACGTCGGCGATCTGCAGGATCCGCGTCCCGCCGTCGCTCTTCACCGCGACCCGCTCGAAGAAGGGTGACGCGGACTTCGCCGGCGGCTCCGTGTCGCGGCCGAGCACTTCCTCCAGCAGACGGCGGAGCTGGTCCTCGCCCGGATAGCCCTCGCGCCGCCTCGCCGAGAGGAACGACCGCACCCGGGCGAGCGCGGCGTGGAACCGCTCCCCCTCGAACGGCTTGAGCAGATAGTCGAACGCGTGCACGTCGAACGCGCGCAGGGCGTACTGGTCGTACGCCGTCACGAACACCACGGCCGGCATGCGGTCCGCGCCCACCTCGGCGATCACCCCGAAGCCGTCCAGGTCCGGCATCTGGATGTCGAGGAAGACGAGGTCGGGCGCGTGCGCGAGAATCTGCTCGACGGCGCTCCGCCCTCCCTTGCACTCCGCCACGACCTCGATCCCCGGCTCGGCGCGGAGCAGCCGAAGCAGCCGCCGGCGCGCCAGCGGTTCGTCGTCGGCGACGAGCACGGTGATCGGCCGCATCGTCAACGCGTCGCCGGAAACGGACATGCGTCCTCCTCGCTCATCGCGCCGGCGCCCGTGCCGCGAACACTTCCAGCGTGCGCGGCCCCTCGTGCGCCGTGTCCAGCGTGGCGCGCAGCCGCTGGGCGAGCTGCATCAGCGCCCGCTCCGCCGTCGACACGTCCCGCATCACGACGTCCGCCAGCACCTCGAGCCGCGCGAGCACGTTCTCCGGGTCGAACCGCAGCGACGACGACGTCAGCTCCGCTTCCGCGATCTCGGCCCGCAGCCGCGCGGCGGCCGTCTCGCGCTCGCGCCGCCGCGCCGCGAACTCGTGATAGCTCGACAACGCCAGCAGCACGGCGTAGAGCATCACCGTCCACAGCATCGTCTCGAAGTAGCCCGACGCCCAGAGCGGCCGCTGCGACCGGACGAGCATCTGCCACGCCGCCACGTGCACCAGCGCGAAGCCGCAGGCCAGCATCCCGTGCAGCATCGCGCGCCACCAGCGCCTTCCACTCAGCAGCGAGTTCCGGCGCGCCGCCGCGAGCATCAGCGGTGTGATCGCCGCCCACACGAGGATTCCCGCCCCGTAGTCGGCGACGACCGGCAGCGACCAGGGCAGGGGCCGTCGCGCGAAGATCGACATCCACGCGAGGTTGAGCTGCACCCAGAACAGCCCCCACACCACCCAGCCGGTCACGATCGTCGCGAGCGCGTTGCGGCGGAACAGCTCGGGCAGACGCTCCGGCGGCGCCTCGATCGGCGCGTCGTCCTCCTCGTCCGATGGGCCGACGTGCGGCGGTGCGACGTCGGCTGGCAGCCGCACCTCCGTCATCGCGCCGCCACCGCGTGCCGTACGCAGCGTCACCGTCGCCTTGTCGCCGTACAGCGTGCGGAGCCGGCTCGAGAGATTGCGCAGGCCGATCCCCCACGCGTCGATGTCGCTCGACTTGCCCAGCCCGACGCCGTTGTCCTCCACGTGCAGGCAGAGCTCCTGCTCCTCGATCGACGCGACGATCGCGATGTGCCCGCGCTCGGTGCGCTCGGCCAGGCCGTGGCGGATCGCGTTCTCGACGATCGGCTGCAGCGTCATCCGCGGCACGCTCACCCGCAGCGCCTCGGGCGTCGCCTCGCGCGAGATCGTGAGCCAGTCGGCGAACCGCAGCCGCTGGATCTCGAGGTAGGGCTCGAGCGCGTCCAGCTCCTCGGCGAGCGTCACCGTCTGTCGCCGGCCGTGGACGGCGAAGCGGAGCAGCGCGGCGAGCTGGCGGATCATCCGGGCCGCCGTGGACGGCGACTCGTGCGCGAGCTCGAGCACCGCGCCGAGCGAATTGAACAGGAAGTGCGGCTGCAGCTGCGTCTCGAGATACGCCAGCTGCGCACCGGCGAGCTCTGCGCGCAGCGTGAGCTCGCGCCGCTCGTGGCGGATCACGGCGTCGTGCGTATCGGCGATCCGTTTCAGCAGCACCACGGCGACGTACGCCGCGACCGTCAGATCGAGGAAGTAGAGCATCGTCGGCGCGAGCGATTTCTCCGGGCCTCCATAGAACGCGCGCTGGTTCGCATTGCGCCACACGGCGTCGATGAGCGAAGCCGCGAGCACACCGAGCACGTGCGCGCCGACGAGCACGAGGCGCGATCGTGGCCGGCGATCCAGGTATGCCACCCACGTCCAGATGCCCAGCGTGAGCGCGATCCAGCAGGCGGTGGTCGAGAGCGCGAGCACGATGTCCCACGCCTCCTCGAAGCTCCGGTTCGCGATCCGGCTCAACACCCACTGCGCGAGCGCGAACACGAGCCAGCCCACGGAAACCGCCGCGAGCCGCCCCCGTAGCGCGCTGCGCGGCGACGACTCACGGCTCGTCGTCGCGACGGAAGGGCGGACTATGAGGAAGGAAGATGCGGCTGACACGAGCGGGACAGAGGCCGCCGGAATGCTCGCCGCGGCGGGGACGCCGCGCACCCGATCCGGGACAGGACGATCCTACGCGGGGTGAGGCGGCGTCGCGAGGGGCAGGGCGCGCGGCGCAGAGCTCGCCGGCGCGCGCTGGAAGGCGAGCGAGAGCGCCGCGGCGCCGATGCACAGCGCGCCCGCGCCGAGGAACGCCCAGTCGTATCGTCCCGAGCTCACCCGCAGCACTCCCGCGCCGAGCGCGATCGACGCTGCGCCGAGCTGATGCCCGCCGGCGATCCAGCCGAAGACGATCGGCGCGCGCGTCGCGCCGAACGCCTCGTTGGCCAGCCGCAGCGTCGGCGGAACGGTCGCGATCCAGTCGAGCCCGTACCAGACGGCGAACACGATCAGCGACGGGTCGGCGCCGGCGAGCGCATAGGGGAGGAACAGCAGCGACAGCCCCCTCAATCCATAGTAGGCGGCGAGCAGCCAGCGGCTGTCCCACCGGTCGGACATCCACCCCGCCGCGGTGGTGCCGACCAGATCGCACACTCCCATCAGCGCCAGCAGACTGGCGGCACGAACCTCGGGGATGCCGTGATCGTGCGCCGCGGGAATCAGGTGCGCGCCGATCAATCCGTTCGTCGACGCGCCGCACACGAAGAAGGAGAGACAGAGCACCCAGAAGTTGCGCGTCGTCGCGGCGCTGCGGAGCACGGCGAGCGCGCCGAGCGACTCGCCCTGCCCACGGTCGATCGCCGTCGGTGCGGACGCTACCTCGTCCGTCGCGCCATACGCGCGAAGCCCCATGCTCTCCGGGCTCTCGCGCAGCAGCCATGCGGCGAGCGGGATCAGCACCGCGATGATCGCCGCGACGACGAGCACCGCGCTGCGCCACCCGTAGCGCTCGGTGATTCTCGCGAGCATCGGCAGGAAGACGAGCTGGCCGGTCGAGGCACTGGCGGTGAGGACGCCGAGCACCATGCCGCGTCGCGCCACGAACCAGCGGTTCACGACCGTGGCGGCGAGCACGACGGCGACGAGCCCCGTGCCCACGCCGATGCCGAGCCCCCACAGCGCGACGAGCTGCCAGCGCTCGCGGATCAACGGTGCGATCGCGACGCCCGATGCGAGCAGCACGAGCGCGGCGAGCACGACGCGCCGCACGCCGACGCGCGCCATCAGCGATCCGGCGAAGGGGCCGGTCAATCCATAGAGGAGGATGTTGACCGAGAGCGCTGCCGAGGTCGTGGTACGCAGCCAGCCGAACTCCTGCTCGAGCGGCAGCATGAGGACCGCGGGCACGGCGCGGACGCCGGCCGAGACGAGCAGGATGACGAAGGTGATCGCGACGACCACCCACGCGTAGTGCGCGGTGGGGTGTCGGGAGTCGGGAGCCGTGGCAGGATGGGGCACAGGAAGTGGTGAGAGGGCGGCTCGGAACTGAATCGCGTCGTCGGCGGGAGAGTTCGTGGGCGCGGGGGTGAGGAGAGCCCCAGGTTGCTCTACTGATGGGCCCGCCAGGAAACCTCCGGCGTGAATTCCGGAGGGGTCCCGACTGGCGTTCGGAGCCAGATTAAGACAGCATTAAGGAGAGGGACGGCGGCCGCGGGTGGTGCCGTCCCTTCTCGTCCTTCCGGAATGCGTGATTTGGATCACCGTCACGCGGAGATGGTATGGACGACGGCACGTGTCCCAGTGGTCATGCAGGATCGAGCGGCGCCCCACCTCTCATCCATCATGCAACGATGACAGACCCGATGATCGCGACCAGTTCGGACAGCTCCGCCATTCCCGATCGCACCGAGACCCTGCTGCTGGTGCGGGCCGAGCTCAGAGACAACCACCCGCGTCTCACCGATGTTCAGATCGATCTGATCGCCGACGTGGCGGTCGACCTTCGACTGGCGCAGATCCGGCTCGGCATGTTCGCCACCCCGGAGCTCCCCACACCAACGCCCCCGGTACGGACGCGCGTCCCGGCCCTCGTGGGCGACAGCTGGGATTCGCGAGTCGACGCCTAGCCCCACCGCCTCAGCGGCCGACGACGATCGAGCCGCTCATCGCGGGGCCGTGCACAGTGCAGTGGTAGGTATAGGCGCCGAGCGCGTTCGGCATCGTGATCGTCTGCACCCCTGACGTGAACCTCGGCGTGGCTCCCACCGCCGGGTTGTCGAACGTCGCGTTGTGC
>Ga0068859_100003305_pt1 | contig 16401 bp, 13 predicted proteins | sample KBSSwiS22_FD_66585 | JGI IMG/M metagenome (GOLD analysis project Ga0068859, IMG submission 66585) | Switchgrass rhizosphere microbial communities from Kellogg Biological Station, Michigan, USA - KBS Switchgrass S2-2 | ecosystem: Host-associated > Plants > Roots > Rhizosphere > Soil ...
TGTAAGCATCCTGCTCGCCCTTGCGAGCAATGGCCGCGTCGATGTCGAGAATAGAGATCTCACTAAAGGGACGATGCTGCTCTTCAAAACGAACTGCGTCACGTGCTGCCGACGCTTGTGGATGGTCACCGGAGACAAGCCTCTTTCCTCGCGCATGTAGTTGCTGAACTGGTCGAGCAGGTGAGCGTATGGAGGGCGGGGAACTTTTGGCAACCGCAGGCGACGAAGGAAGGCGATCCACTGCCTTGCATGATAAATGAAGCGCAGCTTCCCATAATGGAAGTCGATCACATTGGGAGGTTGCGGCTGACGCCTGGCCCATCGATTGGCAGCGTTAATGATCTGCTTCTCACTGATCTGACTCGCTGCTCCCACATCCAGGTACTCGATGGTTGTCAAAAGATCCTGCGCTTTAACTCGCAGAGAACTCCTCACGCTTTCCTGCGCGGCCCAATGAGAGAGATAGCGAATCCGCTCATCTACAAGCGGAGCGTTCAAATGGCGCTCGCGTGCGCGCTGAGCTTTGTAAAGTTGGTCAAACATAGTCGGACCTCCAAATGGAATCGAAGAACAATCCGACTATAAAGATGAAAACTTATGTGGCGTACAAATTGAGGAGACAGCGTGTTTGCGGGGCGGGATCACTCTACGCCACATAACTAACTTGGCCACATAAGCGCCTTTGCGTGAGATCAAACGCTCTCGCCGGCAGGCTTTTCCGTGAATCTGTAGAGCGCCTTGAGCCAGGACTGCCTGGTGGGATAGCAGTAAACAAACACGATCACCGCTATTGCTCCAGCCCAGTAGGTATAACGCTCGTTGCCGGTCATCAACGTCGCGATAAACCCGATGGTAGCTATCGCCGCCCCGAGCAGCGCGAGCTGAATGGTGGTTTTTTCGAGGGTTTTTAGCAGGCCACTGACCCCGGCCAGACCAGCGATGTCCTGCAATCTCATCGTCTGAAACTTCGTTCGACGCCAGACCACAGCCCCCAGGCCGAGAACGAGAATCACGATCCTCACAGCCATATCGAGCACTACATTCGGCTTTTCGGTGAAATAAGGCTTGGCCAGGAACGCCACGACGGAAAGGAGGACTGTAGCCACCAGCAGACCCAGCACGGTAGTGGCTGCGGCCTTATGCCTTCGTGCCAATTCCGACTGGGCTTCTGGGGAGGTTGGATCCAACCGGTACAGTCCTCTTTTCGAAACTACGGCTTGATTGCTGCTGGTGTCGGTGCAGGCGTCGACGCTGTCGGCGCGGCTCCGCTGGTTGCGTTCCTGGTCTTCGGATCGGCCTGAGGTATAGTGCGCTGGGTTGGTGCAACCGGAGTGGTCAGCGCCGGCAGCGTGCCGTTGTAACGCAGTGCTTCGTCGATCAGATCAGAACCTTCTTTTCCGTCCTTGCTGATCAGGATGCCGTTCTTGTTGACGGTGACGTCCGCACGACCGGAAACCTGCTGCATTAGATTTCCCATGAAGCTCTGCGGCTGGCGCTTCGAGCACCGGTTCGGCGCGGCCTTATCAGGCACCGGCGCGCCGATGATGTTCAGTTGCTCCTTCGCCTTCTCGGTGTACTCGCTCTCAGGAAACTCCTGGACCAGCTTCTGGTAGTAACGCGCTGCCTCGTCAGGCTCTTCTTCCGCCTGGTAGGTTGAAGCGAGACGGAAAAACACCTCGTCGTTATAAGAGAAGCACGGATATTTATCGACGATCTCCTTCAAACGCGACTGCGAACCTTTCAAGCCACCCTTGTGACCGAGGTATTTAACGTCGTAATAAAAGCGCGCCACCTGCAAGTTGTGCATGGCGAGATTCTCCTGCACTTCAACCAGGCGCGCTTGTACGGTCTCACGAAGGGGACTCTGCGGATACTGCTGCAACAGCACTTTCAGACGCTGTTCAGCTTTGCGTGCGTGCGAGATGTCGCGATCGGACAGTCCCATCTGTCTCATCTCTGCTTCAGCTACTTTCAAACTGGCATCGTCCGCGAGCGGGTCCGTCGGAAAGAACGTCAGCCAATCCTGATAAGCCTGAGCGGCTTGAATCAAAGCACTGGTGGTTCCCTCGAGGAAGAATGAATCCGCGATCGCGAGTTTTGCGAGCGCCAGAAACGGCGAGTCAGGATAAGTATTAATGATAGTTGCGAAGAGCAGGCGCCCGGTGTCGTGATGGCCCTTGCGAACTTCTTTCGCGGCCTCTTCAAAAAGGACGCGGTCACGACCAGCAACAGCAGCACCCGTCAGGTCGGCGTACTTGTCTTCACCACCGCCAAACAGGCCAAAGAGCTTTCCTTTCTTCTTCTTTTTATCTTTGTCACTAGTTGCCGCAGTCGTATTTCGGAGGCCGGCAGTTTCCTGCAAAGTGCTCTCAACACGCGTGTTCAGCTCCACCACCGTAGCTTCGAGCCGGTCGATAGCGGTGGTATCGAATTTCTCAGCCTTGTCGTTTTTGGTGCGGAGGTCATTCACTTCTGAAGACACGGATGAGACTTCCTTTTCGAGTCCCTTCAAGCGCACGACGGGATCATCTGCATTCGCCTTCGCGTCCTTATCGTCCTTAGGCTTAGCGGATATCACTCTGATGGCGCTGCTTAGCGAGCGGCGCATTAAGTCGAGTTTTGAGGACATGACGTCTAGCCGCTGACTGGTCGACAGCTCTGATTGGCCGCCGCCGGATTTCTGTGCAACACCCATTTTTGGCAACCCAAAAACGAGGGCGCAGAAAATCGCCAGTATAAGAAAGCGAGACTTCATAAAATAACCTCCAATAAAACTTGTTTTTAGCTGCGAGTCGAGAGACTTAACGGCTATTCGGATTCAATTCTGGGTGATCCGGTTGGCTTTGCCACTTGTGACTTTTGTGCCTTTTGTGGCTACACCCACTGGATCGTCGCGTTTCGAAGCTCTTTTACCGCTGCTTCGGCGTCCGATGTACCAAAAATCGCCGATCCGGCCACGATAATCTCAGCGCCGGCGGCGACCACCGTCTCTATATTGTTGCGATCGATTCCACCGTCAATCTCGATGCGTACGTTCAACTGCCGCTCATCGATCATGCGGCGCAGTCGTTTCACCTTGTCGATTGACTGGGGAATAAACTTCTGTCCGCCGAAACCCGGATTAACAGACATTACCAGAACATAGTCTGCAAACTGTAATGCCTCCTCAACTACCCCCACGGGTGTCGCGGGGTTCAAGACCACTCCGGCCTGCGCGCCCGCCTCTTTAATCGCCATCAACGTCCGGTGCAAGTGCGCGTCTGCTTCAACGTGGACCGAAACCATCTGCGCGCCCGCTTTGACAAACTGTGTCGCGTAAACTCCCGGCTCGGAAATCATCAGGTGCGCATCGATGGGCAGACGAGTAAAGCCCGCGAGTGACTTAACCACAGGCAAACCCACGGTGATATTCGGCACAAAGTGACCATCCATCACATCGACGTGGAGCACACCCGCGCCACCGCGCTCAACCGCGCGGATCTCTTCTCCCAAACAAGAGAAGTTTGCGGAAAGGATCGACGGGGCGATATCAATATTTCGATCTCTACTCACTTTTTACTGATTCGGCGTAGGTCGAGGAGTCGGACGTCTATTTACGTTGCTTGCTGCCGGTCGGGTATTTGAATTCGAATTACGCACGTCGGGACGATTTACATTGCCGCGTGGAGTGGCATTAACGTTGGCGCCGCTGTTTACATTTGCACGATTTACGTTCGCTGGTCGATTCGTATTACCGTTGGCGTTGCTGTTGGCGTTGCCGTTAACGTTGTCGTTTGTGTTTCTGGGTTTCGGTCTTTTTGGTTTGTTCGCGTTACTGTTGGATGCTGAATTCGTGTTGCGATTTTCAACGGGCTCGTCGGGAGTTACGCTTTCAGGCGACTCGCCTTCTTTGGTCGGGCGGCTAATATCCATCGCGACGGTTTGACCCGTCTTGACCACTTCACCCGCCCGAGGCAATTGGAACAAAACGGTATCGGGTTTTGCTTCGTTGCTGGGCCTCGAAGCACGAACACGAAACTTCAGATCAGCTTCGCCCAGGATGCGCTCAGCTTCGAATCTATCTTTGCCGACAACGTCCGGAACCTTCACCTCCGGACTACGCAAAGAAAGGTAAACCGTTGTCGCTACACCGAAGAGGAAAACAACCCCAATCGCAATCACGATTGCGACACTTCGGAAGATTGATAAGATTCTGGTAGCTAAACTCACCAAGTTGCGAAGTCTAGCAGATCAGCCACGGATTTTCACCGACATACGCGGATCAATCCGCGTTTATCAGCGAAATCTGCGGCTGTTTTCAAAAGTAGCAATGAAGAATCCATCACTCCCTTCGCGGTGCGGCCAGGTTCTGATCGTATCAACAGGGCTGAGACCGCACTCGGCGATAACTTCCTCATTCTCCTCACGCTCGACTGAGCAGGTTGAATAAACCAGCCGCCCGCCTGGCTTCACCATCTCAAGTGCATTGAGAAGAATGCGCTGTTGCTGTTCGGCTAAGATTGGAATGTCACCCGGTAACAGACGCCAGCGAATCTCCGGGTTGCGTCGCAACGTACCAGTCCCCGAACACGGTGCATCTACAAGAACTTTATCGAAACTTTCGGGCCAGAATGGTAACGGTTGCGCAGCATCGAGAATTACCGGCTTGATGCCCTCGAGTTGGTGCAGTCTGGTCGTCGCAACAACTGTTTCCATTCGTATGGCCGATCGGTCAGCCGCGACTACGAGCGCCCGATCTCCGGTGCGATCGGCGATCATCGTCGTCTTGCCACCAGGCGCCGCACAGACGTCGAGCACACGTTCGCCTGGCTTTGCATCGAGGAGCTGCGCGACTAGTTGCGACGCCTCGTCCTGTAGATAGATCTCACCAGCAGCAGTCAGCTCGCGCAGGAGGGATGTTGTGCCAGAAACGCGCCAGCCGCCGTCAACAACCTCCGACGATTCGAGTGCTGCTCCGGCAGCAGTGAGTTTTGACAAGGTCTCAGATCGATTCCCAACTACTCGAAACGCCGTCGGTGGAACGAGGTTGTTCGCGTGCGCAAACGCTCGCGCTTCATCAAGTCCAAACGACTTGGCCCAACGTTCAATCAGCCAAACGGGATGCGAAGTCTCAATCGCGATCTTCTCGAGTGGATCTGAAATTTCCGCGGCTGGATCGTAATCCGGTTCGCGAACAGCGCGCCGCAGCAGAGCATTCACAAACGCCGCCGCCGAACTCAAACGCGACATCCGCACCAGATTTACCGATTCATTAACAGCAGCCGACCCCGGTACGCGTGTGAGAAAACGAAGCTGGTACAAACCGAGGCGGAGAGCAATGCGCACCGCGAGATCCAAACTCTCAACGCGGCGCTTCGAGAAGTGTTCGACAATCCTGTCGAGCAGCAACTGCCAGCGCAGAGATCCCAACACCAACTCGTGACAGAGGGCTCGATCTACTGCTTGCAGCCGCGGCTCTTCCGCCGCCAGCAGCACTGAGGAGTACCCGCCGCCCTCGACCTGTTGCAGGATCTTGAACGCGGCGAGGCGCGCCGACGAGATCCCCTTAGCCAAACCGATCGCCAACTTTCAGGTGTACGCCGCTGATGAATGATCCTGCCGGCATTCGCTTGCGCGCCTCTGGCTGGACCTCGAGCAAGCGAAGCGCAGTTTGCTCACCACAACTCACGATTAATTCGCCACGAGCGACAATCACCTCCCCTGGGAGTGCATTAGGATTTGGTGAATTGGTCGGTTGGGCACGCCAGATCGTAAGTCCTTTTGAATTGAAACTCGTGTAAGCATTGGGCCATGGCTGAAAACCTCTGACGAGACGTTCAATCACCACCGCATTCAGCGACCAATCGATCAAGCCGTCTTCTTTCTTCAACACGGGCGCGAACGTCGCATCCTGATCGCGCTGCGGGCGTGGTGTGAGTTCGTCAAGACGAGCGAGAGTCTCGCCGAGTAACTCCGCGCCGATCTCTGAAAGCCTTTGCATCAGCTCGGGCGCAGTTTCGGTTTCGCCGATTTCAGTTTTGCGTTGCAGGAGAACCGGACCAGTATCGAGCGTGGGCTCGATGAACATCGTGGTCACGCCTGTTTCTGTTTCACCATTGACCACCGCCCAGTTTGTCGGCGCCGCACCGCGATACAACGGCAGCAGAGAAAAATGAACGTTGATACAGCCACGTCGTGGTGCTCGCAAAAACTCATCCGGCAGGATGCGTCCGTACGCGACCACGACCGCAACGTCCGCATCATGCGAGGCAAACAACTGTTTCGCTTCGTCGTTCTTGATCCGCGCAGGTTGGATTACATTGAGGCCGTGAGCAAGGGCAAACTCTTTGACCGGCGAGAACGCGATTTTGTTTCCGCGCCCCGCAGGCTTGTCCGGCTGCGTCCACACCGCGACAATTTCATGGCCCTCGTCCACACACCGCCGTAAGGTGGGAACGGCAGCCTGTGGTGTGCCCATGAACACTATTCGCATGGTTAATTAGCCGCTGATAACACGGATTGAATCCGGATTTTATCCGTTTAATCCGTGGCCGTCCCGGCTTCGGCTCGCTTCGTAGTCGCTCCCACTCTCTCCGCCGCGACCTTTGCCTGGAGGAACAAGAGCAGGTAATCGCGACCGCCCGCCTTCGAGTCGGTGCCCGACATGTTGAACCCGCCAAACGGATGCACGCCGACGAGCGCGCCGGTGCATTTGCGATTGAGATAGAGATTGCCGACGTGAAACTCTCTGCGCGCGCGGTCCAGCTTCGCTTCGTCAGTGCTGTAAACGGCGCCCGTCAAACCAAACTCGGTGTCGTTTGCGATCTTGAGTGCGTCGTCGTAGTTCTCGGCCTTGATCACGGCCAACACCGGGCCGAAGATCTCCTGCTGCTCAATCGTCGCACCGGGTTTCACATCAGCAATCACGGTCGGTTCGATGAAAAAGCCCTGCTCACCATCCGAGCCACCGCCGATCAGGACGCGCCCGCCTTCACTTTTTCCTTTTTCGATGTACGAGTTGATGGTCTTGAACGCTTTCTCATTGATCACGGCGCTCATGCTGGTCGCCGGATCGGTCGGATCAGCAAGCTTGATCTTCGCGGTGCGGTCTGCGATCTTGTCGAGCATCGTGTCGTAAACTCGCGCATCGATGATCGCGCGCGAACACGCCGAACACTTTTGACCCTGAAACCCAAACGCTGACTGCACCACACCGGTCGCAGCCTCTTCGAGATCCGCGTCATCGGCGACGATGATCGCGTCTTTGCCGCCCATCTCCGCCACGACACGTTTGATCCAGATCTGGCCATCGTGAACTTTGGCAGCGCGCTCGTTGATTCGCAGTCCAACCTCTTTCGATCCGGTAAACGCAACGTAACGCGTCTTGGGATGGTCCACCACGACGTCGCCCACTTCCGCGCCCGAGCCGGTCATGAAGTTAACCACTCCAGGCGGCAGTCCGGCCTCTTCAAGCATTTCAAAAAACTTGAACGCGATCGTTGGCGCATCCGAAGAAGGCTTCAGCACCACGGTGTTACCGGTCACAACGGAAGCCACAGTCATCCCGGCCATGATCGCGAGCGGGAAATTCCACGGTGGAATCACTGCACCGACACCGAGCGGCACGTATTCAAGGTGGTTGTGTTCACCCGGAATATGGACCAACGGCTGCTCGCCTCCGTAACGCAGCATCTCGCGGGCATAGAACTCGCAGAAATCGATCGCTTCGGCGGTGTCGCCGTCTGCTTCGGGCCAGGTCTTGGCAACTTCGTGGATCATCCATGCCGACAACTCGTGTTTACGTTCGCGCATGATCCCGGCCACGCGAAACAGCAACTCAGCGCGATCAGATGCAGGAGTGTTTTTCCATGTTTCGAAAGCCTTGGCAGCTTCTTCAACGGCACGACTCGCGAGCTCTTTAGTGGCCTTATTAAAACGTCCGACTACCTGCGTGCGATTGGCTGGATTGATGCTTTCGAGTATGTTGCCGGTTTTGATTCGTTCGCCGCCAATGACGAGCGGATACTCGCGTCCAAGCTCGCTTTGGACCTTCTTGATCGCATCGCGCATCGCCTGCGCGTTCTCTTCTTTAGTGAAATCTGTAAACGGTTCGTTACGAAATTCTGACGCCATGTTCTGCTCCTGTATTTAAGCCGCAGATTTACGCGGGTTTTCGCGGATCGATCCGCGAAAACCCGCGTAAATCTGCGGCTACAAACTTAATCCCACTTGCCTGCTTTTTGCAGTTTCCTGATCTTGCGTTTTACGATCTCGCGTTTGATGGCGCTCATCTTGTCGAGAAACACGATGCCGTCGCAATGATCAGTTTCATGCAACATGCAGCGCGCGGTCAGTTCCATGCCGTCGAGTTCGAACCACTCACCCTTGACATCCTGCGCGCGCACGATCGCTCGCAGGCTTCGTTCGACGGGCGTGAAGATTCCCGGAAAGGACAAACAACCTTCGTCACCGTTCTGATTACCTTCGACGCGCAGGACTTCCGGGTTGATCAGCGTCACACGCTGTTGCGGATCCTTCCCACCCGAGCAGTCCATCACAAACAGTCTCTTCGGCACTCCAACCTGCACCGCCGCGAGGCCCACGCCCGGCGCCGCATACATCGTCTCAAACATGTTGCTGACGAGCCTGGCGAGATCGTCGTCAAACTCCGTCACCGGGTCTGCCGGTGTATCAAGCACCGGCGCCGGCCACTTAACTATTTCCAGTAACGCCATACGCTGATTCTACGCTATTGCCGCTTTTTGTTGCTAATACCCTCTTAACTGCTCGCGATAGCCTTCGAAGTTCCGTTTCATCTCACCCAGACTGTCGCCGCCAAACTTCTCGCGCATCGCTCCGGCAAGTACGAGTGCGACCATCGACTCGCCGATAACTCCCGCCGCCGGCACCGCCGTCACGTCCGAGCGTTCAAACGCCGCCTCCTCTTCTTCCTTCGTGTCAATATCGACTGAACGCAACGCGCGGCGCAGCGTCGAAAGCGGTTTTAGATGACCGCGGACGCGAATCTGTTCGCCGTTGGTGATGCCACCTTCAAGACCGCCCGCGCGATTCGTTTCGCGAATAAATTCGCGCGTATCCGTGTTGTACGCAATCTCGTCGTGTACTTCAGAACCAGGCAGACTGCTCGCCTCCGCTCCGGCTCCGATCGCCACCGCCTTGACTGCGGGAATTGACATCACTGCCTGCGCCAAGAGGCCATCGAGTTTGAGATCCCAAGAGGTATGCGAGCCGAGACCGGGCACGACGCCGCGCGCTGCGACTTCGAAAATACCGCCCAACGTGTCGCCCTGTTTTCGCGTTTCATCGATCAGCTCGATCATTTTTTGTTGTGCTTCGTTGTCGGCGCAGTGCAACGGCGCGTCATCGTCGATCGCGGCAATTTGTTCCCAGCTCAACTCGAGCGGCGCAGCGGGGATGCCGCCGAGTTGAATCACGTGGCTGCGGATCTCGACGCCAAAGACTGACAACAACTGTTTCGCGAGCGCACCGCAGGCGACGCGCGCCGTGGTCTCGCGAGCGGAGGCACGTTCGAGGATGTTGCGCAGATCCCGCACGTCATACTTCAAACCGCCGGGTAAATCGGCATGACCGGGACGTGGGCGTTTCAGGCGGCGTGATTTTTCAGGCGCGAGATCGCGCGGCTCGGAGGCCATGACGTCGGTCCAGTTGGGCCAATCTTTGTTTTCGATCAAGAAGGTGAGCGGCGAGCCGAGCGTGAGACCGTGTCTGACGCCGGTAACTATATCTGCGTGATCGCGCTCGATCTTCATGCGCCCGCCGCGTCCGTAACCAAGCTGGCGGCGACGTAGTTCGTTATCGATCAGGTTCTGGTCGACGGGCAATCCGGCAGGCAACCCCTCGACAATCGCGACCAGCGATCGTCCGTGTGATTCTCCGGCAGTGGTGAAACGAAGCATAGCCACAAAAGGCACAAAGAAACAAAGTAAATTACGTTACCGTGGACAATAACTCTTCGGAGAAAATATTTCCTCTTCCGAGGATACTGCTCGGATCGAGCGCACGTTTTAGCGCCGCCATTTCGCGGAGCTGGTCATCAGTGTAGAAGAAGCGGAGATAGTCGCGTTTGAGCTTTCCGACGCCGTGCTCGGCGGAGAGTGTGCCGCCGGCGGAGGCTGCGTATTTTAGGAACTTGACGTACAGCTCTCGGGCGCGAGCGCCTTCAGTTTCGTCACGCGGCAGGATGTTTACGTGAACATGATTGTCACCGATGTGTCCGAAGATCGTGTAGCGCAGGCCGCTCGACCGGAGCGTCTCTTTATATAAACGGAATAATCCCGGGAAGGCATCGTCGGGGACCGCCATGTCGGTTGAGACTTTGCGCTGCCGGTAATGCGCGAACCACTCGTTCATCAGCACCGGGAGTTGATGACGAAACTCACGTAGCTTCGCCTGGTCCTGTTCGTTCGTCGCGAACCACGAGTCAGCAATCGCGTGATGCTCGTCCAACAACGCGAGCCACTGATTCAACACCGCATCTTCAGTCGCCGCCGTAGTCTCCTGTTCAAAAAAGATCGCCGCGACTGCCTCAGCCGGGATCGCCGGATACTTTTCACGGAGAAATCTCAACGACTCCTCGTCAAAAAACTCGACCGCGCGAGCGTCAACGTGCGCGCGTACCGCTCGCACCAAAGCAAGCACGTCCGCTTCGTCTGCAAAAAATACGACGCCGCTCAGCAATCCCTCAGGCTTCGGCAACAACTTCACTTCAACTTCGCAGATTACCCCGAGTGTACCCTCGTTGCCGATAAACAAATCGATCGCGTCCACTTCAGGCGCTACGAAATATCCGGTCGCGTTCTTGCGCGTGGCCGGCAGTTGATAGTGCGGCAACTCCACCTCAATCGATTTACCAAGATGGATTCTGCCCTGCGCATCAGCTCGCACTTCCCCACGTCGTAGATCCAGCACTTCACCCGACGCGAGCACGACTTTCAATCGCCTGATGTAGTTGCGTGTTGGTCCATATTTGAACGTGCACGCCCCGGAAGCGTTAGTCGCGACATTGCCGCCGACAAAACAACCGCGTTCAGTTGGATCGGGCGGATAAAGTAAGCCCTCATGGTCCACCGCGCGCTGTAGGTCAGAAAGGATCACCCCCGCCTCAACCACCGCAAACCCGCCGCGCTCTTCGTGAACAATTTGCTTGATACGGTTCAGCTTGTCCGTCGCCAGTACGATCCCGCCGAACGCAACACGCCCGCCTACCGTCCCCGTGCCGGCGCCCGAAACTGTCACCGGCACGCGATCATGGTTGGCGTTCGCAAGAATCTCCGATACTTCTTCAATGCTCTCAGGCAACACGACGCGATCCGCGTATCCCTCACGAATGAAGCTGGCATCGGAAAGATAAGATTCGATCTCGTCCGGACTGGTCTTCGTTTGCATACAGGATTACATCACCTGCAATTCACGCTCTCTGAGCACTTTAATCCGGTCGCGCAACTCCGCCGCTCTCTCAAACTCAAACCGCTTCGCAGCCGCGCGCATCTCAACCTCTAGTCGCGTGACAGTCGCTTCGATGTTCGCGGGCGAATAATCTTCAATCTCTTCAACTTCAGAAGGAACTTTGAAGTAGTCAGCTTCGGACGCAGTGATCAACGTCGCCTCAATCGGCTTTACGATCGTCTGCGGCGTGATCCCGTTCTCGCGATTAAACTGCTCCTGTATCGCACGCCGGCGCTGCGTCTCTCCGATCGCGCGCTTCATCGACTCAGTCACTCGATCCGCATACAGGATGGCCTTGCCGCGCGAGTTGCGCGCCGCGCGCCCAATCGTCTGAATCAACGACTGCTCGGAGCGGAGAAACCCTTCCTTATCCGCATCCAGAATCGCCACGAGCGAAACTTCCGGCAGGTCCAATCCCTCACGCAAGAGGTTAATCCCAACGAGCACGTCAAATTCGCCGCGTCTCAGGTCGCGCAGGATCCTGATCCGCTCGAGTGTCTCGATGTCCGAGTGCAGATAACGAACACGCACGCCGACCTCAGTGAAGTACTCAGTCAGGTCTTCGGCCATGCGCTTCGTCAACGTCGTCACCAACACTCGCTCATGTCGTTCGGCACGCTGCCGACACTCCTCGAGCAGATGATCGATCTGCCCCTTGACCGGCTGCACCTCAACTTCAGGATCCATCAAGCCTGTCGGCCTGATGATCTGTTCAACTACTTCGCCGCTCGCTTTCGTCAGTTCATATGGACCAGGGGTCGCCGACACGTAGATCGTCTGCCCGATGCGTGCTTCAAACTCAGCGAAGTTAAGCGGCCGGTTGTCGAGCGCCGACGGTAAACGAAATCCATACTCGACGAGCGTCCGTTTGCGTGATTGATCGCCTTCAAACATGCCGCGCACCTGTGGTACTGACTGGTGCGACTCGTCGATGATGATCAACGTGTCGCGCGGCAAATAATCGAGCAGCGTCGGCGGCGGCTCACCGGGATTCTTGCCGGTCAGGTGACGGGAGTAGTTCTCGATCCCACGACAGAAACCCATCTCCTTGATCATCTCAAGATCAAACATCGTGCGCTGGTGCAGACGTTGCGCTTCGACGAGTTTGCCTTCGCTGATCAGCTTCGGTTCCCACCATTCGAGCTCTTCGCGAATCGTCTTGATCGCTCGTTTGATCGTCGGTCGGGACATCACGTAGTGAGTCTTCGGATAGATTGGCACGCGTGAACTGTGCTTTTCGATTACTTCACCGAGCAGCGGATCGATCGTGGAGATCGAGTCGATCTCGTCGCCCCACAACTCGATGCGATAAGCCTGATCCTGGTAACTCGGATAGATCTCAACCACGTCGCCACGCACTCGAAACGTGCCGCGCTGGAAGTTGATGTCGGAGCGTTCGTATTGCAACTCAACCAGTCGCTGCAAGAGGACATCGCGCGACATACGCCCGCCGGGTTCGACAAAGAAGAGCAACCCGTAATAAGCATCGGGATCGCCGAGGCCGTAGATGCACGACACGCTCGCGACCACGATCACGTCGCGACGTTCGAAGAGTGCACGGGTTGCAGACATCCGCAGTCGATCGATCTCTTCGTTAACGATCGCTTCTTTTTCGATGTAGACGTCGGCGGCGGGGACGTAGGCTTCCGGTTGGTAGTAGTCGTAATAAGAGACGAAATACTCGACCGCATTCTCGGGAAAGAGACTGCGAAATTCCTGGAAAAGTTGCGCGGCGAGCGTCTTGTTGTGCGCGAGCACGAGCGTCGAACGTTGCGTATGCTCGATGACGCTCGCGATCGTGAACGTCTTACCGCTGCCGGTGATTCCTAACAGCACCTGGTCTTTGGCGCCGTCGTTAAGCCCTCGAACAAGTGCCTCGATCGCCGCCGGTTGATCACCCTTCGGCTTGTATTCAGAATGAAGTTTGAAACGCATCGGTAACGTGAATAGTAATGGATAGCCACAAAAAGGCACAAAAGGCACATAAACCAATTAACAAGCAGGAGCCAGATCCACACCCGGAATTTTATTTTGTGTGCCTTTTTGTGGCCTAAATCGTTTTGACGGCTTCCGCGGCGGCGGAACGTAATTCGGGGGCGAATGAAGTGTTCGCGGCAAGGCGTTGCAGGGTTGGAGCGACTTCGGGTTCGCCACTGGAGGCGAGGAGTCGAATGACGGCGAGGCTCAGTTCAAGACTGGGGTTCTTTTCGATAACACTGATCAGCGGCTCAACCACTCCCGCTTTCGCGACCAGAAACAACAACGAAAACGCGCTGTAACAATTCTCATGATTCGCGGCCATCAAGTCGTCGATGGCCTCGTACAACAATCCCGAATCCGCCAGCGCGCTGCCGATGCGTCGACGTTCTTCAGGCGATCCATCGCGCAGTGCATCGTTCACGAGCGTCGCGGCCTGATCCGGATCCATCTCGTAAAGATCGCGGACTGCTTTCTCTCGAACTTCAGCCGACGGATGGTCCAGCAACTGCGCTGTCTGTTCAAACGGACTACTCGCGAGTCGTAGTCGTGGTCCAGCATTCCGTCGCTGCGCCAACTCGTGGGCAGCCTGTCGCAAAGTGGCGATGTCTCTACTCCACCGCTCATCTTCGCTGCGTCGTGCCGGTGCTTTCCTAGATTGCTTCGACATCGAACACGTCGCCGTTGTTTCCGGATGCATGTGCGGCCAACGTCAGCGGCGCACTCGGAGCGGAAAACTCAGAATCGCTCTCGGTTACAACTTCCGCCTGCTGCGGAACTTTTGCGCGGAGCAGTTGAAACTTAGTCAACACCAAACGACTAACTGAAAAACCGATACTGCTATCCAACACACAGAGATGCTCGGCAACAACTCGTTGCGACACTCGCTCCAGCGCCGCTTCCAGCTCGCGACCCGCGGTGGCCGCATCATCAGCGACGATCATCTCGAAATCCTGGCCACCACTCACACGCCGTCGCGAATGATTTTGCAGCAACACGCCAGCCTCTTTGTGAATTCGTCCGGTGGCCACGATGACGAGGTGCGAAGCTTCGGTGTCAATCTCGAGATCGATGGCCCAACGTGCGAATGCGGGTGTCAGATCGCCATCACGAGTGACGATCAAAAACGGTTCGCCACAGATGTTCGCCATCAACTGCCCGTAACCCGTTCCTTCAGGTGGTCCAACTGCAATCTCCCTTTCGGGCACACCCATCTCACGCAGCAAAAAATGCAGCCGGCTCACCAGCCACGATCCATCTTCAAGCAACGACGACGCGAGCTGCGTCGGCGCAATAACTTCCTCGACGTTCTCATCAGCTACCGGCGCGCCACACTCGCTGCACGTCGCATCGCTGACTGTCACCACTGCAAGCGCGTGCGGGTTTGGCAGGCGAAAGAGCGCATGACCAGTCTTGCGACAACTGATCTGCACTTCGCGCTCGACGAGACCGGCGTCTTCGAGTCGTTGAATCGGGATCTGCTGCGACTCTGTATTTCCAGTGAGCAGTTTGGCCGCGTAGCCTTCCTCATGCGCGTTGCGCGCAGTGCGCAGAAACACGCGCGCGCTTTCGTCTTCGAGTTTCGAGGCCGCGAGGACACGCTTGCTCATTGTCTCCTTGCGCATGCTCGTGTAGAGCGAGTCGGCGTCCTGGCGTTCGATGAAGGTCCTGAAACCTTGCGGCAACGAAGGCACGGTCGTTTCCCAGTGGGCGACAGAGTCGTTGCGCTGAAGCAGGAGACTGCTAACTTCCTCGCAGAACGAGTCGAGCTTACGGAAGGGTTCCGCCGTGTGTGCATGGTAAATTATGCCTGCGCGAAGCGCCTCTTCGTCATCTTCAAAAACGAGAAAGAGGATGTAGTCCTGAAAGCAGAAGAGATCGCCTCGCACAAACGGTTCGCCGGTGGTTGACTCGCTTGACAAAGCAAGCGCGGTTTCCATTTCGTTGACGTGGTCGTGATTGAGCAGTACGTCTTCGAAACAGCGCAGACGATGCGAACGAATCAACGGCACGATCTCTCGTTCGTGTAATTCCTTCAGCAGCCTCGTCCTGCCGGCGGTATCGAGGGCATGATTCAGAAGTTTACTTTCAAGAAATAACATCGGGATACCTCGAATCGATTATTTGTTGACGTTGATGGTAACGGTCTCTCCGCCGGTCTTCGTCGATGAGTAACGACGTTGTCTTGCGATTCGCAGCGCCATCGCTTCGTAGCTGTCCATCCCGGGCTTGGGATTGGCGACTGACGCTTTCAACACACGCCCGTTCTCGATCTGCATCACGACTTTGATTGACTGTGACGTTGGCTCGGGTTCAGGGGCGGGTTCCGGCTTCGCCGGCTCGGGCTTACTTCGCTTCTCTTCTCTCCGTTCAGTTGTTGCGCGAGCCGGTCTCGTTGCGATCTCCGGTGCGCTCTTGTGAACTGGAAGTTCTGACTGAACGGCCGCAACCGGCGCGGGCTGCGATGAGTTCTGCGGCAGCGACGCGGCCGCAGCAGCTTCGTTCTTCGTAAACCCACCGGTTACGGCGATTACCGACAGTCCGACAACAATCAACGCGGCCGCAGCAATAAGCACCATCGAACGTTGCCGGGCTAACATTCCTGGCGCCGGTGGCGCGGGCGGCAGCGCGAGGACTTCGGGCTGTGGCGTTGTTGCGGCTTCGATTTGCAGTGCGCTTCCATCCCAGCAGCCGAACAGCTCCGACACCGCACGTTGCAACGAAGGCTCGATGGACCGTCGTGGGCTCTGAATCAAGGGATTGAAGTTGAATGAAGCTTCCGGTTGGGCGAGGGCGACGCAGATTGCCTGAAGACCGACAAGATCGTTCATGCGCGCGTCGATCAACTCACCGTCCTGAAAGAAGAACATCGCCGGACCCTTCGGATACTCGATCAGCAGGCGGCCTGACTTGCGTTGATGACGAAGAATACCGACGAGATCAGACAGGGGATAGTTG
>Ga0068859_100003306_pt1 | contig 16401 bp, 11 predicted proteins | sample KBSSwiS22_FD_66585 | JGI IMG/M metagenome (GOLD analysis project Ga0068859, IMG submission 66585) | Switchgrass rhizosphere microbial communities from Kellogg Biological Station, Michigan, USA - KBS Switchgrass S2-2 | ecosystem: Host-associated > Plants > Roots > Rhizosphere > Soil ...
GTCTCGAGCGAGATCGGCTCCTTGGCGATCTTGAGGACCTTGCGCACCTTGTCGAGCGGCAGCTCCATCTTCTCGGCGATCTCCTCGGGCGTCGGCTCACGGCCGAGCTCCTGCACGAGGTAGCGCGAGGTGCGGATGAGCTTGTTGATCGTCTCGATCATGTGCACCGGGATGCGGATGGTGCGGGCCTGATCGGCGATGGCGCGGGTGATGGCCTGGCGGATCCACCACGTGGCGTAGGTCGAGAACTTGTAGCCGCGCTTGTACTCGAACTTGTCCACGGCCTTCATGAGGCCGATGTTGCCCTCCTGGATGAGGTCCAGGAACTGCAGGCCGCGGTTCGTGTACTTCTTGGCGATGGAGACGACCAGGCGCAGGTTGGCCTCCACCAGCTCCTTCTTGGCCTGCTCCGCCTGGTGCTCGCCCTCGATGACCGTGCGCAGCGTCCGCTTCAGCTCGTCGGTGCGGGTGTCGAACTCCTCGGCCACCACCTTCAGGACCTCGCGCTGCTCGTGGATCTGCTTGCGGAGGACCTTCTTGTAGTCGTCGGAGACCTTGTGCCGGAGCTTGGGCTCCAGGCGCGAGATCTTGTCCTCGGCGTCGCGGATGCGCTCCACGGACTCGCGGATGCGCTCGGTCAGCCGGCGCTTCACGGCCTCGCTGAACTCGATGCGGCGGATGGCCTGGGAGACCTCGATGCGCAGCCGGCCCAGCCTCCACTTGGCCCGGTAGTAGCGGGGGGAGCGCTTGTTGTGCTTCAGGAACTGCCGGCGGTAGGCCAGGTACTCCTTGTGGGCCGCGGCCACCTTGTCGGTGAGGCCGAGGGTCTCCTTGATCTTGTTCGCGAGCTTGTCCTCGGTGACCTCCTCCTCCACGAAGACCACCACGTCGCGGACGGCGATCTCGCCCGCCCGCAGGCGCTCGGCCAGCCCGGACACCTCCTGCGCGGCCATGGGCGTCCGCGCGATGACGCGGAGCACCGCCTTCTTCCCGCGCTCGATGCGCTTGGCGATCTCCACCTCGCCCTCGCGGGTGAGCAGCGGCACCGTGCCCATCTCCCGCAGGTACATGCGGACGGGGTCGTTGGTCTTGTCGAGGGTGCCGGGCGTGAGGTCCAGCTCGGCCCCCTCCTCGCCGTCCTTGGACTCGCGGAACTTCTGCTCGGAGTCCACCACCTCGATGCCCATCGACCCGAACATCGAGAAGATGTCGTCCAGCTCGTCCGACGAGCTGATCTCGGAGGGGAGCATGTCGTTGACCTCCTCGTAGAGGAGGTACCCCTTCTCCTTGCCCATCGTGATGAGCTGCCGGACTTCGTCGTACTTTTCTTCGATCGACAGCGCCATGCTTGCGTTAGCTCCCTTCGCTGCTGCGACTGCTGCGCCCGCCCCGCCGTGCGCCCTCCCGGGCCCGCCCGGCAAACTGCTTAGTCTAACCCATTTCGCGGGCCCCCGGCATTCGTCTTAGACGATTCCGAGGCCCGATCGTTACACCTCACAGCTCCGCTATCTGCCTCGTCAGCCTCAGTTTCTCCTCCAAGAGGGCCTTCTCCGCGGGGCCCTGGGCCTGTGGGAGATTTCGCTGGATCTCGGCCATCCGCGTCCGTAAGGGCAATCGCCGGAGCTCCCGCACGCATTCCGCCGGGTCGGCCCGGGGCCCCGGATGCAGCCCCGCCATCGCCACCTCGCGCACCATCCGCCGGTCTTCCTCGTCGAGCCCGCTCTCCAGGGCCGCGGCCGTGACGCGCTCCCCGCGGGCACGCAGGGCCCGGGCCGCGGCCAGGACCCGCACGGTCCGCAATCCCTGGATGTCGGCGTCTTGCAGGCTGTCCAGCGCCTCCGCGGCCCCCTCCGCATCGGCCAGGACCAGGGCCAGCAGGTGCTTCTCCGCCGGGAGGAGTACGGCGGGCCTCGGCGGAGGCGCCGCCGGCACCGCCGTGGCCACCGCGGCCGACCGCGAGGCCAGCGCGCGGCGCAGCTCGTCCTGGGCCGCCTGGGCGTCGAGCCCGCCGCGCTGGATCACGGTGGGCAGCCAGGCCGCGCGCTCCACCGCGCTCTCGATCCGCCGCAGGCCGGGCAGGAGCGCGTTGAGGTAGGCGGCCTTGCCCTCGGGCGTGCGGATGTCGTTCTCCGCCGCCGCGCGCCGGATGAGCCACTCCATGGCCGCCGGGGCTTCGTCGAGGGCGCGCCGGTAGGCGTCGGCGCCTTCCGCCTTCAAGAAGGTGTCGGGGTCGTGGCCCTCGGGCAGCTCGACCACGTGCGCCTTCAGCCCCTCCTCCACGAGGATGTCCAGGCTCTTGCGCGCGGCCTTCTGGCCCGCCTCGTCCTGGTCGAAGTTCAGCACCACCCTCTCCGTGAACCGCCGCAGCAGGCGCGCGTGGCCCGCGGTCAGCGCGGTCCCGCACGTGGCCACCGCCTCGGTCACGCCCGCCTCGAGCGCCCGGGCCACGTCGAGGTAGCCCTCCATGAGTACGACGCGGCCGGCGGCCCGGATTCCGTCTTTCGCCCAGGACAGCCCGTAAAGGGTGCGGCTCTTCTGGTAGACGGGGCCCTCCGGCGAGTTCAAGTACTTGGGATCCGACCCGTCGAGGGACCGGGCGCCGAAGGCCACGACCTTGCCGGAGTCGTTCAGGATGGGAAAGACGACGCGGTTGCGGAAGCGGTCGTAGGGACGCTTGCCGGGTTGGCCTTCCACGACGAGGCCGGCCTTGATGAGACCGGCGGGCTCGAAATGGCGACGAAGGGCGTCGCCGAGATCGGACCAGGAATCGGGGGCGGCTCCGGCACGGATCTTCCTCAGGGTCTCCTCGCGGAAGCCGCGCCCGAGGAGATACTCGCGCGCCCGCGTCCCGGGCCCGCTCCAGAAGTTCCGGCTGAAGTGCTCGGCCGCCGCCTCCAGCAGGGCCAGGACCTGGTCCCGCTCCTTGCGGTCGGGCCCGGCCTCGAAGCGGTTCTCCGGGATGGGTATCCCGAACCGCCGCGCCACCGTCTCGATGGCCTCGGGGAAGCCCACGCGCTCGTGGAGCATGACGAACTTGAACACGTCGCCGCCCTCGCCGCAGCCGAAGCAGTGGAAGAGCGGCGGGTCCTGGCGGACGTTGAAGGACGGTGTTTTCTCCTGATGGAACGGGCAGAGTCCCTTCCAGGACGTGCCCATCTTGCGCAGGCTCACCTGCTCGGAGATGTAGCGCACGATGTCGGCCGTGCGCCGGACCTCCTCCACGAAGCTGTCCGGGAAGGCCATCTTATTCCTTGAGATTCACGACAGTGACGCCGCCGCCGCCCTCGCCCGCGCCACCCAGGCGAAAGCCCGCGACGTGCGGATGCCCCTCCAGCAGGCCGGCCACCGCCTGGCGCAGGCGCCCGGCCCCGAACCCGTGGACCACCCGGACCTCCTTCCGCTCGGCCAGGAACGCGTCGTCCAGGAGCTTGTCCACGCGGGGCAGCGCCTCGTCCACGGTGAGGCCGACGAGGTTGATCTCCGAGGCCACCGCGCCCGCGCTCTTGGTGCGCACGACGGAACCGCCGGAGCGCGCGGCCGGCCCGCGCCCGGCCCCACCGCCCGCGATCGCCACCAGCTCCGCGAGCGGGACCTTGAGCCGCTTGCCGGAGACGGCGATCTCCAGGTCTCCCTGCGCGGGCAGGGCCATCACCTCGCCGACGACGCCGAGTCCCCTGACCCTCACCCGCGCTCCGACCTCGATGGGCGCGCCCGGGACCTCGGGCTCGGGCGCCACCGCCATGTCGGCCAGGGCCTCTTCCTGCGCCGCGCGGATCGCGCCCACCGCCGCGGTGCGGGCCTTTCCCGCGGCGGCCGCCGCCGTCTTCCGCGATCCCTCGACCTTCAGGACCGCCTCGTGGATGGCGTCCGCGGCCTTGCGGGCCGCCTCCTCGCCGCGACGGCGCAGGTCCTTCGCGAAGGTCTCCAGCTCCGTGCGCTTGCGCGAGGCGATCTCCCGGTCCTCGGCCCGAAGGCGCTCCTGCTCGTCGCGCAGCGCCGCGCGGTCGGCCGCGATGCGCTCCTCCTCGCGGCGCAGCAGGGCCTGGTCCTCCTCCAGCTTCTTGAGCAGCGCCTCGGCCTGCGCCTCCTTGTCGTCGAGGCGCGCCCGGGCGTCCTTCACCACGGAGGAGGCCAGCCCCAGCCGCTCGGCCATCTCCAGGGCCAGGCTGCGGCCGGGCTTGCCCAGGTTCAGGCGGTAGGTCGGCTCGTACGTCTTGGGGTCGTAGGCGAACGAGGCGCAGCCGACCCCGGGCGTGGACTGCGCGTAGGCCTTCAGCAGGCCGTGGTGCGTGGTGGCCATGACCATGGCGCCGTGCGCGCGGAAATGGTCGACGATGGCGACGCCCAGCGCCCCGCCCTCGGTGGGATCGGTGCCCGCGCCGACCTCGTCCAGCAGCACCAGCGACGGAGCCGAGAGGTCGCGCGTCATCTCCACGATCGTGGCCAGGTGGGCGGAGAAGGTGGACAGGTCGGCGGCGATGCTCTGCTCGTCGCCGATGTCGGCGTAGATGCGGCGGAAGACGGGCAGCCGGCTGCCGGGCGCCGCCGGCACGTGAAGGCCGCATTGCGCCATCAGCGCCAGCAGGCCCGCGGTCTTGAGGGCCACCGTCTTGCCGCCGGTGTTGGGGCCGCTGATGACCAGGACCGGCGCGCCGAAGCCCACGCGCAGCGTGACCGGGACCGGCTCCCGGCTGGAGCGGCGCGCCATGCCCAGCCGTTCCGTGAGCCCGGGCATGAGCAACGGATGGCGGGCGTCCAGAAGCTCCAGCTCCAGCCGGTCGACGATCTCCGGCGGGTGCGCGCCCATGTCCCGGGCCAGGAGGGCCCGGGCCTGGACCGCGTCCAGCTCGCCCAGGACGGTGGCGGCGTGATCGAGGTCGGGGGCGCGCGCGGCCACGCGGCCGGTCAGGTCCAGGAGGATTCGCGTCACCTCCTCCCGCTCGTCGTCCCCCAGCGAGACGATGTCGTTGTTCAGCTCGACCGCGGGCATCGGCTCCACGAAGACGCTCGCCCCCGAGCCCGAGCTGCCGTGGATGATGCCGGGGACGTCGCCCCGGTGCTCCGCTTTCAGCAGGAGGACGTATCGGTCGTTGCGCGTGGTGATGAGCTTGTCCTGGAGGAGCCGGTCCGCCTCCTTCCCGCGCAGGAACGACTCCATCACCGACTGGAGCTTCAGCCGGAGACGGGCCAGACCGCGGCGGATCTCGGCCAGGCGCGGGCTGGCGTCGTCGGCCAGCTCGCCCGAGGGGAGGATGGCCCGCCGGATGGCGCGGGCCACGTCCGAGGCGTCCTTGACCTCGGCCGCGCGGCGCGCCAGCCGCGGCGCCTTCTCGGCCCGGGCGACGCGCTGGGCGACCTCCACCCCGCCTTCGATGAACGACGCCACGTCCATGAGGGCCCGCGGCTCGACGTGAACGCCGGCCACCCTCGCCTCGCGCAGGATGGGACCCATGTCCGGCAGGTCGTGGTAGGGCTGCCGGCCGGCCTCCTCGAGCAGCACCATCCCTTCCGCGGTCGTGGCCAGCCGCTCGCGCACCTCCCCCGGGTCGGTCGAGGGTTGGAGGCGGCTCAGCAGGTCCCGGCCGGGAACAGACCCTGCATGCGACAGCAGAAGCGTCCGAATGGCCTCGAATTCGAGAACCCGGTACGTGTTTGCGTTCAAACCTTTCTCCCTTAGCGGTTTAGAGGGGGGAGAGACCAGCGGCGCCGCAGGGTCTGGGCCGGGGCTGCGATGAGACAAAGATGTGCAGCGTCAACGGTTTTGTCAAGATCGACGCACCGGTTTCTACCGGTCAGGGGTGCCGCGTGTCCCACGCGACAGGCCGCGCAAGATCACGCTGGCCATGTAACCCGCGCCAAATCCATTGTCTATATTGACGACGGCGACCCCCGAGGCGCAGGTGTTCAGCATGGCCAGCAGGGCGGCCAGGCCGTGGAAGGACGCGCCGTAGCCGATGCTCGTGGGGACGGCGATCACCGGCGCGTCGACGAGGCCGCCCACGACGGAGGGGAGCGCGCCCTCCATCCCCGCGGCCACCACCACCACGTCCGCCTCGCGGACGGAGGCGGCCTTGTCCAGGAGACGGTGCAGACCGGCCACGCCGACGTCGTAGTACCGGTCCACGGCCGCCGCGTAGAACTCGACGGTCACGGCCGCCTCTTCCGCTACTGGAATGTCGGAAGTCCCGGCGCAGAGCACGGCGACGCGGCCCGGCAGGGGGTCCGCCGGGGCGGCGGTGAGGGTGATGCAGCGGGCGGGATCGTGGAAGCGGGCGGCCGGGAACCGCTCCGCCACCCGGCGATGGACCTCGGCGGTCGTGCGGGTCACGAGGACGTTCTGGCCGCGGCCGGCCAGGCTGGCCATGATGGCCAGGACCTGCTCGTCGGTCTTGCCCGCGCCGAAGACGACCTCCGGGAAGCCGCGGCGCAGGGCCCGATGGTGGTCGAGGCGGGCGAAGCCCAGGTCCTCATAGGGGAGGGTACGGAGGCGGTCAGCGGCGGCCTGGGGCGTGACCCGGCCCTCGCGCACCGCCTGCAGCAGCCCGTCCAGCTCTCTGGGGTCCATGGCCGTCCCACGTTGACTTGCCCGGGCGATCCGGATGACTATAAAATTTGTAACGGAGAGTCACAAGTGTCTCCGCGCGCGCGGAGACGTTGCGGCCAGGGCGCCTGGATGGCCGCCGCGCAACCGGGTTCGAGGGGGAACCCTTCCGGGCGATTCCCAGACGAGGTGACGGCAGCGATGGCGTGACCGCGCCGACGTAAGGCGCGGAGGCGTCGCGCCGGCGGCGACGCTGGAGGAGGTTTCGTCTTTCAACCATGAGCCCACTCGAGACCGCGATCCTAGGCCTCTACTTCCTGACGCTCGTGATACTCGCGGTGTTCGGCCTGCATCGCTACATCATGGTGTTTCTCTACTACCGGCACCGCGACCGGCGGGCCGTCCCCGTCCCGCTGCCCGATCGGCTGCCCCGCGTCACCGTCCAACTCCCGCTCTACAACGAGATGTACGTGGTGGACCGGCTGCTCGACTCCGTCTGCCGCATCCGCTATCCGCGCGAGCTGATGGAGATCCAGATCCTCGACGACTCCACGGACGACACGGTGGCCATGGTGCAGGCATCGATCGACCGCTATCGCGCCCTGGGCTTCGACATCCAGTACCTCCACCGGGACGACCGCCGGGGCTACAAGGCCGGCGCCCTGGAGGAGGGCCTGAAGGTGGCCAAGGGCGAGTTCATCCTCATCTTCGACGCCGACTTCGTGGCGCCCCCCGAGATCCTGGAGAAGACGCTGGGGCACTTCGCCGACCCCGGCGTGGGGATGGTGCAGTGCCGCTGGGGGCACATCAACCGTGACTACTCCGTGCTCACGCAGGTGCAGTCCATCCTGCTGGACGGGCACTTCGTCCTGGAGCACGGGGGCCGGAACCGCTCGGGCCGCTTCTTCAACTTCAACGGCACGGCGGGGGTGTGGCGGCGGGAGGCCATCGTGGACGGCGGGGGGTGGCAGCACGACACCCTGACCGAGGACCTCGACCTCTCCTACCGCACCCAGATGAAGGGGTGGCGCTTCGTCTATCTCCAGGACGTGATCACGCCCGCGGAGATCCCGGTGGAGATGAACGCCTTCAAGACCCAGCAGTACCGCTGGGCCAAGGGCTGCATCCAGACCTGCATCAAGCTGCTGCCGCGCATCCTGGCCTCGCCCCTGCCGCGGGCGATCAAGACGGAGGCCGCCTTCCACCTGGGGGCCAACTTCGCCTACCCGCTGATGATCCTCCTCGCCATCCTGATGTTCCCGGCCATGGTCATCCGCTACAACATGGGCTGGTACGAGATGATGATCGTGGACGTGCCGCTCTTCCTGGGCGCCACCATGAGCGTGTGCTCGTTCTACGTGATGAGCCAGCGCGAGGTCTTCGGCGACAGCTGGAAGACCCGGCTGCGCTACCTGCCCGCCGTCCTCTCCGTGGGCATCGGGCTCTCGGTGAGCAACGCCAAGGCTGTGATGGAGGCCATCCTGGGCATCGAGTCGGAGTTCACGCGCACGCCCAAGTACGGTGTCGAAGGCGCGGGCGACGACTGGAGGCAGAAGCGCTACCGCGGCAACGTCACCCTCCTGCCGTTCGTGGAGCTGCTGCTCGGCCTGTACTTCACGACCATGATGTACTACGCGGCCAGCAACGGGATCTACGGCACCCTGCCCTTCATCGTGCTCTTCCAGGCCGGGTTCCTCCACGCCTCGGCGATGTCGCTGTTCCAGAACCTGGGCAAGCTCGACATCGTCCGGGAGCAGGAGGCATAAGATCGGCCGGTAGCGGCCGACGCCCGTGGACATCCGCCAGAAGACCGTCCTCATCCTCGGCGGCTACGGCCTGGTGGGACAGGCCGTGGCCCGCCGCCTCCTGCGCGAGAGGCCGCAGCGCATGGTGCTCCTCTCCCTGCGCCGCGAGGAGGCCGAGGAGGCGGTGGCGGCCATCGCGCCCGAGGCGGGCGGGGTGGCCCTGGAGCCGGCGTGGGGCGACGTCTTCGTGTTCACCGACGTCAAGGACCGTCCCCGGCGCGAGACCTTCGCGGACACGGCCTTCCGCGCCCGCCTGATCGACAGCCTGCTCGACCCGCTGTCCGAGGCGGCGGCATCGCAGTACTACCTCCACCAGATCATCACGACCACCCGGCCCGACATCGTCGTGGACGCGGTGAACACCGCCACCGGCATCGCCTACCAGGACATCTACAAGACCAGCCGCCAGGCCTGGCAGGCCCTGCGCGAGGGGACGGACCTGCGCGAGAGCCTGGAGACGCTGCTGGTGACGGACTACGTCCCCCAGCTCATCCGCCACGTCCAGGTCCTGTATCAGGCCATGGTCAAGGCCGGCACGGGGGCCTACGTCAAGATCGGGACCTCGGGCACGGGTGGGATGGGCCTGAACATCCCCTACACGCACTCGGAGGAGCGGCCGTCGCGACTGGTCCTCTCCAAGAGCGCCCTGGCCGGGGCGCACTCGCTGCTGCTGTTCTTGATGGCCCGCACGCCCGGCGGTCCCATCATCAAGGAGGTCAAGCCGGCGGCGGCCATCGCCTGGAAGCGGATCGGCTTCGGCGAGGTGCGCCGCGCCGGCCAGCCCGTGCCGCTCCACGACGTGGGCCTGGAGGAGGCCGAGCCCCTCCACGCCGGGCGGTCCTTCCGTTCCCACGATCCCTCCCGCGGCCGGCCCACCGGCCTGAACCTCGAGAGCGTCTTCATCGACACCGGCGAGAACGGGATCTTCTCCCTCGAGGAGTTCAGCACCATCACCACCGGCGAGCAGATGGAGTTCGTGACCCCGGAGGAGATCGCCGACGTGGTGGCCCGCGACCTCCTGGGCAGCAACACCGGCCACGACGTCATCAACGCCCTCGACAACGCGGTCATGGGCCCGACGTATCGGGCCGGCCTCATGCGCCACTGGGCCCTGGAGAAGCTGCGGGCCCTGGAGGAGCAGCACCACGTGCGCAGCGTGGCCTTCGAGAACCTGGGCCCGCCGCGGCTCAGCAAGCTGCTCTTCGAGGCCGACCTCCTGCGCCGCGCCTTCTCCACCATGGACCGCGTGCGTGCCGCGGGCGCGCCGCAGCTCTCCGCCGGCGCCCTGGGCGAGGTGGAGCGGGACGCGGCGCTGCGGCGCGAGATCGTCTCCATCGGGATCCCGATCCTGCTCCCCGACGGCCGCCTCCTGCGCGGACCCGAGTGCAAGGTCCCGCCCGTGAGCACGGCCGCCGAGACCTTCGAGATCACGCCGGAGCGCCTGGAGGCCTGGGCCGCCGCGGGCTGGGTGGACCTGCGCGAGGCCAACATGGCGCGGTGGAAGGACCGTTTCGAGCGCATACGCGCCGAGGCCGACGGCATCCCCGCCGCCGACTCGTCCTCGCGGTTCCTGCGCGACCGCCAGTTCTGGGGCGAGGAAGGAAGAATCCAGCCCGGGAAGGTGGTGGGCTGGATCTTCGCCACCGAGGAGAAGGGCGCGCGGATGAAGTAGGCCGTCCGCGATCCCGATGAAGTAGTCTTCCCCATGCCCAACACCGGCACCGACGTCACGAAGAAGGGCGTCCGCCGGGTGCTCTGGGCCACCCTCGGCCTGAACGTGCTGGTGAGCCTGTCCAAGATCGTGGTGGGCAAGATGTCGCACAGCACGTCGATGGTGGCCGACGGCTACCACAGCCTCATCGACGGCGCGAACAACGTGGTGGGCCTGGTGGTGACGACGCTGGCCTACGCCCCGCCCGACGAGGGCCACCCTTACGGGCACCGCAAGTTCGAGACCGCGGCCACCCTCTTCATCGGCCTCGCGCTGCTGAGCGTGGCCTACAACGTGGTGGAGCAGGCGCTGCGCGAGGTGAGCCGCGCCAGCATCCCGCTGATCGGCGCGTTGAACTGGACGGTCATGGGCGTCACCCTGGTCATCAACCTCTTCGTGGCCTGGTACGAGGCGCGCGAGGGCCGCCGCCTGGGCAGCCCGTACCTGCAGGCCGACGCCGCCCACACGCGCTCGGACATCTACGTCACGCTGGGAGTGGTCGCGTCCTTCGCCGGCGCGCGGGCCGGCGTGCCCTGGGTGGACGGGGTGGTGGCCATGGCCATCGCGGCCTTCATCGCCGTCCTGGGCGTGCGCATCCTGGTCGGGTCCTTCCACACCCTGACCGACCGCGCGGTCATCGCCCCCGACAAGCTGCAGAGCGTGGTCCTGGGCGTGCCCGGCGTGCGCAACTGCCGCGAGGTCCGCACCCGCGGCGGGACCGACGCCGTCTACGTGGACCTCATCGCGCACGTGGACAGCACGCTCACGCTGCGCGAGGCCCACGACGTGGCGGACTGGATCGAGGAGGCCCTGCAGCGCGCGTACCCCGAGATCGTCGACGTGGTCGTCCACCTCGAGCCCGAGGTCGGCGCGCACGGGCGGGTATAGACTGGCCGAAATGGCGGGATTCAAGGTCGGGCTGGTGCAGATGGCCATGTCGGCCGACCCCGCGGCCAACATGGACCGCGCGCTCGCCGGGATCAAGGACGCGGCGGCCGCCGGCGCGGCCGTGGTGTGCCTGCCCGAGCTCTTCCGCTCGCCGTACTTCTGCCAGAGCGAGGACGCGCGCCGCTTCGACCTGGCCGAGCCGGTGCCCGGACCGACCACCGCCGTCCTGGGCGCGGCGGCGAAGAAGGCGGGGGTGGTGGTGGTGGCGCCCGTCTTCGAGCGGCGGGCCCCCGGCCTCTATCACAACAGCGCCGCCATCATCGACGCCACCGGCGAGGTCACCGGCCTCTACCGCAAGATGCACATCCCCGACGACCCCGCCTATTACGAGAAGTACTACTTCACGCCGGGCGATCTGGGCTTCCGCGCGTTCGACACCCGGGCCGGCCGCATCGGGACCCTCATCTGCTGGGACCAGTGGTACCCCGAGGGCGCCCGGCTGACCGCCCTGCAAGGGGCGGTCGTCCTCTTCTTTCCCACCGCCATCGGCTGGCACCCGGGCGAGAAGCAGGAGCACGGCGCCGCCCAGCGCGACGCCTGGCGCACCATCCAGCGCGGCCACGCCATCGCCAACGGCGTGTACGTCGCGGCGGCCAACCGCGTGGGCCACGAGAAGCCGGCGGAGGGCGGGCCCGGCCTCGAGTTCTGGGGCTCCTCGTTCCTCTGCGATCCGTTCGGCGTGGTGGTGGCCGAGGCCTCCTCGGACAAGGAGGAGATCGTGGTGGGCGAGGTGGACCTCGCGCGCCTCGAGGACGTGCGCCGCAACTGGCCCTTCCTCCGCGACCGGCGCACCGACGCCTACGCCGGCATCGAGCGGCGATTCATCGATTGAGCAGGGGGGTGCTGCGCCGCACCCCCCTGACCCCCCGCTCGCTGCGCGGGAGTGAATCCCGCTCCGCTCGCAGCCCGTTGCCCAGGCCGCCGCTGGATCGATTCCACATGCCCGCGGAGTGGGAGCGCCATGAGGCCACCTGGATCGGCTGGCCGCACGCGCTGTCGGACTGGCCGGGCCGCTTCGCGCCCATCCCGTGGGTCTATAGCGAGATCGTCAAGAAGGTCTCGCCCGGCGAGACGGTGCGGATCCTGGTCGGCTCCGCGGCCCGCGAGGCCAGGGCGCGGCGGGTCCTGGAGCGCGCCGGTGTCGACGTGTCCCGCGTCGAGTTCCTCCGCTTTCCCACGGACCGGGGCTGGACGCGCGACTTCGGGCCGATCTTCGTCCGGCGCGGCGGCCGCGTGCCGGAGGTGGCCATCGCCCGCTTCCGCTTCAACGGCTGGGCGAAATATCCGGACTGGCGGAACGACGACCGTGTCCCCGAGCGGGCGGCGGCGGCGCTTGGCCTGCGGCTTCGGCCCGTCTCCTGGAAGGGCCGCCCGGTCGTCCTCGAGGGGGGCAGCATCGACGTGAACGGCCGGGGCACGCTGCTCACCACCGAGGAGTGCCTGCTCGACCCCGAGGTGCAGATCCGCAACCCCGGTCTTTCGCGGCGCGACCTCGAAGCCATCTTCGCGGACGCGCTGGGGGCCCGCAACGTCCTCTGGCTGGGGCGTGGGATCGCGGGAGACGATACCCACGGCCATGTGGACGACCTGTGCCGGTTCGTGGGACCGAAGACGGTCGTGCTGGCCCGCGAGGAAAACCCCGGGGACGCCAACTACCGCGCGCTCGAGGAGAACCGCGAGCGCCTGCAGGGCATGCGCCTGGAGGACGGCTCGAAGGTGGAGGTGGCTTTCCTGCCCATGCCCGCGCCGCTCGTCTTCGACGGCCGGCGCCTGCCCGCCAGCTACGCGAACTTCTACATCGCGAACGCGGCGGTGATCGTGCCCACCTTCAACGATCCCGCCGACTCAAAGGCGCTGGGCGTGCTGCGCGAGCTCATTCGCGACCGTCCCGTGGTCGGCATCCACGCCGTGGACCTCGTGTGGGGCCTGGGCACGCTCCACTGCCTGACCCAGCAGCAGCCAGGCTAGTCGGCAGCCGTCCCTGACGTCCGCTCCAGCATCCTGAGCTGCGCGGCGTCGTGCTCGTACACGTCGGGAAAGAACCGGACGACACCGCCCTCGTCCGCCCATGCCGTCAGGTAGGTGACGAAGACCGGCAGGGCCGCGGGCAGGGCCACCTGCTGTTCGCCGCCCCGCGCCATGGCCGCGCGGATGCGCGCCGGCGTCCACTCCGGCGCGCCGCCCAGGGCGAAGCGGGCCAGGTCGAACGGCCGCTCTACCCTCACGCAACCGTGGCTCTTGTCGCGCCGCGCCCGCGCGAACAGCGCACCCTCCGGCGTGTCGTGGAGGTAGACGCCGAAGGGGTTCGGCAGCAGGAACTTGACCAGGCCGAGGGCGTTGCCGGCGCCGGGCCGCTGGCGGAGCTGCAGGCCGCCCTCACCCTTCACGAGCACCATGTTGCGCCGCGCGAGGTACCCGCGGTCGCGGTACACGGCGGGCAGGATCTCGTCCTCTGCGATCGAGGTCGGCACGTTCCAGTACGGGCGGAACACGACGTGGGTCATGGCCCGGCCGAAGACGGGCGTGGGGGAGCGGGCGGCGTTGCCCGTGACCACGCGCATGCGCAGCGCGTCCCGCCCGCCGTCGTAGGCGTGGAGCTCGAAGCCCGCGATGTTCACGAGCACGAAGCGGTCCGCCTCGAGGGAAGGAGAGAGCCAGCGCCACCTCTCGAGGTTCAGCTCGATCTGCCGGACCCGTTCCGGGGCCGGGACGTTCAAGGCGGCCAGGGTCGGAGGGTCCACCGACCCGCTCGGCTCCAGCCCGTGCCGGAGCTGGAAGCGCTTGACGGCGGCGGCCGCGGCCTCGTCGAAGACGACGGCCTTCGCTCCGTGCGGCGATCCGGGGAGGTCGCCCTCAGCGGCGAGACGAGCGCGCAGCGCGGCCACCTGGGGGTCGCGTTGTCCGAGCCGCCACGGCCGCCGCGGCGCCGCCACCTCGGGCCACCCGCCCTTTTCCGCGATCGCGCGGTAATGCGCCAGCGCGTCGCGCAGGGCCGCGTATTGCGGCGTCCGCGGTAGCAGGCCGCGGAGCGTTCGCTCCACATCCTCGGATTCGACCGCTTCCCGCAGCACGGCCGTCAGGTCCACGGGTCGCAGGCGCTGCGCCCAGTACGGGTTGACCGCCGCGGGGTCGATCCTTCCCGCCACGTCCGAGGCGTAGCGCAGGAAGGCGTCGGTCGCGCGCAGATCGAGCGCGCCGGCGGCCGCCGTGTCGCCATCGCTCGCCGTGCCCCACGCCGGGTCCCAGTAGCGCGCGGCATCGAGGCCCTCGCGGCCGGCGTCCTGCAGGACGCGCACCAGTGCCTTGCCTTGCCGGGACAGCCGCGAGCCGCGGGTCCACACGGGCCGGTAGCCCCTCGACGCGTAGAAGCCGAGCAGGACCTCGGCCCGCGCCGGATCCTCCCTGGCCAGAGCCGACGCGAACGCGACGGCGTCGACGGTCGGCTCTTCGTCGCGCTCGGCGCGCGCAACGGCAGGAGCGACGAGGGCACACGCGACGGCGAGGGACAGGATACGGAGGGAAGGCGCGATCATCCCTGAAGCCAGGCTGCAAGTCGCGTGCCGTCAGGCGGCTAGCGGCGGGGGTCGGGAGGCGGCAGCGTGATCGTCGAGGCGGGCTTGGGCTGGGCGAGGGCCGTGCGCAGGAGGGTCAACGCGGTATAGACGACCACGATGATCACCAGCCAGCGCACCGCGCTGAGGGGAAGCGACTTCACGATGTAGGCGGCCAGCAGCACGCCGGGGACGCCGCCGATGGCCAGCCCCAGCGCGGGGCGCAGGGCGTAGGCATCCTTGCGGATGAACCTCATGCTCCCCACGGGCATGAGGAACGCGCAGGACCCCATCATGATCGGGAAGGCCACCTTGGGGCTCATGCCGAGGAGGCTGACCAGGATCATGCACGGCGCGTAGAGCCCGATGCCCAGGGTCATGAGCGCCCCGAGCACGAAGTTGCCTCCGACGCCGATACCCAGGCGCTCACCGCCCACGCCGATGGCCTCTCCGCCCAGGCGCGCCATGAGCCCGAGCTGGGTGGCCAGCATCAGGCTGGCGGCCACCAGCAGGGCGGCGCCCATCCCGATCTGCACCTTGCGCCGCGACCAGCCCGCCACGATCCCTGCCCCCAGCCATGCCCCGAAGACGGAGGCCGCGATCATGGCCACGAGCGTGGTCATGTCCGCCGTCACGATCGAGATGTAGATGAAGGCCTGGACCACCGTGGGCGCCGTGTGGCCCACGTTCAGCGTGCCCGGGATGAGCCGGTCTTCCACGACCTTGCCGAACCGGAACATCGAGGTGGTGGTGGCGAAGGAGCCGATGCCCAGCGTGTCGAAGAAGTTCGTGATGAAGCCGATGAACACGTGCAGCGGGGAGGGCGCGCCCCGCTCGACCGCGGGGTCGTCCTCGGGGAGGCGGCGCCGCGCGCGGCCCAGGTACACCACCCAGGCCACGAGGTAGGCCACGAAGAAGATCCCCAGGGCGACGAAGAGCGCCGCCTTGGGAGTCATCGCTTTTCCCCGCCGCAGTCCTCGCAGGGGCACAGCCCGCGCAGGAGGCGGAAGCTGTAGATGCCGGTGTTGTGGCCGTCCTGCCAGGTGGGGGCCAGCGCGTAGTTGCCGACGCCCTCGAGGTGGACGAGGTCTTGTCCTTCAAGGTCGAGGTAGCGCGCATTCGGCGCGTGCCCCTGGCAGCCCGCGCAGGGGCACCAGCTGCGCAGGTAGTCGAGCGGGTAGACCGACTCGTGGCCGTCGTCCCACGACACCACCAGCCGCCGCGCCCCTTTCTCGTGGCGCACCTCCAGCGGCTCCGGGTAGGGCGGGACCGCGGGCACGGCGGCTATGGGCTTCCCCCGAACTCGATGTCCGAGATCTTCCAGCCCCCGGCCTCCTTCTCCAGGCGGTAGCTGACCGCCTCGTGCGCGCCGGAGGTGGAGGTCAGGACGCCGGAGATGGCGCCCTTGTCGTTCTCGATCGACCGCTTCCAGAACGTCGAGTCGGCGTTCTCGCGGAGGGCGGCGTGCCGGGAGACCAGCACCTCGAACTCCTCGCGCGAGACGCGGGCCTTGTAGTCCTCGCTGAAGCGGGCGTAGGCGGCGTCGACGTTGCCGGCCTTGAGGTCCGCGAGCTGGCTGCGCACCACGGCCACCGCGTCGGCGGTCATGTGGAAGGCCGCGCCGCCGACGATGGCCGCCAGGGCGACCACCAGGACCAGGCAGCCGCAGCACCCGGTGGCCACCCAGAAGAGCGGGCCCTTCCCCTTCTTGGGAGGAGGGGGCGTGGCCGCCAGCGGCTCGGAGGGCAGCGCCGGGGGACGCGAGGCGGGCCGGGCCGGAGCCGGAGCGGGGGGCCGGGACGGCGCGCTCACGCGCGGCGGTATGGATCCCGGAGGAAGCGAACC
>Ga0068859_100003307_pt1 | contig 16387 bp, 12 predicted proteins | sample KBSSwiS22_FD_66585 | JGI IMG/M metagenome (GOLD analysis project Ga0068859, IMG submission 66585) | Switchgrass rhizosphere microbial communities from Kellogg Biological Station, Michigan, USA - KBS Switchgrass S2-2 | ecosystem: Host-associated > Plants > Roots > Rhizosphere > Soil ...
CCACTCATTCCTGGCGCGGCCGTTCGGGATTTTCAGCTTCAGGTAATTCCCGGTCACTGCGACCGATCCATCGTCCAGCGTCAACGCGCGATGGGTTGTCCCAACCTGAGATCGGTGAAACTCTGCCGAGAGCCGCTGCGAGATCGTCCGCACTCGATTCGCCCGTTGGCGGACGATCTCTCCATGCACATGGTTCGGCATTGCCGCCGCAGGCGTCCCGGGACGATCGGAGTAAGGGAAGACGTGCAGATGCGTGAGGGCCGAACTCTCGAGATACCCGGCGAGCTGTTCGAAATCGTCGTCGGTTTCGCCGGGGAAGCCGACGATGATGTCGGAACCAATGGAGGCGTGAGGCATCAGCCGGCGAATCCGGTCGACGAGATTTCGGTAGAAGTCGATCGTGTACGGCCGTCGCATGGCCGAGAGCACACGATGGCTCGCGTGCTGCAGCGGAAGATGAAAGTGCGCGGCAAATGTCGTCGAGGCAGCCACGAGATCGACGATCTCCGGCGTGCAGTCCATCGGCTCGAGGGAGCTGATGCGAAAGAGCACTTCGGGACGGCCTGAAGGCCGTCCCCTACCGACTTCCGAATGTAGGGAACGCCCTTCAGGACGTTCCGAATGTAGGGAACGCCCTTCAGGGCGTTCCGAATCTAGGGGACGCCCCTCAGGGCGTCCCCACGTCCAGTCAATCGCGCGCAACAATTCGATCAACGTTGACCGCGGCGTCAGGTCGCGGCCGTACGATCCCAGATGGACGCCTGTCAGTGCGATTTCCTTGAACCCGGCGGCGACAACCCGTTTCACTTCCGCCAGAATCCTTTCAAGCGGCAGGCTGACCGGTAACCCTCGTGTGGTCGGAATGATGCAATAGGAACACGGCTCGGAACATCCGGTCTGAACGCGCAAGGTGAACGCAGTGCGGCCGGCGACGCCAGGCTGAATGGCGGCTCCGCAACTGCCGTCGCCGTCGCCGAACCGTTCAGCAGTCGACAGGTCCTGCTGAAAGGCTGCCAGGTCCGGCTGAAGCCGGACACTACGTACGAGATCGTGCTTCTCGGCATTCGAGATGACGCGAAGAACATTTGGCAGAGATGCGACTTCGTCCGGCCGCCGCGTTGCGTAGCAGCCAGTGACGATGATCTTCGCGTCGGGATTGACGCGCGAGACCCGGCGAATGGTCTGCCGTGCCGCTTGATCGGCGCTGGCGGTCACTGAACAGGTATTGACAACCACCACGTCAGAGTCTTCAGGCGCCGCCGCCTGCGCCCCGCCGGCAAGAAACTCTTCCTCAATCCCCAGCGAGTCGGCTTGGTTGACGCGGCAGCCGAACGTGATGACGGAATACTTCATCGTTCCGAATAAACCACACAGAGTGCCGGGTTCACAGAGCTTTGCGCCCGATATCGCGACGATACTGCATACCGTCGAAGTGAATGCGTTCGACGCCTGCATACACGCGCGCGATGGCATCTGAGAAGTCCGTGCCTTCGGCGACGACGGTGAGCACTCTGCCGCCCGCAGTCACCAGTTGGTGATTTCGGTCGGCAGTGCCTGCGTGCAGCACTCGCGTTCCGGCTTTCTCGGCATCGTCGATCCCGGCAATGGGCTGACCGGATTCGGACGACTCAGGATATCCACGTGATGCCAGCACGACGCCCACCATCTTCTTCGACGACAGGCGGCATGTCGATCGTCCAAGGCTGCCGCGGGCCGCGGCCAGCAGCAGGGGCAGAAGCGGCTCGTCGATCAAAGGAAGGATGACTTGCGCTTCGGGGTCGCCGAATCGGACGTTGAACTCGATCACGCGTGGACCGGTGGACGTCAACATCAAACCGACGTAAAGCACGCCACGATACGGATGACCCTCTTGCGCCATCCCGGCGATGACAGGCTGAACGATCTCGCGCATGACGCGGGCCTGCAGGGCTTCGTTCATCAACGGACTGGGAGCGAACGCGCCCATGCCTCCGGTGTTGGGCCCTTCGTCGTTGTCGAAAATCCGCTTGTGATCCTGCGCCGTCCCGATCGGCAATGCACGCGTGCCATCGCTAATCACAAAGAACGAGACCTCGGGTCCGGTGAGATGTTCCTCAATCACCAGCCGATTGCCGGCGGCACCGTAGCGATGGTCAGTCATCGCCGCCGCCACGGCGGATTCCGCCTCGCCGCGGTTGGTGGCGATCACCACGCCCTTGCCCGCCGCCAGACCATCGGCCTTCAGCACGACTGGAAAGCCGAAGTCACCGCCAGCCACAGCGCTAAGCGCATCCTGCGCGTTGTCGCAGGTGCGGAAACGCGCCGTCGGCACGAGATGCCGGGTCATGAAATCCTTGGCGAACGCTTTGCTCGATTCCAGCTGCGCCGCAGCCTGGCTCGGCCCGAACAACAGCCGGCCCTGGCCGGCAAATCGGTCCGCGACGCCGGCGCTCAGCGGCACTTCGGGCCCGACGATTGTGAAATCGATGTGTGCGGCCGCCGCGATGCTCAGAAGATCGTCGGGGTCCGACAGCCTGGCCGGAACGGTTTGCGCCAGCGCGGCGACGCCGGGATTGCCCGGCGCGCAAACGAGATCGGGCGGGTTGGGATCCTCGCGCAGCCGCCGAATCAGCGCGTGTTCCCTGGCTCCACCACCAATTACAAGAACTCTCATTTTTGCAATGGTTTAGCCGACGAATTGGAAGGGAGGGTGCGGCTCGGGAAACTGTGACTATTTCGTTTGACCTGACGTAGGTTTACGCCTAGAATCCGCCGTTACCCGTGCTAGCCTAGCATATTTGTCGCTGGTCATTTTCGACGGGCAGGACTGATTTCTCCGCCGTCGCCAAGGCTTTGGCGGATCGCCGTAGCTTTAGCGGAGGCTGGTTGCCACCCGAAAGGGGTGTGATTGTTTGTGGCTGAAGTGAAGATTCAAGAGGGCGAATCGATTGAAAGCGCCCTCCGACGCTTCAAGCGGAAGGTGCAGCAGGAAGACATCATCAAGGACATCAAGAAACACTCCTTCTACTTGAAGCCGGGAGACAAGCGCCGGGCAAAGCAGGCGCTCGCACGCAAGCGGAATCGGAAGAAGCTCCGACGCGAATTGGAGTAGCGCCGACCGCGGACGAGGTGGCGACCGATGGAGTTCCAGGACAGGATCCTCAGGTGCGTGGACTGCAGCAAGGAGTTCGTCTGGACGGCGGGAGAACAACAGTTCTTCGCTGACAAGAACTTCAAGAACGAACCCAAACGGTGTAAGGCCTGCAAAGCCAAGCGGGTCAGCCGCCCGGCGGGGGCGATGGTTGCCCGCGAGCGAGTAGAAACGGTCACCAACTGCTCGAACTGCGGCAGGGAAACCACGGTGCCGTTCCGACCCACCCAGGGGCGACCGGTCTTCTGCAAGGAGTGCTTCCAGTCCCGCAAATTTGCGGGGGCTGGAGGAAGCCTGTAACGCCATCGGTTCCTCCTCGTTCGAATCACAGCTTCACATCCCGTGCTCGGGGGCCGCGAGCCTGACGGCGCGGGACGTGTGGTCGCAAGGCGAGCCGACGGCTCGGGCTACGGTCGAGGGACGGCCTTAAGGCCGTCCCCTACGAGTGCAGGCGAAATGGTGTGTGCTAAGCTCACGGGCACGCACTCATCTGGAGCGTTTTCATGCAGATCGACGAACGAACGATCGGTGACGTGGTAGTCCTGGACATCAAGGGACGCGTGCAGTTGGGCGAAGGCGACGAGATGCTCAAGGACAAGGTGAACAGCCTTCTCAACCAGGGCCGCAAGAAGATCATCCTGAACCTGGCCGAAGTGCCGTACATCGACAGCGCGGGCCTCGGCGAAGTCGTACGCACGTTCACCACTGTCAGCCGCCAGGGGGGCAACTTGAAACTGCTCAACCTGACCAAGCGCATTACCGATCTGCTGGCGATCACCAAGCTGCTCACTGTTTTCGACACGTACGACTCGGAACAGGACGCGGTGCAGAGCTTCTCCGCATCGGCGAAGGCGTAACCCTCATCCGCGCTTTGATGGCGCGTTTACATTCCCGTTCGGCGATTCCCGAGGCCCCGATGAGCCGCGCTGCGGACACATCGGGGCGCCGGCCACTCGCGCTCAGCCTGATCCTGTCCCTGCGCCCCGGTCAATGGACGAAGAATCTCATCGTCTTCGCGGGACTGGTGTTTTCACTCAAGCTGTTCGAGCCGGACGCCATCCTGACCTCGATTGAAGCGTTCGTGATTTTTTGCGCGCTCTCGGGTGTCGTGTATCTGATCAACGACGTGATGGATCGCGACAGCGATCGCCGTCACCCCACGAAATCGCGGCGGCCGATCGCCGCGGGCGATCTGCCGGTATCGGTCGCCGTGGCGGCCGCGGCGGTCATCGGCGGGTTGGCGCTGACCGCGTCCTTCATGCTCGGCTGGCGCTTCGGTGCGGTGGCCGCCGGCTACGTGGCCCTTCAGGCGCTCTATTCGGGCCCGCTCAAGCACGTCGTCATCATCGACGTGCTCTCGATTGCGATTGGTTTCGTGCTGCGGGCCATCGCCGGCGCCGTGGTGCTGAACGTCGTGATCAGTCACTGGCTCTTCGTTTGCACCATCCTGCTCGCCCTGTTCATGGCGCTGGCCAAACGGCGTCACGAACTGGTATTGCTGGCCGACGATGCGACCAGCCATCGGCCGATTCTCGGGGAGTATTCCGCGTACCTTCTTGATCAGATGATCGCCGTCGTCACGGCGTCGACGCTGATCGCTTACATCTTCTACACGATCAGTCCGGAGACCGAGCAGAAGTTCGGCACGTCCTGGCTGGGGCTCACGATTCCATTTCCGTTGTATGGAATCTTTCGCTACCTGTATCTCGTGCACAAGCGCGAGCTGGGCGGCAGTCCCGCCGATATGCTGCTGAACGATCGACCGCTGCTTGCCTGCGTCACCTTCTGGGTGCTCGCGGTGGTGCTGATCATTTACCACCCGTTCGTACCCTGACCATGCCTGACTTCAACGTCCGTTCCGACTCGGTCAATGTCGAGCAGATCATGGAACAGATCCGCGCGCGCATCCGCGAGAAGCGCGGCGCCGACTACACCGAGCAGCAGATCCAAGAATTGGCTGCCGTCAAGTTGGAGAAGTTCCTCGATCCGCGCGGCGTACGGTCCGACCTGCTCGACCAATTCCGGAAAGCGCAGCCGCCTTACCGTCCGCCGGAATTGCCGAACTACGCGTTCGAGGACGTCACGCTGTTCGAATCGCATCGCGCCCCGCTTCGTCTGATGCGGAAGATCCTCAAACCGATTCTGAAGCTGTTCTTCAACCCGAATCCGCTGATTCAGGCCCTCAATATCCAGTCGCGATTGAACACTCTGTACGCCGAGCGGGAAGCCAAGGGCGAGGCCGCCCGTCATGCCTACGACCAGCTGCATTACGAAGTGATGCACAACCTGGTACTGGAAACGACGCGTCTCGGCATCGAGGTCAAGAATCTCAAGATGCGGGTCGAATCGCTCACGAGCCGCCTCGAATTCAACGAACGACGCGCACGGGCCCTCGAAGGCGTCGTGGTCTACAAACCATCATCAGAGGATCGGGTCGAACCAGCGCCGCCGGCGAGGGAGCCTCGGCCCGAGCAACCACCCGCACCCAACCGCGATGCGATGCGTCCTCCGCCACCGCCACAGGGTGGTCAGCCGGCCCAGGAGGGACCAGGACAACGCAGCCGGCGCCGCCGGCGGCGTCGCGGCCGTCGCGGCGGCGGGCCGGTGGCGGCGATGATGGGCGGACCACAAGGAGCGCCGTCCGATTTGCCGTCCGAAACGTCACACGGTGACACGCCGGCGCTGGCTGAATCCGGTCAGGAAAACGAGCAGCTCGACGAACCGGTCAACGAAGTCGCGAGCCGCTCGTCCGAGCTGTCCCATAGCGAGGCGCCCGACTTCGAACCGCAGCCGGTTGACGACCTGGACGGCGATTCCGATCCGGGCGATCACGAACCGTGAAGCTCGCGTTCGTCGTTCAGCGCTACGGCCACGCCATCAACGGAGGCGCCGAGCTGCATGCTCGCTACATCGCCGAGCGGCTGGCTCGCCATGCCGAGATCGAGGTTCTGACCACCTGCGCCGTTGATTATGTGACCTGGAACAACGAATTGCCCGAGGGCGTCGAGCAGGTCAACGATCTGCCGGTGCGCCGGTTCCGGGTGAAGCATGAACGCGATCCGATTGCGTTCGGCCGGTTGTCGGAGCGCGTCTTCAATCAGGCGCATTCGATTGGTGATGAGCTCGACTGGATCGACGCTGAGGGCCCCACCAGTCCGGGACTCATCGACTACATTGCGTCACACGCCAACGACTACGACTTCTTCATTTTCTTCAGCTATCGCTATTACCACGCGTTTCACGGCGTCAGAGCGGTCGCGCCGCGCGCAATTCTCGTCCCGACCGCCGAACGCGATTCGACGATTGGCTTGTCGATGTTCAAGTCGATCTTCCGCAGCGTTCGCGGGCTCATGTACAACTCGCCCGAAGAACGCGCCATGATCCAGACGATTACGGGCAATCAGGACGTGCCTGGAGTAGTCGTGGGGGTCGGCTCAGAAGTGCCGGCCAATCCCCAGCCCTCTCGATTCCGCCAGAAGTTCGACATCCGCGGTCCGTTCGCCGTCTATGTCGGGCGCATCGACGCGAACAAAGGGTGCAAGGAACTGTTCGACTTCTTCAATGCCTACCTCAAGGATGCGGCTGGACGGCTGACCCTGGTGCTCATCGGCAATTCGCTGCTCGAGATCCCGAACCACTCACGCATCAGACATCTGGGGTTCCTCGACGATGCCGACAAGTTCGACGCGATCGCCGGTTCCGAGCTGCTGATCATGCCGTCATATTTCGAAAGCCTTTCGATGGTGGCTCTCGAAGCCTGGGCGCTCGGCAAACCGGTGCTGGCGAATGCGAAGTGCGACGTGCTGAAAGGTCAATGCATCCGCAGCAACGCCGGGCTCTATTACGACAATGAGGCCGAGTTCGTCGAATCGTTGCGCGCGATTGAACACAACAAGTGGGTGGCGGGCAGCCTCGGAAAAAACGGGCGGCACTACTATCGCGACTACTACGACTGGCCGGTGATCGAGAAGAAATACCTCGACATGATCGATCGGCTGTCGAAGTCGGCGCCGCTTCGCGCGATCGATCCCGCGCCTGGATGGTTCGAACGTCAGAAGGTCGAGTGCCCGGCCGGGGCTCAGGTCGTCGCTGCCGTTCCGGCTGGTCCGGTCATCACGTCAGAGGCGTACGTGCCGCGGCCGCAGACGCCGATTTCGCCGCCGCTTCCCGATCGGAGGGTGGTAGAGCGACCGCGCCCGTTTCAGGGGCGCGATCGCAGGCATCAAGGACGCCGGCACGGCCATCGTCCCCACTCAGGCGGCCTGCGTTGAGCAGCGGTTCACATCCCCGCGTCCATCAGGTGCTCGCCACCCTGGGGTACGGCGATGCCATTGGCCACGAGGTTCTTGGTATTCAACGAGTCCTGCGGGCGGCGGGATATTGCTCAGACATTTTCGTGGAAACAGTTGACCCGCGCCTGGAGTCATTAACGCGCGACTACCGGGAGCTGGTCGACGCGAGCAGCCCCGACAATCTGCTGCTCCATCATTTTTCGATCGGTTCGAAGGCGTCTCGTACGGCGTACGCGCTGCCGGATCGAATGGCGCTCATCTACCACAACATCACGCCGCCTGAATATTTCGCAGCGGTCCACCGCACGCTGGCGCGGCAATGCTTCCGCGGCCGGCGCGAGATTCACGCCTACATCGATCGGTGCGACCTCGCGCTGGGCGATTCGGAATTCAATCGCCAGGACCTGGCATCACTGGGATTTCCACGCACCGCGGTCCTGCCGGTGGTTCCGGATCTGACGCACCTCGACGATCCGGCGGACTGGTTTGTCGCCCGCCAGTTCGACGATGACTGGACGAACATCCTGTTTGTCGGGCGGGTCATCGGCAACAAGAAGATCGAGGATCTGATCCGCATCTTTCATGCGTATCAGTCCTTCAACCCGCGCAGCCGGCTGTTGATCGTCGGCGTCTTCAGCGTGTTCGAGCGTTACTTTGCAGCGCTCACGCACATGGTGCAGGCGCTCCAACTCAACAACGTGCACTTCGTCGGCCACGTTTCCGATGCCGAGCTGGTCGCATACTACGAAGCGGCTGACCTGTTTCTGTGCGCGAGCGAGCACGAAGGGTTCTGCGTGCCGCTCGTGGAGGCGTTCTACAAGCAGATTCCGGTGCTCGCTTACGCCGCCACCGCGGTGCCGGCGACGATGGATGGCGCCGGCGTGCTGTTCGACGACAAGCGCCCGGGCCACGTCGCCGCAATCATGGAGGCGATTCTGTCGGATCCCGATCTGCAGGACGACATCGTCGAGGGTCAGCTGGCAGCAGTGGACCGCCTCCAGGCAAAAGATTTCGATGGCACGCTGCTCAGGTTCGTCGAGCAGATCCTGCGTGCTCCGCGACAGGGATCGTGCAGAGTTGCGTTCGATTTCTGGCACCAGTTTGACGCGTCTGAAGAGCTTGAAGAGATTCGCATGTATCGGCCTGGCGCGTTCAAGGCCTTGCCTGAACGATGATCGTCAATCAATGGGTTCCGGCGGCACACCAGGGCGATGCGATCGGCGACAGTGCCAGACGCATGCGCGGCCTGCTCCGTCACATGGGCCACACGTCGGACCTGTTCGCGCTGACGATTGACGACGAACTGCAAGCCGATGTGCGGCCGTTTGCGGACCCGGCGTCCAGGAAGGGCGACCTGACGATTTTTCATTTCGCGCTTCCGTCGCCGATGACGGAAGCCTTTGCGGAGCTATCCGGAGGACGGGTGCTTCAATATCACAATGTCACTCCGGCCTCGTACTTCGCCCCCTACGATCCGGTGCTCTTTCGCCTGGCCTCGATTGCCCGCCAGGAACTGTCGACGCTGGTCGGACGCGTCGACCTTGCGCTCGGGGTCTCCGACTACAATCGCCGTGAACTCGAGGCGATTGGGTTCGAGCCGACCGGTGTCCTGCCGCTGGCTGTCGACCTGTCGCGCATCACCCGACCCGTCCAGCGTCCGGCGCTCGACAAGATTCTGGACGACGACTTCGTGAATTTTCTCTTCGTCGGTCGAATCGCGCCGAACAAGAAGATTGAGGATCACATCAGGCTGGCCGAACACTACAAACGCTATGTGGACGCTTACTACCGATTCATCTTCGTCGGCAAATACGATGCGGTGCCCCGCTACTTCGCCACCGTTCGCTCGCTGATGACCGAATACCGCTTGCTGAACGAACGGTTCGTATTCACCGGTCCGGTGCCGGACGAGGATCTCGCTGTCTACTATCGCCATGCCGCAGTCTACATTTCGCTGAGCGAGCACGAAGGATTCTGCGCCCCGCTCCTCGAAGCCATGGCGGCCGACGTGCCGGTGCTCGCCTACAGTGCCGCCGCCGTGCCGGAAACACTCGGCGGCGCCGGCGTGCAGTTCGCGCCCAAAGACATGGAATATGCGGCCGAGCTCCTGGGATCGCTGGCGTTCGACGACGACCTGCGCCGCTCGGTGATTGCCGGCCAACGGCGACGCCTGGCGGACTTCAGCGATGAACGGATCGAGCGAGAATTGGCGACGCTCGTCGGCCGCGGGGCATCGGGCTACGTGTCATGAAGATCGCGTTCATCGTTCAACGCTACGGCAGCGAAGTGCTTGGCGGCTCCGAACAGCTCTGCCGGCTGGTGGCCGAGCGGCTCGCAACCCAACACGACGTCGAAGTCCTGACGACCTGCGCCCGCGATTACGTGACCTGGAAGAACGAGTACCCGGAGGGTTCGGATCGGATCCGCGGCGTCACCGTCCGCCGTTTCGCGAGCGCGCGCACCCGCGATCTCGAATCGTTCAACCGCTACTCCGACTGGATCTTCAACAATCCGCACAGCCGCGGCGACGAGATCGAATGGCTGAAGCAGCAGGGACCGTGGTGCCCGGCGCTCATCGACCATCTCCGCCGGCAGCATCAGCAGTACGACGTGCTGGTCTTCTTCACCTATCTCTACGCAACCACGGTGATGGGCACGGAAGTATGTCCGGGCCGCAGCATCCTGGTCTCTACGGCGCACGACGAGCCGGCCATCAAGCTGGAAATCTTCAAGGATCTGTTCAGTCGGGTCGCGGCGCTGTGCTACCTGACCGAGGGCGAACAACAGTTCGTCCAGCGCCAGTTCCCGAACCGGCCGCTCCTCGAAGAACTGACCGGCGTCGGCGTGGACATTCCGCAGCAGCAGCCGTATCCGCGCATGCCGGCCCCGCCCGAGGAAGAGTCGCCGGCTGACGGCAATGGCAACGGCGAGGCCAAAGATACAGCGGCGGCCGCTGAAACTGGACAGCCGGACGACCAGACCACGCACACCGAGGACGAACCGGCCGCCAGGGACTTTCCCTCGCACCTGCTGGTCCGGGGCTCCGTCTTTCGCCGCCGGCACCGTCTGCACGGCTCCGTCGCGCTTTACGGCGGCCGCATCGATCCAGGCAAGGGCTGCGAAGAGCTGATCGAATACTTCAGCAGCTACGTCAAGGAAGGCGGCGAGGCGACGCTGGCGCTGATGGGCGTCAAGTTGATGGCGCTGCCCGAAGAACCGTTCATCCGGTTCGCCGGCCTGCTGTCGGACAGCGAGCGCGTCCAAGCGCTCGAAGCCGCGACCGTGGTGATCTGTCCGTCGCCATACGAGAGCCTTTCGCTGCTCGCGCTCGAGGCGATGTCGGTCGGCACGCCCGTGCTGGTCAACGCGCGGAGCGCCGTCCTCGTCGAGCATTGCGTGCGCAGCAACGCCGGGCTCTGGTACTCGGACCGCAATGAGTTCATCGAGTGCCTGAACGTCCTGGTCGGCGACGCCCGGCTGCGTGCCAGGCTCGGACGCAACGGCCGCGAGTATGTGCGACGAAATTACCGGTGGGACGTCGTGCTCGGCAAGTACGAGCGAATCTTCGCAAAAGTTCGAAACGCCCGCTAACCCCGGTCGCCACTTGCGAGGCTAGAGCAGCTGACCTGGCGGCTCGCTCGACGGCGGCTCGTCGCCGTTGGTCTGGCGCTTCCGGCGCGGACGGATGTCGTAGCGCTTGATCATTTCGTTCAGCGTGGTCGGCTTGATGTGCAGCAGTTCCGCCGCGCGCTTTTGAACGCCGCCTGCCGCCTCCAGCGTCGACTCGATCAACCGCTTTTCGAAATCCGTGATCACATCCTTGAACGAAATGCCTTCGGGCGGGACCACGAACTGCGGCATGTGGAAGTTGGGGGCCCGCCGCACGTGATCGGGAATCAGTTCGACGCCGATCCGCGGGTTTGACGACAGCACGACCGCCCGCTCGATGACGTTTTCCAATTCGCGGACATTTCCCGGCCAGTCGTATTCAGTCAGCAGATCGAGCGCGTCGGGCGTCAACTCGAGGTCGGCCTTGCGATTCTCGTCGCCGTACTTGTGCAGGAAATGCTGCACCAGCAACGGGATGTCGTCCTTGCGATCGCGAAGCGGCGGCAGCTGAATCGAGATGACGTGCAGGCGGTAAAACAAATCCTCGCGGAACTTCCCTTCGTCCATCATGTGCCGCAGGTCGCAGTTGGTGGCGGCGATAATCCGGACATCGACCTTGATGGTCTCCATGCCGCCAAGGCGCATGAAGTCGCGTTCCTGAATCACCCGCAACAGCTTGGCCTGGGTCTCGAGCGGCACGTTGCCGATCTCGTCGAAGAAGATCGTGCCGCGGTCGGCGAGGTCGAAGAGTCCCTTCTTCGGATACACCGCCCCGGTGAAGGCGCCCTTCACATGACCGAACAGCGTCGACTCGAGCAAATCGGGCGGCAGATTTCCCGAGTTGACGGTTACGAACGATCGCTCGGACCGCGACGAGTTCGTATGGATGGCCCGCGCCACCAGCTCCTTGCCGGTGCCGCTCTCGCCCTGAATCAGAATCGTCGAACGGCTCGGCGCGGCCTGAATGATCAGATCGAACACCTGCCGCATCCGCGGACTGCGGCCGATGATGTTCGCGAACTTGTGATAGCGCTCCTGGATGTTCTGGCGCAGGTTGCGATTTTCGTGAACCAGCCGGCGACGCTCCATCGCATTGCGAACGACGACGAGCACTTCTTCGTTCTTGAACGGCTTGGTGATGTAGTCGAAGGCACCCGTCTTCATCGCCGAGATCGCGCTCTCGACCGACGCATAGGCGGTGATGATGATCACCGCGAGGTCTTCGTCGATGCGCTTGAGCTCGTCGAGCGTGGCGATGCCGTCGAGCCCGGGCATCATGATGTCGACAATGGCGGCGTCGAATGGCACGGCGCGGGCCAGTTCGAGACCCTCGGCGCCCGAGGCGGCGAGGCGCACTTCGTAGCCCTCGCGCGTCAGCAGCGTCTCGAGAATCTCGCGCATGATCTCTTCGTCGTCGACGACGAGGATCGTGCCGCTCCGGGTGGTCGCCATGATGATGGGCGGGGCTAGACCCGCGCGCTGCTCCGCGCAGCCGACGGAATAGTGACCGGCAGCGTCAGCGTAAAGCGCGTGCCCTGGCCGACCGCGGAGTCGCAGCGGATGGCCCCGTCGTGTTCTCTAACGATGCCGTAGGAAATCGACAGGCCGAGCCCGGTGCCGCGGCCGATGGCTTTGGTCGTGAAGAACGGATCGTAAATGCGCGCCAGTTGTTCCGGCGGGATTCCCGATCCAGTGTCGGCCACTTCGGCGATGGCCTGGTCCCCCTCGACCCGGGTGACCACCGTCAGCCAGCCGCCGCTGGGCATGGCGTCGCGCGCGTTGAGGAACAGATTGAGGAACACCTGCTGCAGCTGGTGCTCGATTCCGAGCACGCTGACCGGGATCGGCGACAGCTCGCGCCGCACGCGGATTTTGCCGACCGCAAACTGATGCTCGAGGAGCGAGAACACGTCGGTGATGATCGTGTTGAGGTCCACTCTTGTTCGTTCGCCGCCCGGGGTGCCCGGCCGCGACAGCGTCAGGAGACCGTTCACGATCTTGGCGGCCCGGAATGTCTGCCGCTCGATCTTCTCGAGCAGGGTCGTCCGCGGATCTTCAGGGTCGGCCTTCTCGAGCAGCATCTGCGTGTAACTCGAGATACCCGTCAGCGGCGTGTTGACCTCGTGCGCCACACCGGCGGCCAGCAGGCCAATCGACGCCATCTTCTCTGAAATCTGCAGCTGCTCTTCGAGACGCACCCGGTCCGTGACGTTTTCGAGCAGCAGAATGGTTCCGACAATCGCGCCGGGGCCGACCAGGCTCTGGAGCGGGACGGCGGTCGCGTTTACCAGCAGACGCTCGGGCTCGCTCTCGCCGTCCGCCGGCCGCTGGCGGCTGGTCAGCGGCACCTTGAAGAGCGTCGCGCCGGTGGGGTTGTCGGCGCGGGCCGCTCGCAATGCCTCGACGAATGACGAGTCGAAGACATCCGCCACCGATCGGCCGATGGCGTCGGCGCGCTTGACGCCGTAAAACATCTCGAGGGCGCGGTTCCACCTGACGATCGTTTCGTCGGCGTCGAACACCACCAGGCCATCGTCCAACGACTCGAGAATGTTGTCGTTGAATTCGCGCATCCGTCCGAGTTCTTCGGCCTTGATGTGCAGCTGACGATAGAGACGGCCGTTCTCGATGGCCGTCGCGACCTGACCGGCGACGGCGGTCAGCAGTCCGAGGTCTTCGCTGTTGAACGGTTCATCGGTCTCCTTCCGCCCAAGCGCGAGAACGGCAATGGCCGACCCTTCGAAGATGCAGGGGACGAAATAGTAAATGCCGTGATCCCGCCAGAACTCGACTTCCTCAGCGGCAAACCAGGCGGCGGCAATCGGATCGTCGAGGGCGACGGTGTGCCCCATGTCCAGCCGCGACACGAACGACGACGAGCGCGGCAGGCGCGGGACCGGCTGCAGGAATCCAAAGTCGCCGATCGTCCGGAAATCCCCCAGCCGTTCATCCGCCAGCATCAGCGCCATGCGATCGACGACCAGTGTCTCGACGATGCGGGTGACGAGCCGCTGGCTCAGGCGCACCACGTCGAGGTCAGTGTTGAGATCGCGCGCGAACCCGACGAGCGCGCGCCGATAGTCGTAACGATCGCGGTAGAAGATGCGATCGAGCGCGTTCTGCATCGCCTCGCGCACCGGCTGCGCGATCAGCACGACGATGATGGTGGCGAGGAGCGCGACGATGCGGGTATGAGCATCAGCGTCGTTGTGGAAGAAGAAGCCGACGACCTTCTGCAGCGCGATGAACAACGCCGCGCTGGCGCCCAGGAACGCCGTGTAGGTCATGCCGCGCTTGATGATGACTTCCACGTCGCGGAGCCGATAGCGAACGATGGCGGAGGCAAACGTGAGCGGCACGAGCCCGAGCGGAATGGCCGTCAACTGCAACGCCAGCGGCGGATTCAGGCCGAATGCCCATGGCAGCGCGTAACCGAGCGCGAAGGGGCCGACACCGAGGAGGGTGCCCCACGCGATCCAACGCAGCTGGCGACGGCCGGTCAGCGAGCTGATCTCGCCGAAGGCACGAATCAAGACTGCCACCGCGGCTGCCGCGCACAAGAACAGGTAAGCCGGCTCGGCCCGATCCAGCAGGTCAAGGGCCCGCGAGAGAAAGGGGCCGTCGCTCGCGCCGCGGGCAATGGCGACGATTCGCGCGGCGCCCAACACCACCGCCGGCAAATAGACGATCGGCAGGAGCATCGCCAGCGGCAACGAAACGCGCCACGGCGGACGCTCGGGAAAGACCAGCGTGAAGTGCAACAACAGCGGCGGCAACAGCGCCATCGCCACGGCGTCGCCCCAGTAGAAGGCCCAGTCGAGGCGATCGAACGGTCCGTTGAAGGAAAACGTGAACGCGCCAAAGAACGCAACACACAGCCAGAAGAAATGCAGCGTCGCCTGATCGCGAGGCCGTCGAATCCGGACCCACGCGCCAACCAGCAACGTAAACAGGCCCACCGACGCCAGCACGAAGTACATCGAGCTCGTGCGGTTGGCGGCGGCAAGGGAAACCTGGATCGCCTGCCGGGTGCCGAGGCGAACGAACGAATACGAGAGTTCGGTGCCTTCATGGCCGCGATGCTGGTAGGCGACGACGTCGGCCGGCGTCTGAACCGGTACGCCGTTGACCGCGAGAAGGATGTCGCCCGGCTGCACGCCTGCCTGATCGGCCGCAGAGTGCGGCGCCACGTCGACGGCGGTGACGCCTTCGGGCCGTGCGCCCCACAGCACACCGTCCTCAACGGCATGCCACTGCGCGCGAACCACGATATTGGCAACGCCCAGCGCGACCAGGATGACGACGACGGTGACGGCGAAGATCGAGCTGCCCCACGGACGCCGGGCGGCATCAACCGACTCGTGTCGGCTGGAACCCGACAAACGGCGAGGTTCACCGTTGCTCGCGGTCAGTTTGAGATGAGGCATTTAGAGCGTCAGGCGCCAAGTCGCGCCGGTCCGATGATGGCAGTCAAACCCTGCAGATACAATGCTTTCCTGAACTTCGATCGCGTGCACACCCTCAGTTTTCCAAATTTTTGAGCTTGCGTCCATAAAGTTGGATTTCGAAGATGACAGTAGGGGTCAGATAGGTGTCTGACACCCATCTGACGCCCTTGGCCGAAATTCCAATAACGGACTTAGAAACGGAGGGTTACGCCGCCCACGACGCGTTTGGGCGGACGGACCGCGACACGTTCGTCGAGCACGGATTGCTCCGCCCCGGATTCGCGGAAGAAATTCCTGACCGCCAGAAGCATTTCCCATTTCGCACAGCTGAAATTCATGAACGGCAGCGACTGGCGAACCTGAACGTCGAAGCGGCTGTCGACACCCGGCAATGCGGCGTCGGGCGATCCACCTGGCCGCGCAAACCCGTTTCCAATTCGATACAACACCAGCACGCGCGTCGCCGTCTCTGGAACCTCAGTCTCGAAGCTCGTGGACAAGTCGTGCAGGCGCTCCCTGATCGGCCGGACCGTGGACGGCGCCACCAGCAACAGGTAGCTGACGTGGCGATTCGGTGAGGTCTCGGCCATCGACGTCGAGTACTCAACGGACCCGTGCAGCCGATTCCCGACTACGGTGCGGAACGAGGCGGCGTAGCCGTTCGCATCCGCATCGCCCATGGTGCCGACCACGTAGTGGCCAACCTTCGAGGCCGGCTGACCGGGAAGCTCCGCGCCAAACACCGTGACGAGCTGATCGTCGGTGTGCTGGCGGAAGGCGCGCAGCGCCACCGTCGAGGCGCCAAAGTCGCGCTCGAGGCCCACGCTGGTCTGCACTGTCGCTTCGGCGCTGAAGCCGCCGTGGGGGTTGAGCGACGAGAACGTGCGCTGCGGCGGCAGCCAGATGCC
>Ga0068859_100003310_pt1 | contig 16370 bp, 15 predicted proteins | sample KBSSwiS22_FD_66585 | JGI IMG/M metagenome (GOLD analysis project Ga0068859, IMG submission 66585) | Switchgrass rhizosphere microbial communities from Kellogg Biological Station, Michigan, USA - KBS Switchgrass S2-2 | ecosystem: Host-associated > Plants > Roots > Rhizosphere > Soil ...
CCGACTTCCGCCCCGCCGGAGAGGTCGACCACAAGATCAAGAAGTCCGGCGCGGAGCCGGCCCCGATCGCCCTCGTCGAGAACGCCGACGTCCTCGCCGAACTGGTCGCCACCCGCGTCCGTCCCGAGCAGGTGATCGTCGGATTCGCCGCCGAGACCGGCGATGCCGGTGCGACCGTCCTGGACCACGGCCGGGCCAAGCTGGCTCGCAAGGGCTGCGACCTGCTCGTTGTGAACGCCGTCGGCGCAGACAGGGCCTTCGGCCGTCCGGACAACGCCGCGGTCGTCCTCGGCGCGGACGGGACGGAGCGGGACGTGCCGCTCGGACCCAAGGCGCTGCTCGCGGCGATCCTCTGTGACGAGGTCGCGGCGCGCCTGGCCTGAGGCGGCCGAAGCTTTCCCTACTCGACAGCTAGACTCTCTGCGACCGTTGTCCCGACCAAACGGAGTACCCGTGTCCCGTCGCCTGTTCACCTCCGAGTCCGTCACCGAGGGCCACCCGGACAAGATCGCTGACCAGATCAGCGACTCGATCCTGGACGCGCTACTCGCCCAGGACCCGTCCAGCCGCGTCGCGGTGGAGACGCTGATCACGACCGGCCAGGTGCACGTCGCCGGTGAGGTGACCACCGACGCGTACGCGGACATCCCGACGATCGTGCGCGAGAAGATCCTCGACATCGGCTACGACAGCTCCCGCAAGGGCTTCGACGGTGCGTCCTGCGGCGTGAGCATCTCGATCGGCGCCCAGTCACCGGACATCGCGCAGGGCGTCGACACCGCCTACGAGGCCCGCACCGGCGAGAGCGTCGAGGACCCGCTGGACCGTCAGGGCGCCGGCGACCAGGGCCTGATGTTCGGCTTCGCCGTGGACGAGACCCCCGAGCTGATGCCGCTACCGATCCACCTCGCGCAGCGCCTCGCCGAGCGACTCACCGCGGTCCGCAAGGACGGCACCGTCCCCTACCTGCGCCCCGACGGCAAGACCCAGGTCACGATCGAGTACGTCGACGGCAAGCCCGTCCGCCTCGACACCGTGGTCGTCTCCACCCAGCATGCCGAGGACATCGACCTCGACACCCTGCTGGCCCCGGACATCAAGGAGCACGTCGTCGACCCGGTGCTCGCCGGCCTTTCGATCGACACCGCCGGCTACCGGCTGCTCGTCAACCCGACCGGCAAGTTCGTCATCGGCGGCCCCATGGGCGACGCCGGCCTGACCGGCCGCAAGATCATCGTCGACACCTACGGCGGCTACGCCCGCCACGGTGGCGGCGCGTTCTCCGGCAAGGACCCGAGCAAGGTCGACCGTTCCGCGGCGTACGCGATGCGCTGGGTCGCCAAGAACGTCGTCGCCGCGGGCCTGGCCACCAAGTGCGAGGTGCAGGTCGCGTACGCGATCGGCAAGGCCGAGCCGGTGGGTCTGTTCATCGAGACGTTCGGCACCGAGACGGTCGACCCGGAGAAGATCTCCGAGGCCGTCCTGGCGACCTTCGACCTGCGCCCCGCCGCGATCATCCGCGACCTGGACCTGAAGCGTCCGATCTACTCCAAGACCGCCGCCTACGGCCACTTCGGCCGCGAGCTTCCCGAGTTCACCTGGGAGCGCACCGATCGCGCGGAGCAGCTCAAGAAACTCGCCCTCGGCTAGGACCTTGACCCATCCGTTCGACGCCTTGGACGCCATAGCGACCAGGGCGTCGAACGTTTCCCGGGCACGTCCGATCCGTTCGACATAGTGAGCGCCATGACGACCGTGGTGTCGAGCGGATGCCGAAACGTCGGTGCCGGTTGGTAGGAATGCGCCGTGACGACGAGGGGCAAGACGAGTGCGGCCACGAAGGTGCCCGCTGCGGTGCTGCCGGTCGCGTCCGTGATGGTGGACGTGCCGTTGCCGCACTTGGACCGGCCGTTCGAGTACCTGGTGCCGGCCTCGCTGGACGACGCGGTGCGGCCCGGCACGCGGGTTCGGGTGCGCTTCGCCGGCCGGCTCGTGGACGGGTTCGTGCTGCAGCGGCGCGACGTCTCCGACCACGCCGGGAAGCTGGCCTACCTGGAGCGGGCGGTTGGTGAGCCGGTCCTGACGCCGGAGACGACCACCCTCTTCCGGGCCGTCGCCGATCGGTGGGCCGGCAGCTTCGTCGACGTGGTCCGGCTCGGCGTGCCGCCGCGGCACGCCGTCGCGGAGTCGCAGGTGGCACCGGCCGCCGCCCCGCCGGTCGACGCGGCCGCTGCCCACGGTTGGGGTTCGTACCGCGCCGGCGAGTCGTTCCTGGCCGCCGTCGCCGAGGGTCGTCCGGCCCGGGCGGTCTGGTCGGCGGCGCCGGGGGAGGACTGGCCGCAGCGCACCGCCGAGGGGGTGCACGCGGCGCTGGCGGGCGGACGCGGCGCCGTGGTCGTCGTCCCGGACGCGCGCGATCTGGCTCGCCTCGACCTCGCCCTCACGTCCAGGCTCGGACCGGGGCGGCACGTCGCGCTGTCGGCGGACCTCGGCCCGGCCGAGCGGTACCGGCGGTGGCTCGCCGCGAAGCGGGGCACGGTGAAGGCGGTGATCGGTACCCGCGCCGCAGCGTACGCGCCGGTACAGGCCCTGGGCCTGCTGGCGATCTGGGACGAGGGCGACGACCTGCACGATGAACCGCGCGCTCCCTATGCCAATGCCCGGGACGTCCTAGTGCTCCGTTCGGCCCTCACGGGAGCCGCGCTGCTGGTCGGTGGGTTCGCCCGATCGGCCGAGGCCCAGGCCCTGGTGGCGGCGGGCTGGGCGCACGACCTGGTGGCCGGCCGCGAGACCGTCCGACACGTGGGACCGCGGGTCGGCGCCACCGGCGACGATGCCGAACTGGCCCGCGACCCCGCGGCCGCAGCAGCCCGGCTGCCGTCGCTCGCCTGGCGCACCGCGAAGGCGGCACTGTCCGAAGGCGCACCGGTGCTCGTCCAGGTGCCACGCCGCGGCTATGTCCCGTCGCTGGCCTGCGTCCGCGACCGCACCCCGGCCCGCTGCTCGGCCTGCGCCGGTCCGCTCGCCGCGAGCGGCCAGAACGCGACCCCGGCCTGCCGCTGGTGCGGGCGTCCCGCGGCCGACTGGGCCTGCCCGTCCTGCGGCGGGCACCGCATGCGCGCGGTCGTCGTCGGCGCCGGACGCACCGCCGAGGAACTCGGCCGGGCCTTCCCCGGTGCCACCGTCCGCACCAGCGGCGGCGACCGCGTTCTCGCCACGGTGCCGGGCGAGCCCGCCCTGGTGGTGGCGACGCCCGGGGCCGAACCGGTGGCCGAGGGGGGCTACGGGGCGGCGCTGCTGCTGGATGGCTGGGCGCTGCTCTCGCGCGCCGACCTGCGGGCGGGGGAGGAGACGCTGCGCCGCTGGATGAACGCCGCCGCCCTCGTCCGACCGCACGGCCGGGTGATCGTCGGCGCCGACGCGTCAATCCCCGCCGTCCAGGCGCTGATCCGATGGGATCCGGTCGGCGCCGCCACGCGTGAGCTCGGCGAGCGCGACACACTCGACTTCCCGCCGGCGAGCCGGATGGCGGCCGTCAGTGGCCCGCCCGCCGCCGTGGGCGACCTCGTGCGCAGTGCCGACCTGCCGCCCTCGGCCGAGGTCATCGGCCCCGTGCCGTCGGGTCCGGAGACCGAACGCCTCCTGCTCCGCGTCCCGCGGGCCGACGGCGCCGCGCTGGCGGCGGCGGTGAAGGTGGCCTCGTCCGGCCGCTCGGCGCGGAAGGCGGCCGACGCCGTCAGGGTCGTCTTCGACCCGCGCGAGCTGATCTGACCAGGGTCAGGAGGAGGCTTCGTCGCTGCACCACCATCCTCCTCCGCGACCAGCGGACTACCTGGCGGGCTCCCGGTCCGAGAGCGGGTCGTAGTCGGCGTCCAGCACGGCAGGGACGGCCACGGCACCGCCCTCCCGGGCGATCGCTTCCGCGACGGAGTCGTGATGCACCTCGCCGGGCGCGTCCTCATGGACGAACCTGCCTCCCCGCAGCAGGGACGCCCAGGCCGCGAGCACCAACATCACGATCGCCGCGGTGAACGCGATCAACAGTCCGTGCCGGAACGGCTCGGAGATCAGGTGCGGGAAGAACTGCGTCCCGTAGATCTGCTGGGTGTTCGCGGCCGTCCCCGGGGCAGGGACCAGGGCCCGCACCGGGTTGTATCCCAGGAACGCCGAGAACAGCAGCCCGGCCGGTGGCGCGTCGGCTGCGGCATGCGCGGCGGAGGGGTCGACCCCCGCGCCGATCAGGCCGGCATTCATAGCGTGCGGAAGCCTGGCCGCAAGCCCGATCGCCATGAGCGTGAAGAAGCCGCCCATCGAGATCACCTGGCCGGCGTTCATGCCGGTGGCGCGCACGCCGGAGGCGGCGCCGCGGGCCGAGGCAGGGACCGAGTTCATGATCGCGGCAGAGTTCGGTGCCGACATCAGACCCGTGCCGATGCCGTTGAGCGCCAGCAGCAACGCGAAAAGCCCGTAGTTGAAGTCGGCTGGCAGCAGGATCAGGCCCGCGAAGGTCAGCGCCGCCAGCACCAATCCGCCGGTGGCGAAGGCACGTGCTCCGAACCGGTCGGAGACAGCACCGGATGCGGGGCCGGCAATCAGGAACCCGATCGTCATCGGCAGCATGTAGATGCCGGCCCACAACGGTGTCTGGTCGTAGTCATAGCCGTGCAGCGGAAGCCAGATCCCTTGCAACCAGATGATCAGCATGAACTGCAGGCCGCCTCGGGACATCGAGGCGAGCAGGTTGACAGCCTGCCCGGCCGCGAAGGCCCGGATGCGGAAGAGCCGCAGGTCGATCATCGGATCCGTGCGATGCAGCTCGACGAACCCGAACACCACCAGCAGGACGACGCCCAGAACGACTCCCGTGAGCACCCTGGGGCTCGTCCAGCCCATGACGTGACCGCCGTACGGCTGCAGGCCGTACGTGATGGCCACCAGCACGGCGATCAGGCCGACGCCGAAGGTGAGATTGCCCCACCAGTCGATCGAGACCTTCGTCCTGGCGCGGGGCTTGTCCCGTAGCGTGCGATAGCCGACCCAAGTGCCCCAGATGCCCACCGGCACGCTGACCCAGAAGACCGCGCGCCAGTGCCACTCCGAGAGCACACCGCCTGCGACCAGGCCGAGGAACGATCCGCCGAGCGCGGCAACCTGGTTGACGCCGAGGGCGAACCCGCGACGGTCGGGAGGGAATGCGTCCGTGATCAGCGCGGTCGAGTTCGCGGTGAGCATCGCGCCACCGACGCCTTGGAGCACCCGGAACCCAATGATCCACAACGCCCCGCCACTACCACCGAACGGGACCAGAGCACAGCCGATCGAGCCGAGTGTGAAGATCAGGAAGCCGAGGTTGAAGAGCCTGGCGCGACCGTACTGGTCGCCTAGTCGACCGAAGGTGACCACCAGGACCGCGGTGACCACCAGGTACCCCATCAGCATCCACAGCAGGTACGAGATGTTGGACGGGGCGAGCGGGTCCAGGCCGAGGCCGTCGAAGATCGCGGGCAACGAGATCAGCAGGATCGACGAGTTGAGTGTCGCCGCGAGGATGCCGCTTGTCGTCACCCACAGCGCGACGCGTCGGGAATGGGCTGCCGGATCAGACATGGAGGTCCCTTCATTCGTTAGCGATCCTAACTAAGCTGGGGGCGGGCGTCCGATCAGCGCGGTGTGATCCGCGCCGTAGACTCGCGAAGCTATGACCGTCCAACCCATCAGGCTGTTCGGCGACCCCGTGCTCCGGACCCCGGCGGCGGTCGTCACCGACTTCGACAAGCAACTGCGCCAGCTCGTCGCTGACCTCACCGAGACGATGCGGGACGCGCCCGGCGTCGGCCTCGCCGCACCGCAGATCGGCGTCGGCCTGCGGGTGTTCACCTACTGGCTGGGCGAGGAGCAGAACGGCCATCTGATCAACCCCGTCCTGCACTTCCCCGTCGGGCCCGAGGAGGGCGAGTGGCAGGACGGCTCGGAGGGCTGTCTCTCCATCCCCGGACTGAGCTTCGACTGCCGCCGCCACAACCATGTGGTGGCGCACGGCCAGAACATGCACGGCGACCCGATCAGCGTCGAGGGCACCGCGCTGCTGGCCCGGTGCATCCAGCACGAGACCGACCACCTCGACGGCGTGCTGTTCGTCGACCGGCTGGACGCAGAGACGAGGAAGGCCGCGATGAAGGCCATCCGCGAGGCCGAGTGGTCCGGACTCGCCACCCCCACCGTGAAGCTGAGCCCGCACTAGATGAGGCTCGTCTTCGCCGGGACCCCCGAGGTCGCCGTCCCGGCATTGCGCGCGCTGCTGGCCTCGCGGCATGAGGTCCTCGCCGTCGTCACCCGCCCGCCCGCCAGATCCGGACGGGGTCGGCGCGAGGCGGTCTCACCGGTCGCCGCGATGGCCACCGAGGCGGGCCTGCCCGTCCTGAGCCCGGTGCAGCCGGGCGAGCCTGAGTTCCTCGCCGATCTCGCCGCCCTCGAGCCGGACTGCTGCCCTGTCGTGGCCTACGGCGCGCTCCTGCCGGCATCGGCACTGGCGGTCCCCGCGCACGGCTGGGTGAACCTGCACTTCTCCCTGCTGCCCGCCTGGCGCGGCGCGGCACCCGTCCAGGCCGCGATCCTGCACGGGGACGACGTCACCGGTGCCTCGACCTTCCTGATCGAGCAGGGCCTGGACACCGGGCCGGTCTACGGGACGGTCACCGAGACGATCCGCCCGGCCGACACCGCCGGCGACCTGCTCGGGCGCCTGGCCGACTCCGGTGCCGGGCTGCTGGTCGCCACGATGGACGGGCTCGAGGACGGCACCCTGCGTGCGGTGCCGCAGCCGGCCGACGGGGTCAGCCACGCAGGCAAGATCACCGTCGCCGACGCGCAGGTCGACTGGACGAGCCCCGGCCGGCACATCGACCGCCTCGTCCGCGCCTGCACCCCCGCACCCGGCGCGTGGACGACCTTCCGCGGTGAGCGCCTCAAGCTCGGCCCCGTCCGTCCGGCCGCCGCCATCGACCTGAAGCCCGGCGAGCTGCGCGTGGAGAGGGCCGGCGTGCAGGTCGGCACGGCCACCACCGCCGTGACGCTCAAGCAGGTGCAGCCGCCCGGCAAGCGGATGATGGCCGCCGCGGACTGGGCGCGCGGCACGCGCATCGAGAGCGGCGAACACCTTGGCGGCTGACCGCGGACGCCCCGGCGCCCGCCGCGGCAGCGGCCGGCCACCCGGGCCGCGCCCGTCCTCGCCCCGCCCCTCCCCACCGGACCCGGCCCGCCTGGTCGCGTACCGGCTGCTGCAGACCGTCTCGACCGACGCGTCCTATGCCAACCTGACCCTGCCCGCGCTCATCGCCGAGCACGGCCTGACCGGGCGCGACGCCGCACTCGCCACCGAACTGGGCTACGGCACCCTGCGCGCGGCCGGCACCCTCGACCTGGTCGTCGCCGCCTGCGTCGACCGGCCGATGGCCGACCTACAACCCCAGGTACTCGACCTGCTGCGCCTGGGCACCTATCAGGCGTTGCGTACCCGCATCCCGGCCCACGCCGCGGTGGCCACGACCATCGACCTCGCCCGCGCCGTCGGCATCGGGCGCGCGTCCAGCCTGCTCAACGCGGTCCTGCGCAAGGTCGCCGCCGACGACTGGACGGGCTGGACCAACCGCCTCACCCAGGGCCTGCCCGCCCTGCAGACCCTCGCCGTACGCACCGCCCACCCGGTCTGGATCGCCGCCGCCTTCGCCGCTGCGCTGGGCGGCAACGGGGGCACCCCCAGCAATGAAGGCGTAGCCGCTGGGGGACTGGCCGAGACCGAGGCGGCGCTGACCGCCGACGACGAGCGTCCGGTCACCCACCTGGTCGCCTGGCCCGGACGCGCGGACCGGGACGAGCTCGTCCGGGAGTCCGGGGGAGAGGCTGGACCGTATTCGCCTTATGCCGTGAGGATGTCCGGTGGTGACCCGGCAGCGCTGGCCTCGATCCGCGACCGCCGTGCCGCCGTGCAGGACGAGGGCAGCCAGCTCTGCGCGCTCGCCCTCACCCGTGCCGCGTTGACCGGCGCGGACGCGCGCTGGCTGGACCTCTGTGCCGGACCCGGCGGCAAGGCCGCCCTGCTCGCGGCGCTCGCCGCCGATCGCGGTGCCGGGCTCACCGCCAACGAACTGCACCCGCACCGGGCCGACCTGGTCCGCAAGGCCACCGCCGGCTGGGACGTCGAGATCACGGTCGGCGATGCCCGGGAGCTCTCCGGCGACATGACCTACGACCGGGTCCTGCTCGACGCGCCGTGCACCGGACTCGGCGCGCTGCGCCGCCGCCCCGAGACCCGCTGGCGCCGCACCGAGGCCGACGTCGCCGAACTCGTCGCCCTGCAACGCGACCTGCTGGCGACCGCCCTGCGGCTCGTCCGGCCCGGGGGCGTCGTCGCGTACGTGACCTGTTCGCCGCACCCGGCCGAGACGGCGCAGCTCGTCGCCGGACACGACCTGATCGACGCCCGGCCGGCCTTCCCCGGTGTGCCGCTGCTGGGAGACGGCCCCACCGTCCAGCTGTGGCCGCACCGCCACGGCACGGACGCGATGTTCTGCGCCCTCATCCGCGGCTGACCGATCGCACGGCAGGATGGGCGCCGTGAAGGCACTCACGAGGAAGAAGAACCGCGCCGACACCGCGCGTACGCGGTGACCGCGCAGGAGGGCGGCTCGATCCGGATCGAGGCGAACTGGAAGCGACTGCGCGACCCGGCAAAGCTGCAGGCTGCCATGGACCGGGCCGGGGCGAAGATCCGCATCTATTTCGCCGGCAACGCGCCTGCAGCCGCACTCCCCAGATGCGCATGGGACGACCTCCCGTTCGCGACCGGCATGCCGGACGGAGCGGTCGAACTGCCCGGCACTGACGGTCCGTCCGTCCCGCTTCCTTCCGAACAGCACATTCGTCATCGTCTACAACTGGATCGCACCGGTCGCCGGCCGGGCTTTCCACAGCCTCCGGAGCCGACCCCGTCCCGGTGATCGTTCGAGCAATTGTTCGCGCAATCGGCCCGGCAGACATGCGGAGGCCGATTCCGCGAGCAATTGCGCGTTCCCCGCTGGTCGGCCCGATGCAACAACCTGGGCGCGGTGGTGCATTGTGAAAGGTGTGCGCAGACTCCCGATGCGGTCGCTGGCGATGCTGTTCGTCCTGGTCCTGGCTGGCTGCACGACGGGGTCGGACGGGTCGCCGGTGACCTCCACCGGCCCGACCTCCAGCACCACGACGTCCTCGCCTCCGGCGTCGCCGGTCACTTCCGTCCCGGTCACGAGCACCCCGCCGGCCAGGCCGAACACCAAGGTTCACCTTCGGGCCCTGCAGAGCGACGGCTCCGAATGGGGTATCGGCATGCCGATCATCCTGTTCGCCACGCCCGCACCGACCGACTCCACCGAGTTCACCAAGAACGTCACGGTCACGGTGAACGGCGAACCGGCCGAGGGCGCCTGGTACTGGGAGTACCCCTCGGCGGACGAGAAGAAGGCGCACACCATCCAGGCGCACTACCGCCCGAAGGAGTACTGGCCGCCCGACTCCGAGGTCAAGGTGGAGCTGAACCTGGCGGGCAAGTCGGCAGGCAAGGGACTGGAATACGACGGCAAGCTCACCTCGCTCGACTTCACGATCGGCGACGCGCACATCTCCAAGGTCGATGCGTCGGACCTGAGGATGACGGTGTACGACGACAACGAGGTCGTGAAGACCGTTCCGGTCTCCCTCGGCGCCGCCGCCACCCCGACGTTCAACGGCACGAAGATCGTCATGCAGAAGGGCGAGCAGGATCCCAAGACCGGTGCGTTGCGCAAGAACGGCACGGTGCTGATGTGCAACCCGCAGGGCGGCTACTGCAACGACCCGGTGCCCTGGTCGGTGCGGATCACCAACAGTGGGGAGTATGTCCACGCCGCCGGCTGGAACACCCACATCGGCGAGCGCAGCACGTCCAACGGCTGTACCAATCTCAAGCCCGCCGACGGGGAGTGGTTCTACAAGTTCAGCAATCTCGGCGACGTCGTCGAGTACGTCGGAACCAAGGGCGAGAAGATGCCGCCGCTGGACGGCTACGGCGATTGGAACATCGCCTGGCCCGTGTGGCAGCGCGGCGGCGAACTGCTCAACCACTGAGCTGTCAGCGCGGCGCCCACCCGCGCGGGGCACGCGGGATCTGGAGCGGCTGACTACGCTTTGCCGGTGATCTCGCACGGACCGTCCGAACCCATGATCGCGCCGAGCATCCTGTCGGCCGACTTCGCGCACCTCGCCGACGAGGCCGACGCGGTCGAGAACGCCGACTGGCTGCACGTCGACGTGATGGACGCGCACTTCGTCCCGAACCTGACGCTCGGCCTGCCGATCGTGCAGAGCCTGCGCAAGGCCACCACCATCCCGCTGGACTGCCACCTGATGATCGAGGACCCCGACCGTTGGGCCCCGCCCTACGCCGAGGTCGGCGCCGCCAACGTCACCTTCCACGTCGAGGCCGCCCACGACCCGGTGCAGACGGCGCGCGCGATCCGCAGGGCCGGCGCCCTTGCCGGCCTGAGCGTCAAGCCCGGCACCCCGATCGAGCAGTACCTGGACGTGCTGCAGGAGTTCGACACCCTGCTCGTCATGACCGTCGAGCCCGGGTTCGGCGGGCAGGCGTTCATGGCCGAGGTACTGCCGAAGGTGCGCTGGGCCCGCGAACAGGTCAAGGCCGGCCACCTGCGCCTGTTCGTCGAGGTCGACGGCGGCATCGCCCCCGACACCATCGAGGCCGCCGCCGAGGCGGGCGCCGACGTCTTCGTCGCGGGTTCCGCCGTCTACGGCGCCGACGATCCGGGCAAGGCCGTCGAGGCCCTGCGCGCGCTCGCCCGCGGAGCAATGCCGAGGTGACGGTCACCGACGTCGAGGAGGCGGCGATGCACCGGGCGCTCGCGCTGGGCGAGAACGCGCGCGGCCGTACGAGCCCGAACCCCCCGGTGGGCGCCGTGATCCTCGGCGCGGACGGGACGCTGGCCGGCGAGGGCGCCACCGCCCCGGTCGGCGGACCGCACGCCGAGGTCGCCGCACTGGCTGCCGCCGCCGAGGCCGGCAGCGACGTCACCGGCGGTACGGCGGTCGTGACGCTCGAACCCTGCGCCCACACCGGCCGGACGGGCGCGTGCACCGATGCCCTCATCGCCGCCGGCATCGCCAAGGTCATCTACGCAGTGGACGACCCGAACCCGGTCGCGGCAGGGGGAGCCGACAAGCTCCGCGAGGCAGGCATCGAAGTCGTCGCAGGGGTATCCGATCTCGATGCCCGCAACGGCGCCCTGCGCCCGTGGCTGCACGCCGTCGAGACGAGCCGTCCCTTCGTCACCTGGAAGTTCGCCGCGACCCTGGACGGGCGCGTGGCCGCCGAGGACCTCAGCTCCCGCTGGATCACCGGCCCCGCCAGCCGCGCCGACGTGCACGAGATCCGCAGCAAGGTCGACGCGATCATGGTCGGCAGCGGGACCGTCCTGGCCGACGACCCGTCCCTGACCGTCCGGGACGCAGCCGACGAACCGACCGGACGGCAGCCGCTGCGGGTCGTCCTGGACCGCCGCCACCGCGTCCCGCAGACTGCGCGCGTCCTTGACAACAGCGCCGAGACCCTGGTGCTGGACACCGCCGTCCCGCGCTTCGCCCTCAAGGCCCTGCACGACCGTGGCGTGCGGCACATCCTGCTCGAGGGCGGCCCGACACTCGCCGGCGCGTTCGTCGAGGCGCGGTGCGTGGACGAGGTCGTGGCCTACCTGGCGCCCAAGCTGCTGGGCGCCGGCCCCAGTGCCCTGGGTCACGCGGGAATCGGAACGATCGCCGATGCGCTGACACTCGACGTAACGTCCGTGACGCCGTTGGGGGACGATATCCGTATCGTCGGCCGCCCCCGCTGGCACGGCATTGATGAGTAGCCCGAGGAGTACGCACATGTTCACCGGGATCGTCGAGGAGATCGGCGAGGTCGTCGCGGTCAAGCACGCGGGCGACAGCGCCGTCCTCACGCTGAAGGCCGGCGTCGTTGCCGACGACATCCGGCATGGGGCGTCCATCGCGGTCAACGGGGTCTGCCTCACCGTCGTCGGCTGGGCGCCCGTGCCGGACGGCCTGACGATCGACTTCGACGTCATGGCCGAGACGCTGAACCGCTCCGTCATCGGCGACCTCGAGTCCGGCGACAAGGTCAACCTCGAGCGCGCCGCCCGCGTCGACTCCCGGCTGGACGGGCACGTCGTGCAGGGCCACGTCGACGGGACTGGCGTGGTTCTGTCGAGGACCCCGGGCGATGGTTGGGAGTCCGTCCGGTTCGGGCTCCCCGCCGACCTGGCCCGCTTCGTGGCCGAGAAGGGCTCCATCGCCGTCCACGGCGTCAGCCTCACCATCACCGCGGTAGGCCCTGCTGGGTCGGATGGCACCGGCTTCGCCGGTGACTGGTTCGAGGTCGGCTTGATACCCGAGACCCTGCGCGCCACGACGCTCGGCCTCGCCCAGCCCGGTACCAAGGTGAACCTGGAGACCGACGTCCTGGCCAAGTACGTCGCCCGACTGCTGGAGACCCAGAAGTGACGCTCCGTCTCGACTCGATAGAACGCGCGATCACCGACATCAAGTCGGGCAAGGCCGTCGTCGTCATCGACGACGAGGACCGCGAGAACGAGGGCGATCTGATCTTCGCCTCCGAACTCGTCACTCCCGAGTTGGTCGCCTTCATGGTCCGCTACACCTCCGGCTACATCTGCGTCTCGGTGAGCGAGGCCGACGCAGACCGGCTCGAACTGCCGCCGATGTACCACACCAACCAGGACCGTCGCGGCACCGCGTACACCGTGACGGTCGACGCGCGCGAGGGCATCGCCACCGGCATCTCGGCGACCGACCGGGCGCACACGATCAAGCTGCTGGCCGATCCCGCTTCGACGGCCGCCGACTTCTCCCGTCCCGGGCACGTCGTGCCGCTGCGCGCCAAGGACGGTGGCGTGCTGCGCCGTCCGGGCCACACCGAGGCCGCCGTCGACCTGGCCGTCCTGGCGGGCCTGAACCCGTCCGGTGTGCTCTGCGAGATCGTCAGCGAAAAGGATCCCGCCGGCATGGCGCGGGCCGACGAACTGCGCGTCTTCGCCGACGAGCACGACCTGGCCCTGATCTCCATCGCCGACCTGATCGCCTACCGCCGCCGCTTCGAGAAGCTGGTCGAGCGCATCGCCTCGGCCCGGGTGCCGCTGGTGCACGGCGAGTTCACCGCCGTCGGCTACTCCTCCAGCGTCGACCAGCGCGAGCACGTCGCGTTCGTCTACGGCGACATCGGCGACGGCGAGGACGTGCTGGTGCGCGTCCACTCCGAGTGCCTCACCGGCGACGTCTTCGGTTCGCTGCGCTGCGACTGCGGCCCGCAGCTGGACGCGGCGCTGGCCGCCGTGGCCAAGGAGGGGCGCGGCATCGTGCTCTACATCCGCGGCCACGAGGGCCGGGGCATCGGACTGCTGCACAAGCTGCAGGCCTACCAGCTGCAGGACTCTGGCGCCGACACCCTCGATGCCAACCTGGAACTCGGGCTGCCCGCGGACGCCCGCGACTACGGCACCGGCGCGCAGATCCTGGTCGACCTCGGAGTGCACTCGATGCGGCTGCTCACCAACAACCCGGCCAAGCGTGCCGGCCTGGAGGGCTACGGCCTGCACATCACCGGACGCCAGGGGCTGCCCGTCCACGCCAACCCGGAGAACATCCGCTACCTCGAGACCAAGCGCGACCGGATGGGCCACGAGCTGGATCTCGGCGAGTCCTGGGACTCGTGAGAAGCTGACGGAATGGCAGGACACGGCGCACCCGAGATCGCGGCAGTGGACGGAGCGGCAGGTCTGAAGGTCGCGGTCGTGGCGAGTCTGTGGCACACCACCGTGATGGACGGACTGCTGGCCGGCTCCCGCCGCTCGCTGACCGACTCGGGCGTCACCGACGTCACCGAAATCCGCGTACCCGGCACCTTCGAACTGCCGGTCGTCGCCGCGCGACTCGCGGCCGGCGGCTTCGACGCGATCGTCGCGCTCGGCGTCGTGATCCGCGGGGGGACCCCGCACTTCGACTACGTCTGCTCCGCCGCGACGGACGGCCTGACCCAGGTCGCCGTCACCACGGGTGTCCCGATCGGCTTCGGCGTCCTCACCTGTGACACCGACGAGCAGGCGATCGACCGGGCAGGTTTGCCGGGGTCCAAGGAGGACAAGGGCTACGAGGCCACCGCCGCGGCCCTCGCCACCGCCGTCCTGCTGGAGAACTACCCCAAGCCCCACTAGTAGGCTGCCTGCACGTGACGACCTTCGACGAGCTGTTTGCGGTGCTGCAGGAGCGGCAGCGGACACGCCCCGCCGGATCCGCGACGGTGGAGGCCCTCGACGCCGGCATCCACGCGCAGGGCAAGAAGGTCGTCGAAGAGGCCGCCGAGGTCTGGATGGCCGCCGAGCACGAGGACGCCGACCGCACTGCCGAGGAGATCAGCCAGCTGCTCTACCGGCTCCAGGTGATCATGCTCGGCAAGGGTCTGACCCTCGACGACGTCTACAAGTACCTCTAGGGCACCCACATGTTGCGCATCGCCGTACCGAACAAGGGCTCCCTCTCCGAGCCCGCGAGCCAGATGCTCACCGAGGCCGGCTACCGGCAGCGCTCCGACTCGCGCGAACTCGTCCTGATCGACGCCGACAACGACATCGAGTTCTTCTTCCTGCGTCCACGCGACGTCGCTATCTACGTCGGCTCCGGACGCCTGGACGTCGGCATCACCGGCGAGGACCTGCTGCTGGACTCCGGCGCCGACGCCGAGTCGATCCTGCCGCTCGGCTTCGCCGGCTCGACGTTCCGGTGGGCCGGCCTGCCGGACGGGCCCCAGGACGTCTTGGAGCTCGACGGCAAGCGCGTCGCCACCGCCTACCCGGGCGTCGTCACGTCCTACCTGACCGGCCGGGGCGTAGCGGCCGAGGTGATCCGGTTGGACGGGGCCGTCGAGACCGCCGTCCGGCTCGGCGTCGCCGACGTGATCGCCGACGTGGTCTCCACCGGCACCACCCTGCGCAACGCCGGTCTGGCGATCTTCGGTGAGCCGCTGCTCACCAGCCAGGCCGTCCTGATCCGCCGCCGCGGTTCGGAGGCGAGCCCGACGGTCGAACAGCTCGTCCGACGCCTGCAGGGCGTGATCATCGCCCGCCGGTACGTCCTCATGGACTACGACGTCCCGAACGAGATCCTCGAGAAGGCGGTCGCCATCACACCCGGCTTCGAGTCGCCGACCATCTCACCGCTGCACGAGAGCGGTTGGTCCGCGGTGCGGTCGATGGTCCTGCGCAAGGAGACCAACAAGGTCATGGACGAGCTCTGGGACCTCGGTGCCAGAGGCATCATCGTGACGGGCATCCACGCATGCAGACTGTGAGTGTGGTCGAAGCCCAGCCCCGGCTGACCGCCCGCATCGGATGGATCAGCGCCGCGGCCGTCCTGGCCCTGTTCGTGATCATCGCCTTCGTCATGCTCGAGCACAACGCCGGCGCGCGCTTCCTGTCCAACGACCGCATCGGCACGGTCGTCATCGGGATCATCCTGGCCGGGCTCTGCATCATGCCGACCCGCCCGCGGATGCGCGCCGACGCCGAGGGCGTGCACATGCGCGGCTTCCTCGGCGGTTACCGCGACATCCCGTGGGACCTGATCGTCCGCATCGAGTTCCCCACCAAGGTCCGCTTCCCCCGCGTGGTCTTCGCCGCCGACGAGATGCTGCCGATCTACGCGATCCAGCGCTGGGACAAGCAACAGGCCGTGGTCGCGATGCGCGGTCTGCGTGAGCTGTATTCCGAACACGGGCACCAGGGCCGAACGACCCACTGAGACCGGCGCCGCAATCGCGCTAAGGTCGTGGGCATGCCTGACGACATCGCGAATCTGTCCCACGAAGACCGTCGTTTCCCGCCGTCGCCGGAGTTTGCCGCACAGGCGAACGTGACCGCGGCGGCCTTCGAGCAGGCTGCTGCGGACCGGCTGGGTTTCTGGGCCCAGCAGGCCGCCCGGCTGAGCTGGGCCGAACCGTTCAGCCAGGTGCTGGACTGGTCCGAGGCCCCGTTCGCGAAGTGGTTCGTCGGTGGAAAGCTGAACGTGGCATACAACTGCGTCGACCGCCACGTGGAGGCCGGCCACGGTGACAAGGTCGCCTACCACTGGGAGGGCGAGCCCGGCGACACCCGCACGATCACCTACGCCGAACTCAAGGACGAGGTGTCGCGCGCCGCGAACGCCCTGACGGCGCTGGGTGTGCAGGCCGGGGACCGGGTCGCGATCTACATGCCGATGATCCCGGAGACGGT
>Ga0068859_100003311_pt1 | contig 16369 bp, 12 predicted proteins | sample KBSSwiS22_FD_66585 | JGI IMG/M metagenome (GOLD analysis project Ga0068859, IMG submission 66585) | Switchgrass rhizosphere microbial communities from Kellogg Biological Station, Michigan, USA - KBS Switchgrass S2-2 | ecosystem: Host-associated > Plants > Roots > Rhizosphere > Soil ...
ACACCGGTAGCTACGGATCCGCCATGCCGCAGTCACCGGACGAAGCACCGCACCAGGACGACCCTCAGGGCCGCGACGAACAGCCCTAGCCGGGACTACTGGCGCGCGACTGCGTGGCACGCACGATTGACGTCAGATCAGTAACCCTGGCCCTTGGGACGCCGCGACGGCGTGAAAAGGTGGTGTACGGTGCCAGAACTCGATGCCGGGCCGCTGACCTGCAGGTTCGACGTCAGACCCCGTGGGCATGATCGTGCTCATGAGGCTGAGGTTGATCTATCTGGTCATGGTGCGGGTGTTCGGCTGGCTGGTTCTCCTGACCCGCGGTGACGCGGCGAAGACGGCGGAGCTGGTGGCGCTGCGCCAGGAGGTAGCGGTGCTGCGTCGCCAGACCGGGCGGCCTCGGCTCACCTGGCCCGACCGTGCCCTGCTGGCCGCGCTGGCCCGACTGCTACCGCGAGAGATCCGGGCGCACCGACTGGTGACCCCGGCGACGCTGCTGGCCTGGCACCGCCGCCTGGTTTGTCGACGATGGACCTACCCGTGCAGGGTCGGCCGCCCGGCCGTGGCCGACGAGCTGCGGGAACTGGTAGTGCGTCTGGCTCGCGACAACCCGACCTGGGGCCACCGCCGCATCCAGGGCGAACTCCTCGGCCTGGGCCACCGGATCGGCGCGGGCACGGTCCGCCGGATCCTCGCCGGTGCGGGTCTCGGCCCCGCACCACGTCGACACGCCGACACCAGCTGGCGCACCTTCCTGCGAACCCAGGCAGGCGGACTGCTGGCGACCGACTTCTTTCACCTGGACACCATCGCGCTGCGCCGGCTGTACGCGCTGTTCGTCATGGAGGTCCGGACGCGCCGTGTCCACATCCTCGGCGTGACCGCCCACCCGACCGCGGCCTGGGTCACCCAACAAGCCCGTCACCTGGCCATGGACCTGGAGGGACGCCTCGGCCGCTTCCGGTTCCTGATCCGCGACCGGGACGCGAAATACACACAGGCGTTCGACGACGTGTTCGCCTCCGACGGCGTGCAGATCGTGCGCACGCCGCCACGGACCCCCCAGGCGAACTGCTACGCCGAGCGGTTCATCCGCTCCGTCCGCCATGAATGCACCGACAAGGTCCTCCTCTACGGCGAACGCCACGCCGCCGCGGTGCTCGACGCGTACGCCCGCCACTTCAACGATCATCGGCCCCACCAAGGACGCGACCAGCGCCCGCCGAACCACGCCCCGGCCACCGTCACACCCCTCGATGGCCCGATCCGGCGCCGCAAGATTCTCGGAGGCGTGATCAACGAGTACCACCGCGCCGCCTGACCGCGCAGCGAAACCGCAGGCCAGGCCCCCGAATCGAGTTCTGGCACCCTACAGCCTCTGACCAGCCAAAACGCCCTCCGATCAGGCCTTTGCCAGGTGGCGGCTGATCACCAGTCGCTGGATCTGGTTGGTGCCTTCGAAGATTTGCATGACCTTGACCGAGGAAGATCAATATATGCCCTGAACTGTGGCGATTCACCAGGGATGATCGAGCGGGTGCCGCGTAGCCACGTCCTGTCCACGGCTGGTCGGGCGGGCGCAAGGTTGACGGGTTGCCTCCGTATTTCGCGACTACGCGGGGCGGCGGAGGTCACGCCGGGCGACGCCCGAGGCTCTTGCCCGGAGCGCAGGACGGGCAGCCGGACTGCCACGTCGAGATGGTCGCGCCGCGGGTCACCACTCGGCGGAACGGCTGCGATATCTGCACACCCGGTCCCGGGTTCCGGATAACCCTTGGGTCGCGGGACGAGGCGATCGAGCGGTGGGGCGGTGGGAACTCCGCGCTGTCAGTGGGGCTGCCGCGGAGAATGCCATCTCCCTGGCTATGAGCATGATCCTGCTCCACCGCCTCGCCGGCGCGCCGCACTGACCCCTCTCAGAAACCCTCCAGTGCTACATCGGCACTTGTCGGCGACCTCGCCGTTTGTAGTGGGAGCGTCGGGCTCGTGTATACGAGTGGGCCGCGAGCACCGTAGGACTTCTATGCCACTTCAGCTCTCGCCGACGCCAAGACGCGGTAGAATTGTCTCGTACACACGGAGCGCCACGGCGCGGGAATGGCGTTGACCCGTACCGGTGTCGAGGTCCGCGACTATGAGTATCGACAGGTAGCCACCCTCCACGAGTACATGAAGGCTGGGCGGATTCTCCTCCCACCGCGCCTTCCGGTCGGCGACTCCCGGAATATCGATCACCTCGTCAACGTCGATCTGGGTCGGCAGCTTTTTTACGCCGCGATACACCTCCACGATGATCTGGCCATCCATGACGGTACCGGCGATTGGAAAGCTGAACCCGTAGGTACATTCTGTTATGCGCCGGCCCGTATCGGGAGTCACGGAGGAAACAATCAGCGGCGAGATTATTGCCGAGAGCTCGGTGTCGCTCATATAGTCACAGGTCGGTGTCTCAGGCAGGGTCCTGTCTCCACCACACGCCACGAACGCCACGCAGATCGGTAGTGACACCGCCAGCATCGAACAACGTCGGCGGCTCGCTCGTCCTCGCATGATTCGATCCTGGCAGACCGTGGCCGGTGCTCGCCGGCTGATCGAAGAATGCTTCCGCAGGCGAAGCAGACCTGCGGCCTGACCTGACCTGGCTCACATTGATCACCCCGGCAAGATCACGGTCCCGTGATGACCTGCACAAGCAGCGTGCGGGCCTTGTGGCCGATGTCGACTGTGGGGTCAGGCTGTTAGCTGGGCCGACTACGTCGACGATCTGACGTTCAGCCCGGACGGGCGGCTGCTGGCCACCACCGGCCCCGACGGCACGGCCCGGCTGTGGGACGTCGACGCGGGCCGTCTGGTCACTGCCGCGTGCGCTACCCCGGCGGCCAACTCTCACCGCGACCGAATGACACCGCGTGCTACCCGACGCCCCCTACCAGCCGCCATGCTCCTGAGTCGACGAACCACCTACTACCTGGGCGGTGACGGCACGGCCCCGGGCCGCCTCGACCAGTAGCGGCGTGAACCGCAGCACCCACCTGAGGATCCTGACATTGTCGACGTCGAGGCCGCGTTCGGCCAGCAGTTCCTCGACGTCCCGGTACGACAGTGTCCCCGCGCGCTGGCGAGGACGTCAGGCGGAGACGCCGACGCCCATGAGGCGCGCGAGGTCACCTCCCATGATCTTGCGGACGGTGTCCTCGAGCACCCCTTCGAGTTCCTGGACGTAGCTGACCGGGCTGGCCAGGCCCTCGGGGTGGGGGTAGTCCGATCCGAAGAACACGTTGTCCTCGCCGATCATCTCGGCGAGCGCGGGAAGGTCGTCCTCCCAGAACGGGCTGACGTGGATGTTGCGCTTGAAGACCTCGATGGGGTTTTCCAGGAAGGTCTGCCGAAGCTGGGGTGGCCTCCCGTGCGGCAGCGATGTCGCCGATGCCGGCCTCCTCGGCGGCGGCCCGGTTCGCCTTGCTCGGGACGACCTCGCCGTTGTGTTTGCCGTCGAAGACGATCCGCACGTCGGCGCCCCGAGCACGGCGGCGCCGAACGCCTTCAACACCGGCATGTACTGAAACTCGTACAGCGCGCCGCGCAGCCCGAACCGCGCGTCGGCGGCCCGCCCGAGGTAACCGAGCAACCCTTCGACCAGACCGCGCGACAGCCACTCGAACGCCTCGACACCGACCTCGTCCGTTAGCCGGTTACCGAACCTGCGGGCGTAGGCCTGGGAGCCGGCGACGCCTCGATTGAAGATGACGCTGTGGTGACCGGGGTCGACCGAGTGCGTCGTCACCGTGATCTCGACGGTATCGGTCTGGATCAGTTTCTTCGGCTTTCCGCGCAGCGCCACCACACGGTAGGTGTAGGTATGGTCCGGCTTGGCGGTGAAGTCGTTCCACTGGAAGTCCTGGACCGGGTGTTCGAGCGTGCTGACGCTACTCCCAGGCGGCAACCCCGGTCGGTCTCGGCGAATGTCTTGAAACCGCGCAGCCAGAAGCGTTCGTCCTCGGTGTCATCGATACGCTCGACCGCAAACCGAGCAGTCCGTCGATCGCCGCCGCATCCAGGTCAAAACCGAGCAGCACGGTGTACGAACCGGCCACCGCGTGCACCGACAATGGACCGGAGCGTTCCTTCCGCCGCGTTCAGCACCTCCTGGAGCGAACCTCGCAGCTCACCGGACGACGAGGTCCATTGTCACCGACCGGCGCGCGGATACCGCCGAACGTCAGGTGAACGACGCTGGCGTGGCGCGCCAGGCAGGTGCTGAAGGCGGTCTGACCATTCGACACCGGTCTCGCGTTCGTCAGCGCGGTACCAATGGTCGCCCTCGTCCGGCTCGGTGCGGTCGTCCCGTACGCCAGCGTTGCGAACGCCACCGCCGGGCCCTGCCCCGAAAAAGGTGACCGGTGCGCCTCAGGTGGATCTGGCGTGCTTTCGGTGGTGTCTGAAAGCCCGCGGCGGCGAATTCGCCACGAACCTGGACGGATGTGGCTGGCTCGCCCTGCTCGGCCGCTCGTCCGGCCGCCACAGACCGACCAACCCATCGCCGACCTGACCGAGGTCGTGTGGCGCAGGGCGTGTTCGGGATCGTGTTTGGTGAGGTGCTCTTTCCCAGCTGTGCCCGGCATCAACAACCGCCAGCCGATGACACCGGCCGGTGGGGCGGCGTCTGACATGTCAGTGGCCGCGGGTGTGGGGAGCGACGCGGCGGGTCGGCGGGGCTGTGGTCGGGTCGTCCGGCCAGGGGTGGCGGGGGTAACGGCCGCGCAGTTCCGAGCGGACCTGCGGGTAGCCCGTCCGCCAGAACGACGCGAGGTCGCTGGTCACCGCCACCGGGCGACCCGCCGGTGACAGCAGGTGCAGCACCAGCGGGGCACGGCCGTCGGCGACGATGGGTACCCGCTCCCAGCCGAACACCTCGGCGATCTTCACGGCCAGGACGGGGCCGGCCGCGCCGCTGGTGCCGCTGTAGTCGAGGCGCACCCGGGAGCCGCTCGGCACCGCCACCCGCTCGGGCGCCAGCTCGTCCAGCCGGGCGGCCTGTGGCCAGGGCAGCAGCCGGCGCAGCGCGCGGCCGGCGCCGACGCGCTCGAGGTCGGCGCGGCGCCGCACACCGTCGAGGTCTGGCCCGAGCCAGTCGGGGGCGCGGGCCAGCAGGGCGGCGTCGGTGACGTCGGGCCACGGGGCGCCGAGCACCCGGTGGCAGAACGCGAGCCTGTACCGCAGGGTGAGCGCGTCTGCGTTCCAGCGCAGCACGGGGAGCCCGGCGTCGCGCAGCCCGTCGAGCACGGCGGCCCGCAGCCTGGACGGGTCGGGCCTGGTCACCGGGCGTTCGGCGAGGATGATCGAGCCCAGGCGCTCGAGCCGGCGGGCGACGATGTCGCCACCGGACCAGGCGACCTCGTCCTCGGTGTGCAGCAGCGCCGCGCCCGCCTCTCGCACGGTGGCCGCGTCGAGGGCGACGGCCAGGCGCACACGGGCGGACGTCCGGCCGGGCTCGCGGTCGGCGACCGCGATGGCGAGCCATTCCGCCCCGGTCAACGCCGAGCCCGCGGCGAGCTCGGCACCCGTCCCGCCGGCCATCAAATAGTTCGAGCTGCCGGGGTCGCGGGCCCGCGCGAGCCGCTCAGGGAAGGCGAGGCCGACCACCAGCCCCGCCGCAAGATCGTCGGTCATCCCACCCGTTCCCCGTGCCGCGGGCCTGGCAGGCCCGGTTGGTTCACCGGACCGGGCGGGCGCGGCCTCCACGGCTGAACGAAGCCGGCGGGCCTCCTCCCGCCAGCGGGCGGACGCGGCCCGGTCGGTGTCGCCCCGCAGGCGGCGCCACGCGGCGACGAGGTCGTCGCAGGGGCCGCCCGCGGGGCCGTCGCCGGAGAGCATCGCCACGACATCCGCCGCGCGGCGGGCGCCGACAGCCCGGGTGCCGTCCAGCAGCGCCCGCGCGAGCCGCGGATGGGCCCCGACCTGGGCGATCGAACGTCCTCGCGGGGTGACCCGGCCGGTCTCGTCGACGGCGCCGAGGGCCCGCAGCGAGAGCCCGGCGGCCTCCATCGCGCCGGCGGGCGGGTCGCTGAGCAGCGGCAGGCCCACGCCGCCGGGATGGCCCCAGACGGCCAGCTCCAGTGCGAAGGCAGTGAGGTCGGCGACGGCGATCTCCGGTTCCGGCTGGGCGGGCAGCCGGTCGTGCTCGGCGGCGGACCAGCAGCGGTACACCCGGCCCGGCGCCTCCCGACCGGCCCGGCCCGCGCGCTGCCCGGCGGACGACCGCGACACCCGCACGGTGACCAGCGAGCCCAGCCCGCGGGCGTGGTCCATCCGCGGACAGCGGGCCAGGCCGGCGTCGACGACGACCCGCACGCCGGGCACCGTAAGGCTGCTCTCCGCGACCGCGGTCGCCAACACCACCCGGCGACGCGGCCCGGCGCGCAGCACCGCGTCCTGCGCCCCGCCGGTCTGGCGGCCGTGCAGGGTGAGCACGTCGACCGCGTCTCGGTGCCCGGCGAGCCGACCGGCGACGGCGGCGATCTCACCGGCCCCGGGCAGGAAGACGAGCACATCCCCGGACGTCTCCCGCAGCGCGCGCCCGACGGTCGCGGTGACGTGGTCGAGCAGCCTCGGGTCGACCCGCAGGCCGTGCGCCGGGGTGATCACCCCGGGCGGGGGTGCCCACACCACCTCGACGTCGAACATCGAGGCGTCCGTCCCGATGACCGGCGCGGGCTGGTCGGGCGCCCCGAGCATCGCGGCCAGCCGCCGGGTGTCGGCTGTCGCCGAGGTGGCGAGCAGGAGCAGGTCGGGGCGCAGCGCGGCGCGCATGTCGAGCAGGAACGCGAGCGCCAGGTCCGCGTCGAGGTGGCGCTCGTGGCATTCGTCGAGGATGACCGCGTCGGTACCGGGCAGCTCGGGGTCGCGTTGCAGCCGCCGGACGAGCACTCCCGCCGTGACCACCTCGACCTTGGTGGACGGCCCGACCATGCGTTCGCCGCGGATCGTGTAGCCGACCTCGCCGCCCACACCGCCGCGACCCGCCGCGTCCGCACGAGCCCCGGCACCGCCGGCGAGGCTGGCCATCCGCCGCGCAGCGGCACGGACGGCGATCCGCCGCGGTTCGACGACCAGTACCCGGCCTGGTACGTGGTTGGCGAGCGCGAGCGGGACGAGCGTTGTCTTGCCGGTGCCGGGCGGGGCCACCAGCACCGCGGCCCCGCTGGCGCGGCCCGACCCGTGCTGGTCGTGGGCGGTCAGCGCGGCGACGAGCGCTGGCAGGGCGGCCCGGACAGGCAGGTCCGCCCCGGCGACCGTGCGGTCGGGCAACATGCGCCCAGTCTCCTCGGATCGACGCGGCCGACGGCGGCGCGGCGTTCCGCCCGATGCGCTTCTGCTGACGGTGCGGCAGGTGATCATCAACGGCTTCAGTGGGCTGCTCGCGATCCTGAAGGAGGCCGACCCAGCGACAAGGTGGAGATCTGTCCCGAGCTCGGCGCAGAATCGACCTACGACACGACACGGAAACGATCATGCTCGAACCAGACCAAGGTCATCCGTGTGCGTAGCGTCGGCGTATACCCCATCTGGTCGTCTCGTCGACGAGGTGGGATGCGGTCACCGCCTGGATGTCTGTTTGCCCGCCGACGCGTTGGCCCATGCGGGTTTCGGCCCGCATCGGCTGTCTGAGGTGGAGGCCTCCGTCACCATAGGGCTCGCGCCCGACAGGCGATCCCGCGTTCGTCTCTGTTGCACGTGACGGCGTGACGTAGGCGTCCCACTCATCTCCTTGAACACCCTCGCTGGGCGTCGCCCCGCACCCTGGAGGTTGCATCGGCAACCATCGACTCCGACGCAAGACGCGGCACGGTTTCAGAGGTCTTTCCGGTGGATGGGAACTTGCATCGACTGGAGATTGGGATTCAGGCAATCCAGCTTTCGCCATATCACGTGGGCCCACCCGGCGCACCGTCCCTGACCATTGGACCCGGCCGCCGGGAATCATGGCGTGCTGTTGTCCCCTTCACCTTTCGGATCCAGATAAGCCATCCGACCCAGGAACCTCCCTCCAAATCCCTCCCGGCTGGGCTGGGGATACAACAGAGCGCCTCGCGGCGCACATCGTTCTCTCGATCTTCCACCTGTGTCGGCCGAGACGATCAGCACGCTCGACGCCGCGCCGGGCAATACGCGGGACGATGTGCCGGCGGCGCAGGAAACGACGCAGGTCCGGAACGTCGTAGCCCTTGTCGGCCCGCAGCCTGTCCGACCGCCGCCGGCGGGGACCACGTCGGAAAACGGATCGCCGGGATGCTGGCGACCAGTGGGATCAGGACCTGGTGGTCGCCCGAGGTTCGCGGCCGAGACCGCCGCGTTGGGCCGGTCGCGCCGCCGTGGATCATCACTCGACGAACCGGTCGCGTCGACATGCGCAACGAGCGATATCACCTCCTGCTGATAGCCGCGTAGTATTGGCCTATGGTGATACCGGTCGGCGAGTACCAGGTCATCGCGTCGCGGGATCTTGGAGCAGCGATCAAGTACTACCGTTCCGCCGCGGGAGTGACGCAGGTAGCCGCGGCCGAGGCGATGGGGGTCGGGCAGTCGTACGTGTCGTCGTTGGAGGCCGGGAAGTTCGGCAGCTCGTTGACGCACGCGCTACGGCTACTGCGGTTCGTCGGGTGCGAGGTCGTCGTCCGGCCGAGGCGGCCCCGTGGCTGACCGGCTGGTGGCCTGGCTCTACGACACCCCCACAGCGGTCCTGACACCTGGACCTGAGTTTCGGATATCGCTCGAATGGCGTCCGGAGGCGGTCGACCGATGGGGCGCGGGAAGCACCGCCCTGTCGGTCGGGCTGCCGATCGGCGCGGTCACCGGTCCGCGGGACCTGCGCGGTCTGGACTTCTTCGAGAACATTCTGCCCGAAGGGCCCACGCTGCAGCGGATGGCGGCTCTTGCGGGCGTACGCCCAGCCGACACCTACGGAATCCTGACGGCGTTCGGCCGGGACTGCGCAGGTGCCATCCAGGTGCTGCCCGAAGCAGAGCAGCCAGGTACAGGTGCTGGAAGCGGCTACTCCCCCATGACGGCCGACGACCTACGCCAGGTCATCGGCGCCCTGGACGTCGCCCCCTTGGGGATGGCACCCGAACGTGGGTTCCGCCCATCGCTCGCCGGATTCCAACGCAAGGCGCTTCTCGGACGTAGCCCCGACGGCACCTGGCTCCTGCCATCCGGAGACGCTCCATCAACCTGGATCCTCAAACCCGACAGTCCGCATGCGATGGCGGCCAACGAGGCCACATGTCTCGCCCTCGCCGCGACCTGTGGCCTGAAGGCCGCGGACGCGGAGCTCCTCGACGTCCACGGCCTTCCCGTACTGGCAGTCCGGCGCTTCGACCGCCAGGAAAAAGCCAACGGCCCGCTTCCCGTCCGGATCCACCAAGAGGACGGCTGTCAGGCGACCGCGACACCGCCAGGCATGAAATACGAGGAGCAGGGCGGTCCATCGCTGCGCGACTTCGCCGACGTGCTGCGGACATTCGGCGACCCCCGCGATGTCACAGACCTCCTGCGGCGGACGACGTTCAACATCGCCGTAGGCAACGCCGACGCGCACGCCAAGAACTTCTCGATCCTGCACCCGGCAGACGATCCGGTCGTGCGCCTCGCGCCGCTGTACGACGTGCTCTCCACCATCGCCCTCGACCTGCGCGACCACCTCGGACAGCCCATGCGCGCCGACACACACATGGGCCAGCGGATCGGCGGGCAAACCAACATCCAGACGGTAGCCGCCACCCACCTCGTCGACGAGGCAACCAGAGGGGCCTACGACGACGAGCCGCCTCAACCATCGTCGACGACACACTGGACCGAATCATCACCTCCATTCCCCACACACCCGGCGACGAACGAGTCCTCACCGCCATCAGGCAACAAGCCGAACGCGTCCACCACGAAAACAGAAACTGACTCACCCTCCCGACCACGCCGATGCAGCCGTGGGGGTTCAAGTCCGAGGGGGGATTCATCCCATTCCTACATGATCGGTCTCTGCGAGGTTTTCGATCTGACGCTCCTGACGGCGGAGACCGGGACGCGGTGATGAACAATCGCGGCGTTGCGGCCCTCGAAGGAGTCTTCGAGCTCACCCTCTGGCGCGGTGCCGAGAAATGCGGTAAGCCATGCGGCCAGGCCCCCATGCCGGACGACGTCGTCCGGCCACGGGACCTGCCGCATCCACCGCCGCATCGCCGGCGTGGTAGCCGTGGCAAGCAGGTCGAGCAGGCTCGGGGAGGGCGGCGCCACCGTCGCGCACAACCAGGCCAGAGCACCGGCGAACCGAAGATCGACCGGATGGTCCTCGCCGGTCCACAGCTGCTCGACCCACGCCACGCCCACCGGTGTTTCAGACCGTTCGACCGCAAGCTGGGTGAGCGCGAGCACCAGACTGACCCGCGCCGGCTCGACATCCTCCACGGCCCAGCCGTGCCCGCAGCGCGTACGGCACCATCGACGGTGGCGCCAGCGCGTACGCCGCATTCGACCGCACCGCCACATCGGCGTCGTCGAGCAGCGGGATCAGCAGCGACACGTCCGCGGTGATCGCCGCACGCGCCGCCTCCAAGAGACCTTGAGCGATCGACCCGTCAGCTACTCGTAGCGGACAAATACCGGCATCGGCCACTCATCACGGTTCCATCCATCAACGCGCCCCAGGATCGGCCACCCACCCTGTTTCTGAACGACAAGATGAGGAATTTCGGACTGACTTATCGCTCAGGAGCACCTCTGAAATCTTCGTCGCGCACCAAGGAGATAGGTTCCGCCACTCCAGGATATATCATGTAGCCGGCGCCTTCATTCTCGGCTTCTACGATCGGAACTACGGAAAGGCCAATTTTCGGCCGTGGGATCCAGCCAACTTCCCTGGGAGGATCAAAGTTGTGTACCGCCCGCACTACTATACGGGTTGGCGGTATTAGAACGGTACAATTGTCACCTTCTTCGAGCTGCACTGGATCAGGTTGAACGCGCCAAGGAATGTTCAACTACTCACGGTCTCGGATGTCACGAGGAAGCGCGACCCGCCCATTCCATTTTAGCCGTGAAGTGTTATCAACCTGACGCCAAGGCCACTCGATTGACACGTGCCTTCCCCTGACCCGCGCGACACGCGCTTCCGCCGCCTGGCAAGTCAGCGTGAGTATATCGCCGGCCAGGAACTCGTAGCTATCAGACATTGACGTGCGCCCAATCCGACGGTTCGACACCGTAACTATCGGTGGTTTGTTGTGATCGTTTGTCGGTGTGGGTACGGGAGTAAGGAGGAGTAGACGCCCCGCAGCGTATGGGGGTGTGTGATGACGGCACGATTGCCGTGCCTGCCGGCTCCGGCGCCGGTGGAGGTGTACGCGGCCCAGTTCGATGACCTTTTCGCGTCGCGGGCGCAGCGGCAGGGGTTCCGGGACTATCTGGTCGGGTTGTTGGCACCGAGGGACCGGAACAAGACGCTGACGTGTCTGGCCGGGGCGGAGCCGGTGGTGGATGCCCAGCACCGGCGGGTCCAGCAGCTGCAGTGGTTCCTCTCGGAGTCCCCGTGGGACCACGAGAAGATCAACAGTCGGCGGGTCGGCCTGCTCGCCAGGGCGCCGGGCGCCGCGCCGCACCCGGGCGGGGCGCTGGTCGTCGACGACTCCGGGGACCGAAAGAGCGGGCACGCCACCGCGGGGGTGTCACGCCAGTACCTCGGCTCCCGCGGAGGCATCGAGGCTGGCGTCGTCGCGGTGACCACGGCCTGGGCCGACGAGCGGACCTACCACCCGCTGCACACCCGGCTGTACGTTCCGGCCCCCTGCCTGCCGGGCGGGCGAGAGGACCCGTCGTTCCGGACGAAGGGGCGGATCGCCGCCGGCCTGGTCGAGAGCGCCCGTACGGCGGGTGTCGGGTTTCGCGCGGTGGTCGCCGACTGTTTCTACGGCCCGTCCGAAAGCCCCGGCCTGGTCGCCGAACTGCGCCGGGCCGGGCTGCCGTTCGTGCTGGCGCTCAAACCAAACCTGGAACTGCCCCACCCCGACGAGGACAGCCAGGTGCGCACCCCGGCCCAGGCCGCCCGCGAACGGGTCTGGGACTGCCCCGACCGGCCCGGCCAGTGGACACCGGTACGGCGCACCTACCGCGACGGGCACACCGAGACCTGGTGGGCCACCGACTGCCGCGCCGGCCACTACCGCATCGGCGGACCGCTGCGCCTCGTCGTCGCCACCACCGACCCAGCCCTCCTGCCCGCGGCCAGCACCTGGTATTTGGCCACCACCCTGGCCCACCCCGACCTGCCCACCCGCCCGGACAGCCCGTCCCCACCGGCCTCCTACGACGAGATCATCCGCCTCTACGGACTGCGCGGCTGGGTCGAACAGGACTACAAGCAGGTCAAACACGAACTCGGCTGGGCCGATTTCCAGGTCCGCTCCACCACCGCCATCCAGCGGCACTGGACCCTGGTGAACTGCGCGTTCAGCCTGTGCTGGCACGACAGCACCTCAGCAGCCACCCCACCGGGCGGCGGCCCCGACCAGACACCCCCACACCCGGCCCTGCCATCCTGGCCGGCCAGCCTCCGCCAGGTCCGTGCCTGCCTGACCCCGCTGCTCTTCCTGCTCCAGATCTGCCAGACCTGGACCACCATTCCGACACCCAGCCCACTACACGAACTGATTGACAGACTCGCCGCCGGGCACCGGCTCCGCCTCTACCTACCGCCCTAGTCACGCAGAGGAACTACCGATCACAACAAACCACCGATAGTTACCTACAAAGTTGTCGAGGAACTCGGACCGCTCGAACGTAAATCGAATGTAGCCATCCTCGTGTGTTCCTACAAAATAGTCTGCCCATTTTTCGGCCACATCTTTTGTGCCGATGTAGGCACTTCTGTCTCCTGTCGTATGGCGCGCGAGATTAAGACCGTTCACCAGCTCGTCGGCTTTGTCTCCTCTGGCCGCAGACGCCTTTGCGCTCGCCTGGTTCTGGTGGCGCCGGCGCAGGCAGTTCCTCGCCCAAGAGTGTGACTACCGCAGTCAGGCCCTGAAACTACAGATAACATGATCATTAGATCTCGGGTTGGAGTATTAGAGGGCGGAGAGACCGATATCTGAGGATCCCGAAGTGAAGCCACCTCGGTGGCATCGAGGCTGCTCGGCCTCCGGACGGACGATGCTGGAGAGGACAGCCAGGGGCGGGCACGACGGCAGCACCGCGCCGATACCCACACCCACAGATGGTGAGTACTATCCACTGGACCAGCAGTATATGCGAGTATCATCAGCGCCATTCTCGCGAGCCAGATCTCTTATTCCTCGAAATATTCCGACCGCGATATCCGATCTCACCTTTACGCGACCGCCACTACCAGCCCAGGCCTCGGCGAGCCAGTTCAATTTCGAAATATTTGCCCCCGAGAGCCAGGCAACAATGGTGTCTGAAACAACGAGGACGACCGGGCCGGTGTCGTCTTCCACGACCACTTCAGGCAGACCTTTTCCCACCAAGTCCATGAATGACTCCCCCGAGATTGCCGACTCCCACCTCAGAAGCGCGTCCTCCACATCGAAATTCCCGCAGGAGTATGTAGGAAAGTCGAACCCTGGACCGGTCTCAGCCACCTTTATGGCGTTATTCAACGTGCTGCGAAAAAATTCCACCATATTACTCAACAGGCATTCCCCATAATTGTTAGTTGCGGCAGATCCAGGCTTGCATTTCAATTTTTTCGTCTTTTAACGCCAGACGATCCCGACCCCCGATCCATAGCCCGGCCGATATTTGGCGACATGCTTGGCCCACTCCTTACCCGCCGTGGTCAGATCGTACCAGCGAGCGCCGGACCCCGACATTCCGGTATTGATCCAGTCGGGCCCCGGGCTACCGTTGGGCGTCTCGAACAGCCGAGACAACAGCGGATCGTTGGCCGCAAGATCTTTGACACGACCATCAAGAATGCTGCCCATTATGGTATTTGCGCGGCTTGGCCTTCTAGCGATCCTTACAAGATCTTCAGAACTGAATCCAAGCTTTCCCGATCTCCACTCACTCAACGCGGTATTCGTGTGGTAGAGCAGCCTGGACGCTAGCGGATCCGGGTTTTCTATTTCATTCCCGTTCATGTCGACAACTTGAGCTTCAAAACAGTGGTCAGGGATGTCGAGCTCGGTGAAGTCGCAGTCGGCGTGACTGACAGGCTGCGGGGGAGATATCGGAGGCCCACCATCGCCCTGGCCCTGCCCGGCGCTGGTCGGTGGAGTCACCTCGTCGTCGCCGCTGCAGTGGCCGCGGCCTTGGGTTTTGCAATCGTCTGGGGAGCCTACGTACTGCCTGTCCTTGGTGGCGTCGGTCGTGGGGCCGAGTTGGGCGTCGAGGGCGCCTGGGGAGTATTCCTGGCGGGGGCCGGGGTTGGAAGCGGTGCCGAGGCCATGGTTGGGGTCGGGGTTGACTGTGAGGGAGCCGTGGATGACGGAGTTGGGGTCGGGATAGGTGACCGACTCCGTCGTGGTAGTTGGCCTGGGCTCCGTCCTGCTGGATGACTTGGGTTTCGGCGCGGTGCCCTTACTGCTTGTGCTCGGCTTCGAGGTCTTCGTCTTGGTCTGGTCGTTCGTGGCCTTGCCCGAGGCGTTCAGCAGGTAGTCGGTCAGAGCCTGACTGCCGGCTCTCGACTCCTGTTGCGTCACGTAGTCCTGGTTAACCGCGGAGCCAGCGCTCCTTGTGACGTGGTCCTGGTTGACGGCCGAGCCCATGCTCTTGCCAGAGTCGCCGCTGCCTTGGAGGGCGCTGAGTATCCAGTACGCGTTGTTCGTGGCTTCGAGCATGGCGCCGGGACCGCCACCGGCCATTCCCGAGCCGACTCCCTGCTCGCTTTCTGCCACAACGCTGTTTTCGACGGCACCCACGGCCCTCGCGAACGGCAACTCCTGGTAGTGACCAGTCAAGTCGTTGTAGAGGAGTGGGTTTGCGGCGGCGTAGGTGTAGCGGTTGTCGGCGGCGGTGCCGGTCCAGCTCAGGGGGTAGGTGTCGCGGGACAGGAAGGTGGCGGTGGCCGGGTCGTACCAGCGGGCCTGGGCTTTGACGAGGTGGGTGTCGGGGTCGGTCCAGCTGCCCTCGATGCGGCAGGATGTATCAGGTGTCCAGGCGTGGGTGGGTGTTGTTCGCGGCGACCTCGCTGCTGTGGGGCCTTCCCTATCTGTTCGTCAAGATCGCGGTGACCGGGTTGCCCCCGGTGGCGATCGTCTGGCTGAGAACCGCGGGTGGCGCGGCTGTCCTGCTCCCGGTGGCCGTGCGTTCGGGCGCCCTACGCGGACTCGTTCGCCGCTGGCGCTCGCTCGCCGTCCTCGCGCTGATCGAAGTCGCCGTGCCGTTTCTTCTCATCACCTATGGCGAGCAACGGATCCCGTCGTCACTGGCCGGGCTGTTGATCGCGGCCGAACCGCTGGTCGTCGCCCTCCTGGCACTGCGATTTGACCCCGGCGAGCGGGTGACCGGAACCCGCCTGGCCGGGCTGCTCATTGGGCTCACCGGCGTGGTCGCACTCCTGGGCCTGAACGGCGCGACGACGCCGATGGCGCTGCTCGGCGCGCTGATGGTGCTGCTGGCCGCGGTCTGTTATGGGGTGGGTGTGCTGCTGGTCAGGAGGGACTTCTCCGCCGAATCGCCCGTCGGCGTCGCCGCGGTGATGCTGGCCCTCACCGCGGCGACGCTCACGCCGATGGGGGTGGTGAGCCTACCGTCGGCACCTCCCCACCCAGCTGTCCTTGCGAGCGTCGCGGTCCTGGCGGTGGCCTGTACCGCCGCCGCCTACGTCACCTATTTCAGCCTGGTCGCCGAGGCTGGCGCGAGCCGAGCGGCGGTCGTTTCCTACATCAACCCAGCTGTCGCCGTTGCCCTGGGTGTCGCTGTGCTCGGCGAACCGCTGAGCGCGGCCATCGTAGCCGGGTTCCTACTGATCATTGCGGGGTCGTGGCTGTCCACCGGGGGGACCCTTCCGCCGCTTGTCCGAGCCCTGCCAGCCTGGGTGGCGGTGCGGGCCCATCGGCGCCCCCCACGCCCCGGGCGCCTCCAGCTCGCCGGTCCCGGAGGGGGGAGGTCTGGCGTGTACGCGAGGTGGACTGGTTCGTCTGCTGACAACTTTCAGCCACCACTGCGGGTGACTGCTCAAATAGCCCGTAGCCAGCTGCTCATGTAGTGCTCAACTATGAGGCCGACTGCTCACCTATCCGCGATCCCTAGTGCGCCACGAAGCACGTGTCATCGAGTGGAGGTGGAAGGACTTCACCGTCAGGCCGTCGCAGCGGCCTGACGAAGCTGGGGGCAGCCTGACCCGGGGAACGCCGGG
>Ga0068859_100003315_pt1 | contig 16363 bp, 33 predicted proteins | sample KBSSwiS22_FD_66585 | JGI IMG/M metagenome (GOLD analysis project Ga0068859, IMG submission 66585) | Switchgrass rhizosphere microbial communities from Kellogg Biological Station, Michigan, USA - KBS Switchgrass S2-2 | ecosystem: Host-associated > Plants > Roots > Rhizosphere > Soil ...
TTGACCTCTTCTGTGGGGCGGGTGGGGCGGGCGAGGGGTACCGCCGCGCAGGCTTCGACGTGCTCGGCATTGATACTCGGCCGCAGCCTCGCTACCAGCCCGGCCGCTTCATTCAGGCTGACGCGCTGGAGTGGCTGGAGGCGGCCCTAGAGCATGATGCCCTGCGGGGGCTGGGTATTGTGGCTGTGCACGCTTCTCCGCCGTGCCAAGCATCGTCGGCCCTGAAGACGCTCTGGAAGGATCGTGAGCATCCCGAACTGATCCCGCCGACCCGCGAGCTGCTGGTCGAGACGGGTCTGCCGACCGTGATCGAGAACGTCCCTGGCGCCGCCCTTCACGAACCGATCGTGCTCTGCGGCTCGATGTTCGGCAACGGCGCCAACGGGCGCCAGCTCCGCCGCCACCGACTCTTCGAGGTCAACTTCCCAGTGATGCGCCCGCATTGTCAGCACCGCGGCCAGCCTGTCGGCGTATACGGCCACGGCGGTGGCGGCGATATGACGCGCGGCTACAAGGGCACCAAGGCCGAGTACCAAGAGGCGATGGAAATGCCGTGGGCGACCAAGGCTGAGATCGCGCAGGCGATTCCACCCAGCTATACCGAGCACCTTGGCGAAGCACTGATGATCGAGATCGCGCAGCGCTTGACGCCCGTTCAGTAGTTCGCTAGGGTCGGGCGGTGTTCTATCCCACCCGAGAGCGTTAGCGTGGCGCAGATGGATGGCCAAGCCTTCGATCTGCTGAAGGTCGCCGCCGAGGAGAAGGCGGCAGCCGAGGCCCGCGAAAGCGCGGCTGAAGATGCGCTGGCCACCTACGCGCTGGCCGCGATCGTGGAAGGCGCGGATCTGCGCGAGATCGCCGCGGCGTGCGGCCACGAGCCGCCGGAGCTGCCCGAGCAGCCGGCCGGCGAGGGGTGGGTGCTGGTCTCGCTGACGCCGCAGGGGCTCGTCGTCGGCGAGGGCACCGACGACTGCAAATGGGCGCACGAATTCGCCAACTGGATCTGCCGGGCGCTGAGCAAGCGGATCATCGAGGGGCTGGGGGTCCACGATGGGAGCTGAAGGCGACGCCCTGCTCGCCGCCGTCGGCAAGCGGCGGATTCACATCGTCGCCGAGGACACCGGCGAGCTGCTGGCGACGGGCGTGCTCGTCTCCGCCCACTACGAGGCCGGCCCCGAAGCCAACAGCGCCGCCGAGGTCGCGCTGGACAACCCGCCGCGGGTGCCCGATGGCCAGTAGCTGCCGCAGCTGCAAGGCGCCGGTGATCTGGACGTGGACCGAGAAGGGCAAGCGGATGCCGATCGACGCCGAGCCCGACCCGAACGGCCGGATCGAGATCGTGGAGCGCGAGCACCGCCCGAACCCCGAGGATGATCCGGCGCCGCTGATCCGGGTCCAGGTGGGCGACGAGCAGACGCTGCCCGGCTTCGGCGCCCCCGAGCGCTACACCTCTCACTTCGCCACCTGCCCGAACGCCAAGAAACACCGCAAGCGATAGGAGCCAAGATGCCGCCTGACCAACCCGATCACGTCGCTGCCGCCGAAGCCTGTGCGGAGAATGCCCGGAACCTGCTGCGCAAAGCCGAAACGTCGCCAGCCGACGAGCCGATCGCGGCTCTGCGGTCGAGCGAGGCGCAGGCATGGGCGACGCTCGCCCTCGGTCACCGTGTCGCGAACGCCACCGCGGTGATCGGCGGAGCGCTCGGCGCCGAGGTTGCGAGCGCGATCGAGCGCTCCGCGACGATCGTTGACGAGGGGGCGTGCCGATGAACGCCGCCGACCCGCCCTCGATGGCCGCCCTTCAGAAAGCTCGCGAGCGCGGCCGCGAGGAGCTGCCGCAGACGATCGAGAACATCACGTGGGAGGAGATGCCCGGCTTCGCGTCGCTGGAGGAGCTGACCGCCTACCTCGGCGAGCTGATGCAGCAGCCGCTCGACTACAACTCGTGCTGCTCGATGATGCACGCCGCGACGGTGGCGACCTTCCGCACGATCTCCCACCACGTCGGTGCCAGCGGCGCGCAGGCCGAACTCACCTCGCTCGCCGTGCTCGGCTCGATCCGCGGCGAGGATGGCCCCTTCGCGATCGTCGCCGCGCGGGATCTCGTCTACTCCGACGACGCCTTGCAGGTAAAGGTCGCCGGCTACGAAGAGAAGTGGGCCGGCTGGTTGGCGGAGAAGGCGCGCGAGAACCTGGCGGGGGGCCATGAGCACGTGCACCCGGCGATCCTCGCCCGCTGGCGCGAGCTGGCCGAGGAGTCGGCCTGATGGCGCTCCCGGTGGTGCCGGCCGTCTCCTTCAGCCCGCAGCAATGCGAGAAGTTCGCGCCGCTGCTGGAGGAGGCCGCCCGGCTCGGCAAGGCACTGACCTTCTCCGAGCACGGCGCGATCGTCCTCGTCGCTCAGCGCGAGGCCAGCGGCGGCCTGGAGCACGCCCTGATGGCGGTGCAGACCGACGGGACCGTGGAGCTTCAGCGATGAGCCGGTCGATCGAGGAGCGTGCCTGGCTGCCGCGCACCGACGCCGTGCAGCTGGCCGAGAAGCTGGCCGAGGTCGGTGTCTACGTCAAGGTCGAAGGCAGCGTGCGCGGCTGGCGGGTGACCTTGCAGGGCCACACCGATCTCGTGGATCTCTGCAAGGTGATCGACACGATGACGGTGGGCGAGGAGCCGCTGCACGCGCTCTATCGCCCCTACGGCGGCGACGGCTGGCCGGACGTGCTGATCTACTCAGGATCGAAGCCGTGAGCCGCGAGGTCTGGAAATACCGGGTCAGCCACGTCTCCGAGGGCACGCCCTCGATCTCGATGCCGGCCGGCGCTCAAATCGTCCACGCCGATGTGCAGCACCCGCACACGGTCTGGATCTGGGCGATCGTAGACCCGCGGCGGGACCGCGAGCTGCGCTCGATCGCCTTCTTCGCCACCGGCGAGCCGATCCCCGAGGGCTGGGAGCACCGCGGCACCGCGCTCGATATGCACGCCGGGCTGGTCTGGCACGTCTTCGAGCGGCCATGATCTTCTTCGGCCTCTCGATCGGCGCCGCGGTCTGGCTGATCATGCTCGGCGCTGGCGCTCACCTCGACCCGCCCGGCTGGATCGGCGTCGGCGTGCTCTGCGGGATCGCCGGGCGCGTGGTTGCCGCGATCGTGGACCGGGAGCCGTGACGCTCACCGCCGCCGGCTGGCCGCGGCCCCGCGATGACTGGCGCAACGGCGCGCGGCTGCCGGTGCCCTGGATCGTCTCGCCCCCCGAATGGGCGAAGATGGACCCCGAGCGCGGCGCCGCCTCCCTAGAGGACCGGCTGTGTCAGGTCTGCGGCGAGGGCCACGCCGAACCGAGCGGCGGCCAGCCCCCGCGGGTGGTGATCTTCCAAGACGGCCGCCTGCGCGACCGCGACACCGGCGGCGAGCTGAACCTGTCGGAGCGCGGCGAAGCGAACCTGGCTCAGTTCCTGCACATGAGCGTGATCCTTTGCGCCCGCGATCAGGCGATGCTCCACGAGCGCTGCGCGCGACTCGCCGTTGGTACCTGCCCCTTCCTGCGGGGTTCGCTGGAGCGCGGCACGCTCTTCGCCTTCACGGTCCCGGTCACCGACTTGCAGATCGACCGTGCCTTCGACCGCGAGGACGCGACCCGTCTCTTCGCCCTCGGCGAGCGCGCGGAGGTGTGGGAGCCGTGACGCCCGAGCAGATCGCCCTCTATGCAGCGTGTCGCGTGGTCGCACCGCCGTGGGTCAGGCTGCGCTCCGGCAGGACCCCGGACGGCCGCCCTGCGATCCGCGCGAGTGGTCCGCGCGAGACGACGCCGCGGGTCTTCGACTACTACCTCGTGGCTCCCCGCGAGCCGTGGCCTGACCACGGTGTCGGCTGGCACAAGCGTGTGGTCGAGCAGGCGGCGCGGCAGCTGGCGCGAGCGCTCGGCTAGACGCCCGTTCGGCGCCGCGCTAGGCTCCCCCGCGGTGGGCGACTCGGACAACCCGGACACGAAGGCGAAGAGCGACTGGCACGAGCGCTTCCTGGCCGCCTACCGGGACCGCGGCTCGGTGAAGGATGCGTGTGCGATGGTCGGCGTCGGCCGCTCGACCGCCTACGAACACCGGCTCCTCTTCCCCGAGTTCGCCACGGCGTGGGATGGGATCGAGCACGACGTGGTGGAGCTGCTGGAGGCGTCGGCGCTCCAGCGCGCGCTCGACGGCTCCGAGCGGCTGACCGAGTTTCTGCTGAAGGCCAACCGGCCGCAGAAGTACCGCGACACCCTGCGGATCGACGGCAAGTTGGCGATCGCCAGCGAGGCCCAGCTAGACGAGGAGATCGGAGACTTCCTTGCCCGTCGCGACGAAGAGCTTGTCGCTGCCGGCGAAGGTGAGACTGCGGGGCCAGCTGGCCTTCGAGGAGTGGGCGGAGAAGATCGCCCACCCGCCGCAGCTCCCGCCGCGCGAGTGGACTGAAGGCACCGCTCAGGTCTGGTACACGCAGGGCGCCCGCGGGTCGGGCAAGACGCGCACCGGCTCGGAGACCCTGGCCTACTACATGCAGACGATGGGCGCCGGCCGTGAATTCGCGGCGATCGGGCCGACCTACGGTGACGCCCGCGACACGATGGTCGAGCACCGCAAATCCGGCCTGCTGCGGGCGCTCGGCGGCGCGGTGCAGACCTGGAATCGCTCGATCGGGGAGATGCGCCTGACGAACGGCGCGTGGCTCTTCATCGACGGCGCCGACGACGGCGCGCCGACGATCGAAGGCAAAGGCTTGTCGATGGCGTGGTGCGACGAGATCGGCAAATGGAAAAAGCTCGCGGCCTGGCAAGAGTCGCTGGAGTTCGCGCTGCGCGAGCCGCCGGCCCTGATCATCGCCACCGGCACCCCGAAGGGGAAAAAGGGGATCGTGAAGCTGCTGCTCGAAGAACCCGAGGGGCACGTGGTCTTCACATTCCCGAAGCTGGCCGAAAACGAAGCCAACCTCTCGGCCAAACGGGTGGAAAGCTGGCGGCGGCGCTACGGCGGCACCCGGCTCGGCCGGCAAGAGCTTGAAGGCGAGATCATCGCCGACGTGGAGGGCGCGCTGTGGAAGCTCGACACGATCGAGCGGCGCCGGCTGCGCTCGGAGCTGGTCGAAGAGCACCTGCGGCCGATCGAAGTGCTCCGCACCGTGGTCGCCGTCGATCCTGCCGGCACCTCCGAGAAGGATTCCGACGAGACTGGGATCGTCGCCGCCCAGACGTTCCGGCCAGACGGCGATCGCGCCCGGATCTTCGGCCTGAAGGCGGTGCCGACCGACCCGCAGGGGCTGGTGCTCGCCGACGCCTCGGGGATCTACAGCCCGACCGAGTGGGCGACCGAAGCGGTGCGGCTCTTCCGCGAGCTGCGCGCCGACCGGATAGTGGCCGAGAAGAACAACGGCGGCGAGATGGTCGAGGCGGTGATCCGCCAGATCGACGCCTCGGTGCCGGTGACCCTCGTCTGGGCGTCGAAGGGGAAGCAGACCCGCGCCGAGCCGATCTCCGCCCTCTACGAAAAAGACCGCGTGCACCACCTCGACGCCTTCCCCGACCTGGAGTCCGAGCAGACGAGCTGGGTGCCCGGCGAGCCGTCGCCGTCGCGGATGGACGCGCTGGTCTGGGCGCTGACCGAGCTGATGCTGGAGGGCGAGGGCTTCGAGGTCGCGGCCGCGGATATCACGCCGGCCGAGACGATCACCGGCGATCTGATGAACGCCCAGTGGTAGGCTCGCGCGGCCCTGCGCGGCGGTATGTGTAGGCGTGGATCTTCGGGGCCGATCCGAATCGGGCGCGAGTGGTGGCGAGTTCGTAAGCCACCGACGGCGGCCGGGCCACGATGCAGCGCTGATTCCCGCCGCCGCGTGGGTGCAACCCCTTCTTAACGACCGTCTAGTCGTGTAGGTTCGGACGATGCCGGAGGAGTCCTCGAAGCGCTTACTCGAAGCTGCACGTCAGGCGCTCCAGGGAGTCCTCGCCGGAGCGCTCGCCGTGCTCTTCGCCGTCGAAGTCTCCGGCCCGCTCGGCATCGCCGCCGTGGTGCTCCTCGCGCTGATGGCTGCGATCTCCTTCCTGATCGCCGCGATCGAAGTCTCCCGCGCTCGCATCGAACGCCGCCACGGCATGAAGATCCCCGACCGAAAGGACAGACCCCGATGAACACCGCGCAAGCCCGCGAGATCGTGGACGTGCTCGACGCCGTTGACGCCGCCCGCGTAGGGCTGACGAACCTGATCCGCCAGCCGGTGCACGCCTCCAACCCCGAGTACCCGCGGCACCAGCAGAAGATCGCCGAGGCCGGCGACGAATACCTGCGCGCAGCGACCGCGCGAAACACCCTGCTAGGGACGCTCAGCGGCGCGCTGACGCCCTCCGCGCCCCTCTCGCCGCAGGAAGAGGCCGCGGCCATCCGCGAAGGCGGCAGCGGCGGGGAATCGAGCGCACGCACGCCGACCCCGGTCACCCCCGGCCGCGTGGTCATCTACCGCTCGAAGACCGGCACGTACGACCTCCCCGCGATCGTGGCGGCGACGGCGGCGAGCCTCGATCCGACCGGCGTCGAGCTGGGGCACGTCCCCGAGCTGGGCGACGACGACGCCGTGCACCTCGTCGTCTTCACCGCCGGCACGCCGGGCACCGCCCGCGAGGGCAACCCCGTCAACGAGGCGCAGACCGCCGGCACCTACCAAGAGTGGGACGTGCCGTGGGCGGGGGCGCTCGGCGAGCCGCAGCCGGGCACCTGGCGCTGGCCGGAGCGGGTCTGATGGAGGGCCACGCCGACACCCTGATCCTGCTCACCCCGCGCGAACACGAAGAAGCCGCCCAGCGGCTGCTCGAACAGCAGAGCGAGGCGACTGCCGTGCTCCCCGACGTGCTGGCGGCGGCGCAGGTGCACGCCACCCTTGCGGTGGCCGGGCAGATCGCCGAGGCCAACGCGCGTCAGCTGATCGAGGTGATTCACTGATGGCCGGCGAGCTGCACGTCGAGACCTACCCGCGGAAGCGGGTGCAGACCGACAAGGGCGACCTCGCGCCCGACGAGTACGGCTGGCGGGTCCAAGACGCCAACGGCAAGCTGACCGCGGTCGGCGGCGAGGGCTTCACCCGTCGCGAGGACGCGCACCGCGCCTTCCGCAGCGCCGCAGCCGACCTCTTCATCCTCGCCGGCTTCAGCGAGACCAGCGCCGAGGCGCGAGCCGCGACGATCCCGATCATCGACCTGGAGGGCTGATGGGGGGCGGAGCACGGCGGGTAGCCTGAAGCCGTGCTCCGCTCTGCCCTCTTCGTCGCCGCGCTGGTGCTGCTGGTCGTGCTGCTGCTGGCGCACCTGCCGTTCTGGCTCGGCGTGGTGATCCTCGTGCTTCTCGTGGCGGCGGCGCTCGCGTGACGGTCGAAACCTCCACCTACAAATTCCCCTCGCCGGAAGACTCCGAAGCGCCCAACGGCCCGGCGCAGATCAAAGCGCTGGCCGACAAGCTGGAGGCGACGAAGTGGCTCTCGCAGTCGCTGAAGCCGACGAGAGGGGTCAAACAGGCGAGCGCCAACCTCGGCCCGCTGACCACCTCCTACCAAGACGTTGCCGGCACCACCCTCGAAATTACGCCCGTCGTGGCGAGCATCATCCGCATCTGGGCGACCTTCGGGATGCAGGGCCAGCAGCTCGAAGGCATCGAAAACAACGAAGTCTTTGGGATCGTCAACCTCGACGGGGTAGACCAGACCGCTCAGTACGCCTGGTCGAACATCATCCAGAAAGGCGAGCAGATCGGCAGCCGCAGCCTCGTGACCGAGCTGGCGCTGACGGCGGCGAAACACACGATCAAACTGCGGGCGAAGAAGACTGGGGCGTTCGCCACGTGGTTCGTGATCGGCGCCGCCACCCACTACGCCTACGATCTCGTCGCCTCCTAACGCAAGCGGCCCGCCGGAGCGGGCCGCGTTGCGGGCGGGAGAGCCGTCGGCAGCCTAGAGGCCGCCGAACTGGTACCGCGTGGGGGTGATGCCGGCGAAGCCGATCGTCACCGAGCCGACGCGCGTGGTGGCGCCAGCGGTGTAGGCGCCGCCGTCACCCATCGAGACGGCCCACTGGCACACCTGCTTCGAGCCGAGGAGCGCCTGAGCGGCGTCCCAGCTCATGGTCGAGGTGGCTTCTTCGGCCCCGGCGTCGTCGTTGTAGCGGACGGTGCCGGCGGTCACGTCGAACAGCCGGTAGTCGCCGGAGGCCGAGAGGTTGGCCGCCTGCGTGTTGGGGCTGTAGACGATCCGATCCTGTTCAGCGGAGCCGCCGCACACCGGGTCATCCGCGAAGAAGAACCGGAAGTAGGGCGTGCCGCCGTGCTGGTCGGGCGACTGCGTGTATTCGGCGGTGTAGTTGACCTCGGAGAAGAGACCGAAGGCCGCGCCCGCCGAGTGGCGAACCGAGGCGTATTCGGTACCGGTGGTGAAGCTCGTCTCCAGACCGAAGACGGTCAGCGCCGGGGTCGGGTTGTGGACTTCGGCTTCATCGCCGGAGGTCACGAACCAGCCGAAATCGTGCGCGAAATTGCCGTCGAAGGCGGTCACCTTGTTGACGTTCGACGGACCCTGCGGGCCAGTCGCGCCGGTGACGCCCTGCGGGCCAACGGCGCCCTGCGGACCCGCGACGCCGGGGGCGCCAGCCGGGCCGGCCGGACCCTGCGGACCACGCTGCGGCTTCTTCTTCGCCACGCACTTCGTCTTCGCGTTGCCGGGGACGGCGTGCACCTTCCCCTTCGGGCACTTGTGGGGCTTCGTCGCGGCGCTCGCCTTGCTCTCGGAGCCGATCACGATCAGCAGGATGCCGACGGCGATCAGCGCCAGCCAGACGACGAGCCGCGGCCCGGCGATGCTGGTGGTGCGCTTCATGGGTGAGTCTCCTTCTGGGTGGTGGGTGGGTTGTTGACGATCGGTCGGCCGCCGTACCACGCCAGCGCGAGCGCCGCGCCGTAGAGCGCAGCGATCACCACGATCACGAGCACGAGCGCCTGGAGCCAGCGTTTCAAGAGGAGCCGCCTTTCATCGGTGGAATAGAACACGCCGCCAGCGTAGAGGATTTACTGAACGGGTGTCAAGCGCTGGACGGACGTACGAGGCGCCAGAGCGGCACCACCAGCGTCTCCTCGCCGGTGTCTACGTGGACGCGCGTGCCCGGTCCCGACCCGCGCTCGATCGCGCGCACCGTGCCCTCCCAGCTCGGTCGCCGCCGCCCGCGCCGCCGGCTGACCGGCGTCACCCCGACGCGCATCCCCTCGGTCACCTTCGAGCGTTCCACGTGGCAGAGCTTATGCGCTGGCACCGGAGGGGGCCGAGGTGCCAGATAGCCTCGACGCATGGAGCTGGACGGCCTTCGCGGTCACTCGATCACCCGCACGCCGCCCACGGCGGCAGCGCCGAGCACGAACCGGGTGCCGACCTCCGAGCAGGGCGTGCCGGCGCAGAACTACTCGCTTGGCGACCCGCGCGCCTTCGGCGGGGTCCTGCCGTGGTCTACCTACCTCGATGAACGGGAGATCGCCGATCAGCTGCGCTGGCCGCTCTCGGTGCTCGTCTACCAGCAGATGCAGGGCGACGCCATGTGCTCGACGCTGCTGACCACCGTCGCCGCCCCGGTGCGCCGCTTCCGCTGGGAGATCGACCCGAATGGCGCCCGGCAGACCGTGGTCGAGCACGTCGCCAGCTCGTGGAACCTGCCGATCCGCGGCGAGGGCGACGACCAGCCCGTCGCCGCCGGCTTCAACCACGATCGGCACCTCGCCTTCGCCCTGCAAGCGCTGGCCTACGGCTTCATGTACTTCGAGGAAGTCTACGAAGTGGGCGACGACGGACTCTTCCGCCTGAAGAAGCTCGGCACCCGCCCGCCGCGGACGATCTCGAACTTCATGATCGACGTGCACGGCGACCTCCTCGGCATCGTCCAGAAGGCCGGTGTGCAGCAGCTCTGGGGGCAGACGTACGACGCCGGGGGCATCCCGCTCGACGCGAACCGGTTGCTCGCCTACGTCTGGAATCCGGCCGACGACGGCGACTGGCTCGGCCGTTCGGCGCTCCGGCCCTGCTTCAAAAACTGGCTGGTCAAGGATCGCTTGGTGCGGGTCGATGCGACGAAGCACGAGCGCACCGGGATGGGAATCCCTTGGGTGGAAATGGACCCGAAGAGCACCAAAGATCAGATCCTCCAGAGCGCGCAGATCGCCGAGGAACTGCGGGTGTCCCAGCGGGGCGGCGCTGCCGGCGTCGGCAAGCTCCGGCTGGTCGGCGTCGAGGGGTCGGTGCCCGACACCGTGGCCTCGATCCGATACCACGATCAGCAGATGACGAGCGCCTTCCTGGCGATGTTCGTGGAGCTGGGGAAGGGCGAAACCGGCTCCTACGCGCTCGGCTCGGCGCTGATGGACTTCCACGCCGAGTTCATCGGCTCCGTGGCCGACTGGTACATCGAGGCGACGATGGCGCAGATCGAGCGCGAAGTCGAAATCAACTGGGGGCCGGGTGAGAAGGTGCCGCGCCTGGCCTACACGCGCCTGGAGTCGGCGGCGCTCTCCTTCACCGAGATGGCCGAAGGGGTGAAGGCGGGGCTAATTGACGACGGGCAGGGGATCAAGAGCTACGTCGCCGAGCGCTGGAAGCTGCCCGAGCCTGAAGAGCCGGAAGAGGAGCCGACGGTGGAGCTGCTGCCCGCGGCGCCGGTGCCAGCGCCCGACCCGGCGCAGCTGCCGGCGGCACCCGAGCCGACGCCGCCCGCGACCTCCTCCCAGCCCGCCCGCTCCGCGCTCGCTGAGCAGATGCTGGCGGCGCTCGATCGCCCGATGCCGTGGCCGGCGCTGGCCGCCGCGGTGGGCCGCTCGCCGAAGGATGGCACGGCCCGCCGGGCGCGAGACCAGTTGGTGAAGGCCGGTGCCATCGTGAAGGGTGCCAGTCGCTTGGCACCCGTCGCCGGCCTCCAGCTGCCCGACCGGGAATTGCACCGCAACCCGAAGCCCTTCGAGGTCGAGGCGGCCGTGAACTTCTCGGCGATGGAGCGGATCTACCTCGACTCGCGGACCAACCTCGTCACCGTGGTGCGCGAAGCGCAGGCGACGCAGTTTGCCGAAGCCGCGGCCGCGGTCGAGGCTGCCGGCGGCGATCCGGCCAAGCTCGGCTCGATCTCGATCGCCCCGATGGACGCCGAGCTGCTGATGCCGGCGCTGCTCGCCGCCGCCCGCAACGGCGAAGCCGCGGCCGAGGAAGAGCGGCAGGCGCAGATCAGCGGCCAGCCGGCGGCGGCCGCGGCGACGCCCGACGAAGCGCGCACCGACGAAGAAGTGCGGGAACGGGCGATCGCCACCGTCGCCGTGCTCGCGACCGGCCTCGCCGCCGCCGCCTCGAAGAAGGCCGCCGCGCTCTCCTCGCTGCCCCCGGCCGACGCCGCGGAGCAGACGAAGACCTACCTCGAAGGTCTCTCCGACGCCGCGCTGAACGAACAGCTCGGCGGCGCGGTGCACAAGGCGTACGCCGCCGGGCGCAACGCGGTGATGCGGGTCAACAACCCGCGGGCGGTCTACGGCTCGGAGATCCTAGATACGAACACCTGCTCGCCTTGCAGCTCGATCGACGGCACCGAATGGCCGAGCGTCGAGGCCGCGGAAGGCGACTACCCCGGCGGAGGCGGCTACACCGGGTGCGATGGTGGCCTGCGCTGCCGCGGCATCCTGATCGCGGTTTACGCTTGAGCGATGGCCGTTCCGCGGCGCGAGCGCGAAGAAGAGGAGAAGCCCGAAGGCGGGCGCCACGTCGAGGGCGCCGAGGGGCCGCTGGTCGCGCAGCCGCAGACCGAGGCCGAGAAGAACATGCAGATCAGCCACACCGTGCAGGTGCTCCGCGAACGCGGCGAGCTGTGGCGGCTGGTGGGCTGATGGCGTGGCCGAAGGTGAAGACCGAGGGGAGCGGCGATCGTCACGACTCGCGCTGGTGCAAGGCGAAGCTGACGAAGCAGGCCGCCAAGCGCCGTCGCCGCCGAGCCGATAGGCTCGCGACGCGCCCGTAGCTCAGGAGTCGAGGGGCGGTGATCCGCCGGCAGGTACCGCCCGCGGTTAGCCCCGCACACAGAGCGCCGGTCCCCGAAGCGAGTTGATCACGCCGAGGCAAGCCGGAGGTCGGGGGTGGGAAACCCTCCGGGCGCTCGTCTTGACGGGGGTCCACCCGCAGCACGTACACTGGCGGCATGGCAACCGCGAAAACCGTCTACTACGTCCCGCCAGAGGCAGGTGCCGAGGCGACCAAAGTGAAGGTGCTCGACGGCGATCCCAGCGGCGACGGCCGCCTGCTCGTGGATCTCGACGGCCTGAACGTCACGGTCGATCATCAGGGCACCCACCAGATGGGCGCGGCGTACTGGACGAAGACCAAGCCCTAGTGACGCCTTCCGCGAAACGGAAACCGGCCCCCGAGCCGGAGCCGGCGGAGGCCACCTCCGAGGAGACCCCCGAGACGCCGGAGGCGACGCCCGAGGCCGACCCCGCGGCCGAGGCGCAGGCACAGGCCGACGCCCCGACCGACGACGCGCAGCCCGACCCGACCGTCGCCACCGACGCCGAGGGTGACGCGATCGAGGTCTTCTACCTCGCCGACGCCGCGGCCGATCCGGTCGAGGCGAAGGTGCTCAGCGAGCCGCCGGAGGGCGGCGGGCCGCTCACCGGCTACGAGACGCTGGCGCTCCAGGTCGGCGAGAAGACCTACACCGCCGTGCCCGGCGATCTCGTCGGCCCCGGCGAGCACGAGCACCGCTGGCGTTTCAGCGCTTGACACCCGTCTAGCTGCTCGATAGGGTCGCCGCCGATGAGCAAGGCGGCACGACACCGAGCTTCCCGGGCGGCCCGCGAAGAGCGGCAGCGGGCGGCCGCGGACTCTCAGCGCGACGCCCTGGAGGCGGCCGGCTACCCGGTCGAGAGCTTGCAGCAGGCGCTCGCCGACGGCACCGGCGTCTTCATCGCCTGCGACGGCTTCAAGGGCGGCCGGAACATCGCCGGCAAGATCGTGAAGATCGACGTAGGCGCCGGCCCGCGAGTCTTCGTCGCCGTCGAGCTGGACGCGCCCGAGGCCGCCTGATGCTGATCCGCTACTGCGCACCCTGCAACCTCGTCCACCCGCCCCGCTTCACCCGCGAGGCGAAGAAACGGGGCTGCGCCCAGTGCGGCGCCGGCCTCGTGATCGTGGACGATGCGAGCCTGCTCGCTCAGCTCGGCCGCAAGCTCGACACCGCCCAGCGCGAAGACGCGACGAAGAAAGCGACGATGCGGTGACCGAGAGCCGCCAGATCCGCGCCGATAACTACCGCGTGAAGCGCGCCGCCGGCTTCCGCTGCGAGCACCGCACGCCCATCGACGTGAGCGACCTCGGCGTGCACCGGCCCGGCGGTTCGCTGGAGACCGAAGGGTTCAGGCGCTGCGACGCCGACGATCAGCTGCTCGCCTGCGACACGCCGGGCGAGGACCGAGAGCGCGAGACGATCGTGCTCTGCCCGATCCACCTGGAGGCCGCCGACAAGCGCTCGGTGAAGGTGCGGCCGCGCCAGTGGGATGAAGCGGAGCGGCTGCGGGCGGAGATCGCCAAACGCGGCGGTCGCTGATGTTCCGCGACTCCGACTGGTACTGGCATCCAGCCGCACCGGACGCGGGCACCCGTTCGACCATCGCGGTGCTGGTGCCCGATCCCTCGAAGACGATCGTGCCCTTCGGCTTCTCCCGCGCTCTCCTCGATCCCGAGCCGGCGCCGGACGGCTGGACCGAGCACGCCGAGGCGGTCGCTGGTGGCCGGTAACGCGCCCTTCTCGAAGCGCAAGCTCGACGCCCTGATCGACTTCTGGGTGGACCGCCGGCCCGACTTCGACGGCCCCGCGGTCGCCAGCGTGATGATGAGCTGCGACTTCACCGCTTACCGGATGCTGGGGCGCTCGATCACCGGCTCCACGTGGTTGAAAGGCGCCGAGCACCCAGAGGTGCGCGAGGTCGGCGTGGGCTACTTCGAGCGCGCCGTGCTCCGCCGCCGGCCGCTCCACCTGCGCCTCGCCGGCTACGCGATCGCGGCGGCGACGATCTATGGAGCGCTGCGCCGTGGCTGATCAGCTCTGGGTGATGCGGCCGCGGGAAAGCCGGCCGCCCGACCCCGCCTTCTTCAACACGCCGGAGCTGGTGCCGGAGTTCGCGCGCAACAAGCCGCGCGGCGGCTACTTCTGGACTTCGACGCTCGACGCTGCCGGCTCCTCGTGGCTGCGCTGGTGCATGAGCGAAAGCTACGGTGACCCCCGCGAGGAGCCGGGGTTCCGCTTCTTCTCGATGCGGCCGCGCGCAGACGCCCGGATCTTCGTGATCGACTCGCTCGCCGACTATCGCCGGCTCTACGAGGAGCACCCCTTCGACGGCCCCTCGGTGATGGAAGATCGGCGCGGAGTGGACTGGAACGCCGCGCTCCGGGCATACGACGGCATCCGGCTGACGCAGGGCGGCGAGGGGCGCTTGCGATACGACGCCGCCGAGCTGCACGACCTCTACGGCTGGGACTGCGAGAGCACGGTCTGGGGCGCCTGGGTGTTCGAGGAGATCCGCGAGATCGACGGGGCGCCGCTGATCGCAGCTGCGGCGGAGCAGCTTGCCTATGCGTGAGCCGATCGCCGCCGAGAAGGTCGAGGGATTGCGCCGCGAACTCGACGCCCACGGCAAGGTGCGCTTCAAGACCGGCGCCGTGGTCGAGACGATCACCCGCTATCAGCTGACGACGCCGCTCGGCGCCAAGGTGGTCGGCACCGAGAAGGAACTGGGGCGCCTCTACTCGATCGCCCTGCGCGGGATGCAGCCCCTGGAGCAGCCGGCCACGCAAGAGGAGCTGGCCGAGCGCTGGGGCGACGAGGCTCCGTGGTGACCGCCTTCGACCGCTGGCTGCTGCGCTTCGCGATCGGCTCGATCGCCCTCGGAACCCTGCTCGTCGCGATCGGCCTCGTGATCCGGCTGGTCAGCTAGGGTGCCGGCGATGCGAGACCCGGACAAAGCCGGCGCCGTCGGCCGAGCGTGGGAGTCGCGGTACGACCCCGGCGACGACCCGGCCTTCGCCTCGCACGTCTGCGGCTGGATCGTCAACGGCCCCTGGCATAACGCCTGGTCGTGGTGGATGGTGGGCGCCGTCGATCTCCTCGATCGCCCCGGTGTGGACCCGCCCAAACGGCACTACCCCGAGGCCGAATTCGAGATCATGATCGTCTCGCTCGACCCGAAGTGCTACCCGCCTGACCCCGACGCGCCGCGCGGCCTCTCCTTCCTGACGCCGCCCGATCTCGTCTACCAGTTCGACGGCCTCTCTCGCGAGGCGGTGACGGAGATCGTCGGACTGATGATCGACCACATCGTCGCCGGTCGCTCGCCCGACTCCGATATGCGCAGCGAATGGGAACGGTCGCTCGCGACGACGGTCGAGCACTACCGCGAGGGGCGCCACGGCCCCGCCGCGCAGCAGTAGGCTCTCCGGGCGCTCGTAGCTCAGCGGTCAAACCTTCGCCACGGCGGGGGGAAGAGCGTCAGCCTTTCAAGCTGAAGGTCGCGGGTTCGATTCCCGTCGGGCGCATCTCGCCGCCGCCTGCCGGGTTACAGTGCCGACGGGGGCCACGCCGGTCGCAGCTCGTGCATATGGGGGGCTGCGACCGGCGCCTACGCTGGGGGCGTGGAGTACACGATCGTCAAAGACGTGGAGCTGGTCGGCGTCGGCATGAAATGGTCGAGCGCCAACGGGCCGCTCACCTTCACCTTCCAGCACCTGGCCGACGCGATGACCGCGGCCAACGAAGACCCGCATATCGTCGCGCCGCGGGCGAAGATCGGGCACTGTGACCCGCGCTTCGCTGACGAAGAAGATCCCGGCCACGATCCCTTCTATGACGGCGAACCGGCGCTCGGCTCCTTCCGCAACCTGCGCCTCGTCAACGACGGCGCCACCCTGATCGGCGACTGGGTAGAGATGCCGGTCTGGCTGGCGGAGGCGGCGCCGTCGGCCTACCCCTCGCGCTCGATCGAGGGCGCCTGGACGCTCGGCGAGGGTGCGATGGGCGAGGCGATTGGCGAATGGGACGTGACCACGCCGGGCGGGAAGCACTACAGCTTCGTGCTCACCGCCTGCGCGCTCCTCGGCGTCACCCGGCCAGCCGTCGCCGACCTGGAGGATCTGCGCCGCTTCCTGACCGAAGGCGAGGGGATCGTGGTCGCCGGCAGCGCTCCGACCGGGGGTACCCCCGCCGATGCGAGCATTCCTACCGTGGCCGCAGAGCAAGCCAAGATCGCCGTCGCCGCCGCCCGCGGTGACGCGCCGGCATCCGCGACCGCCGATATCGAG
>Ga0068859_100003316_pt1 | contig 16363 bp, 17 predicted proteins | sample KBSSwiS22_FD_66585 | JGI IMG/M metagenome (GOLD analysis project Ga0068859, IMG submission 66585) | Switchgrass rhizosphere microbial communities from Kellogg Biological Station, Michigan, USA - KBS Switchgrass S2-2 | ecosystem: Host-associated > Plants > Roots > Rhizosphere > Soil ...
CCCTTTGCGACGATGATCTCCAGTCGAGGCTGCCCGTTCAAGTGTAGCTTCTGCTTCAAGCAGGCGGTCGACCGGAGGTCGATGTACCGCAGCGCCGAGGACGTCGTCGGCGAGATGAAACACCTGCTCGATCGTTACGGTATCCGGGAGGTCATGTTCTACGACGATGTTTTCACCCTTCACCGCGGTCGCGTCTACGAAATCTGCGAGAGGATCGAGTCCGAGGGCCTGCGGATGCGGTGGGAAGCCCCGACCCGGGTGGACCTCGTACCCGAGAAGCTGCTGGCCGCCATGTCGGGCGCAGGTTGCGTTCGGCTGAGGTTCGGCATTGAGCATGGGGACCCCGAGATTCTCCGGCGGATGGCGAAAGAAAGTGACATCGAGAAGATCGAGAAGGCGGTTACCGCCGCGCAGGCTGCCGGTATCAAGGGATTCGGGTACTTCATCGTGGGATGGCTGGGCGAGACAAGAGAGCAACTGCAGAAGACCATTGATCTCGCCTGCAGGCTGCCGCTAGACTACGCCAGCTTCTACACCGCCACGCCGCTTCCTGGCACCCCGCTCCACACCGAGTGCGTCGAGCAGGGGACCATTCCAGCGGACTACTGGGACCGGTTCGTCCGAGGCGAGTTCAACGAACGGCTGAACTATTTGGTACCCGACGCGGAGGCGCGGGCTCGGCACGCGTACCGGTCGTTCTTCCTGCGTTGGAGCATGGCCCAGCCGCTGTTGTCTCACGCGGCACAGACAGGGCAGTGGCGGAACACCGCGTCTGGCCTGGCTAGCCTCGCGAGATCGAAGTCCAACACCGACCGTGACTTCTGAACGACTCGGCATCGGTGCGGGCGGCCCCGGACCCGGCGGCGTCGCCGGCCGCCGCCGCGTCCAGCGGTGGGTATCTGGTGGGTTCGATCCACTGCCGGCTCCCGAGTCTCCCATCCGGCTGGTCTTCGGACACGGCGAGCAAGCCGGTGTCGAGGCCGATGCCTTCCCCGACCTTCTAGACACCCTCCCATACGGTGGCATCGGTGTGCTGGTGCCCACTTACGTCGCCCGATGTTCGGTCGACCGGCAGGTAGCTGCGGTGTGCCACGTCCTGGACCGACTGGCGCCGATCCGCGTATCCCGTCCGGCATTACCGATCACGATGTGGATTGGTATGCAGTCGGATGATCAGCGGGCAGACGCGGCTGTCGAACGTCTCCAGCAGCTCGTGCAGATGCCGCGGCCTGACGCCGATGTCTCGGTGGTGGGTCTGGCGATCGCCGGTCGGGGCAAACTGAAGACGATCAATGCGACCTTGCGTCTCACGGTTGGACTTCGCTACCGGGGCTGGCTCTGGATCGACGACGACATGGAACTCGACCAGGACTGTCTTGACCTACTCGTCTCCCGGTTCCTGGAGGGCGGCGCGGTTGGCGCGATAGGTGCGCATCAGACAGCGCTGGCCAGCCCCACACCACCTGCGCGGCTGATGGGCGCGGTCTCGCAGCAGACCGTGCCGCCCACCAGTTATCCGGCCGCCGGCTGCATGATCGTGGAGACCGGGATCATCGCCGGCGGTATCCCGCTCCGGCGGCTCGCCGACGACGGGTTCGTCCTGTTCGAGCTGCTGGACGCGGCCCCGGACGGTGAGCCGGCCAACTTCGAGGTGCTGGCCGAGGCGCAATGCCGTCTTTACCGCGTCGGCCGGTCGGCCGACACCCTGCGCCGGCTACGCCGGTCCCTGTACAGCCACGCGACGTCAATGGCGGACTACCCGTGGCGGACGGCCCGCCGATACTTCTCCGATTTTCTCTTCTATGGCCTGTGGCCGCTGGCGCCCTGGGACAACAGCCGCGGAGTCGCACGGGGTGTCGTGCGTTGGCTGATCAAGGCTGTGCATTTCGGATGTTTTTGCGTTCTTGCCATCGGCCTCGTGATCCGGAATCTTCTCGGCTGTCCGATCCGGGAAGTGAGCTGGGGTGACGACGGAGATTATCGGAGTCCGCTGACGCCGCCCTCGGCGACGATGCACCTGGATGTGGCACATGACCGTGCGTGAACCATTGATTATGCGGCACCTTCGCAGGCAGATGTCCCGCGGGTACCAGCCAGACTCGACCTGGCACAGAAAGGTTCGTTACGTCCACGAGGACGGTGGCCTGGCCGGCGACTTCCCGGACTGGATCGGCGGTTCTTCCGACAACCGGATACGTATCGGTTTCATCGCGCCCACCCATGTTCGCCGGTCCACGAGAACCGATAACAGAGCGTGGTTCGCCGCGATGACGGACCAGCTGAACGCGGTCGGTCAGATGTCACCAGACGTGGACGTCGCTGTCATGGTCGGCATGCAGTGGATGGACGAAGCGGAGGAACCGGAGGCCATCGCCAGGCTACGGGACCTCGCGGTGCTCACGCCGCCCTCGGCTGGTTTCCGATTCCTCGGACTCTCGCTACAGGGGCCCGCGAAAGTCCGCACCCTAAACGCGGGAATCGAGGTCGCGCAAACGCTTGGATTCGCTGCCGTAGGTTGGTTCGACGACGACGTCAGGATGGAGTCCGGCTGTCTGGCTGAACTCGTGCGTGATTTCATGACAAATGGGTGTCGCGGGGCGGTCGGCGCCACGAAGATCCCGCACGCCCACGCGCACGTGACGTCCCGTCTGCTCCATCGGGCGAAGGCGGTAGCCGCTCCAGCGACCGGCTACCCGCACGGCTGCTGCATCCTGGTCGCTCTGCCGGTGGTGGCTGGTGGGATTCCAGACCGCTACCTCTGCGACGATGGGTATGTGTGTTTCAGACTTCTCGATCCGGGCGCCGAAGACGCCCTTCATGCCCTTCGGCTGGTGCCCGCCGCACGCTGTCATTACCACGTGGCGGGCCCCGCGCGGCCGACTGGCCGGCGCATACGCCGGCTGCTGTTGAACCACAACATCTACCTGGCGGACTGGTCGTACCCGGTGGCCCGCTACTACTTCCGGAACATCCTCTTCTACGGGATGTGGCCGTTAGCTGGGTGGGACGGTTCGAAGGGCCTCTGGCATGGGATTTCCAACGCCTCGATCAAATGGCTGTACTTCTGCTGGTTTGCCAAGGTGAGCGCGGAGCTCTATCTCCGCGGAGTCCTGCAGCGCCCCCTTCTCCGGGTGGACTGGGCGGAGTATGCCGGGACGACAGCACCAATTTCGCCCATCGATTCGACGCTAACAAGGGCGTTCACATGAAGGTGATCTCGCTACATTCGCTGGGCCACGACGCGGGAGTATCATATTTCGACGACGGCGTTCTCCAGTTCTCGATCGAGGCCGAGCGACTGAGCCGGATAAAGCACGATGGCCGGGTTTCACGGGCCTTGCAGCATATGCTCGGCGTCGCCGGCGTCGACCCGGCCGGCGTCGACCTCATCGCCGTGAGCACCCCGGTCTCGAGGAAACTCCTGGAGATCCCCGACATCGACCGCGCCATGGCCGCGATCTCCCAAGGCGCCATGCATTTCCGGACCACCTCCACCATGCTCGGTCGCCCGACCGACTGCGTCGTAGTCACCCACGAGGTCTCACATGCCGCGCTCGCCGCGCACTATGCCGGCAACACGGATGGCTGTGTGGTGCTCGTCAACGAGGGACGCGGTGAGATCACTCGTAGCTCGTTGTTCCGTGTCGAGGGGAGCCGGCTAGAGTGGATTGAGCGCGATCCGATGCCCTGGTACGGCAACGGATTTGGCTGGAGCGCGCTTGGGTTCCTGTTCGGTTTTGGCAAGGGTCCGAGCGTGGCCGGGCGAGTCATGGCCCTGGGCGGTTACGGCCAACCGCGCGCCGACGTCCGCGGTATCCTTTTGGACGTCGATCCGGCCGTCATACGCGACCCCCGAATCGCCGACGCGACCTACGCGTCGCTAAGCGCCCGACCGGAGTTCAGCCACGACTTCGGGACGATGGCCGACGCAGTTGCGACCTTCCAGGAGCTGTTCACCGAGCAGGTATACGAGGTTCTGGCCCGGCATGTCGGAACACCCGCCACAGTGGACGTTGCGCTCGGCGGAGGCTGTGCGCTGAACATCATCGCGAACTCAGCACTGCGTCAGCGTCTGCAGCGGGACATAGCCATTCCCCCTGCATGCGGCGACAGCGGCCAGTCGCTTGGTGCCGGCATCTACGCGCTGAAGTACGTGCTCGGTCAGCCGGTATTTCCATTCTCCGTTTACTCCAACGGCAGGCCGGAGATGTCGCAGGTATCGGCGTCCGCGCTCGTCGCGGCGGGACTTTCAGTCCAGGAGTACGACGGCGCGGCGGCAGCGCGGGTACTCGCCCGGGGCGGCGTCGTCGCCTTCTTGGACGGGGCGGCGGAACTCGGCCCACGTGCTTTGGGCCATCGCTCTCTTCTCGGCGACCCCTCCGCGCCAGGAATGCGGAAGCGGATGAGCGAGAGTCTCAAGCGCCGTGAGTGGTTCCGGCCACTCGGCGCCGTCATTCGCCGCGAGCGGTTTGGCGCGCTGTTTGGCGGGCAGCCCCCATCGCCGTACATGCTGTTCAACTACGACCTGCCCGAGGGCGTGTTCCCGGAGGCCCGGCACGCGGACGGCAGCAGCCGGCTTCAGACTCTGGACCAGCCCGAGCACCCGAGGCTCCACGACCTACTCGCGCAGTTCGAGGAGCTCACCGGGACCGCGGGCCTCATCAACACCTCACTGAACGGGCCGGGCGTGGCCATCGCCCACTCCACCGCCGACATGCTGCACGACTTCGTGAACAGCGATGTGAACCTGTTCGTCAGCGGGGATCTCATGAGCTATGGCTTCGGTGCGCCATGAGCCTGTCCAGCCCGTTCGACCAGTCCCTCCGCGTGGGCAGGTCACGCGGGATCAGACCGCACGAGCCGGCGCCGACGGGATCTCGAACGCAGGTGGACGTTCTCGTCCGCTCGCGCGGCGACTGGCACGAGGTGGTGACTCAGCTACGGCGTCAAACCCTCGTACCGATGTCCGTGATCGTCGAGTCGACCGGCGACGTCGGACTCCCGGCACCCGACGGCGTGGTGTTCGTAGCGCCCGGGACAGGGCTGGCTGCGGCGACCGGTGACGTCGTTTGCGTGCTCGACGACCACGACCGTCCGGCAGCGGACTGGCTGGCCGCCGTGGCCGAGGCCGCCGCCGATACGAGGGCGGACGTCATCAAGTGGGGAACCATACGGCTGCGGCCTGACGGAATCATCGACGATGTCGTGATTCCGCCATCCTCCGGCCGGGTCGGCCGAACCGTCCGGTCTGGCTACGCGATGAGCCGGGCGACCGCGGGCGCTGGCGGGACGGTCTCGCCGCACGTCCGCGCGTGCGGCATTCCCCGATTGCCGATGCGGCGCTGCGCTCCCGGCGCCGCATCACCGGATCCGTCCTCGCTGACCTTCCCGTTCCGGCCGGTTGCAACAGGCGATGACCGGGTGTCGGAGCGTCCCGAGGTGCCCGCGGTGAGTGTGGTGCTGCCCATCCACAACTCCGCGGCCACCCTCGAAGAACAGCTGACCGCTCTCGCTGCCCAGGACTACGACGGCGACTGGGAGTTAATCGTGGTCGACAACGGGTCGACCGATCGATCGCCGCACCTCGCCGCGGACATGGCGGACCGCTTCGCCGACTGTCGGGTGGTCTCGGCGACCCGGGTCAAAAATCTGGGGTACGCCCGCAATGCCGGCGTGCGGGTAGCACGTGGTGATCTCCTGCTGTTCTGCGATGCCGACGATGTAGCAGACTCCGGCTGGCTTCGCGCGATGGTGGAGGCAAGCCGGGGCAGCGACCTAATCGGCGGTGCACTCGACTGCTCCCGGCTAAGCCCGGACCAGCTCGAGGAACAACCAGTGCCCCTGCCGGAACAGCAGGATTTCCTGCCGTTCGCCCGTGGCGCGAACTGCGCCGCCTGGCGGGACGTTCTGAATTACGTCGGCGGCTGGGGGGAGCACTTCCAGGGCGGTGGCGAGGACGTCGACCTCTCATGGCGTGTGCAGCTGTCGGGTTATCGGCTCGTGTACGCGCCCGAGGCGCGGATGGAGTACCGGTTGCGCTCCACGCTGCGCGGCGTGGCTCGGCAGAAATGGCGGTACGGGCTGAGCGGCGCGGCCCTGTACCGGACTTATCGATATGCCGGCTACCAGCGACGGTCCGGCCGAGCCGTCGCGCACAGCTGGCTCTGGCTCGCTCTGCACCTGCCCGACCTCGCTCGGCCCGGTACCGACCGCCGCCGCTGGGTCAGGTACGCCGCTCGGCTGGCTGGTTTCACAGCCGGCAGCCTGCACCACCGCGTGGCCTTTCTGTGAACTGGCGATCCGCCACTGGGCCGGCGCACGCGAGATCGCCGTCGCGTCACCAGTCTCTGACCTGCTGGCGCCGAGCGCACCAACCAAGTGAAACCAGGAGGCGCTTACCGTCATCGTACGCATGGGATTCTGCCTCGCCACGCGACGATTTTCGCCGCGATACGGACGGTGTCGCGAGGGGTCGGCCCTGCCTAGCGGGCCGAGAATCCAGTCCCGGCGACCAGTGGCAGAGCCCGTCTAGCGTGATCGGTGCACCCTCGCGTCGACATTCCGGAACTCTGCGTGATTCCGGCCGGCGAGAAAATGTTCAATCGCGGTCTTCCCTTACTCGGATCTATCGTACGGAACTATTCGCATCAAGCATGTCGAGCATGGCAAGGTGATGTCGCGAATCCATCTTGCGGACAAAGAATTCCCGGGCGGTCGGTCTCAAGACGCGGCTAAGCTCAACCGTACCCTTCATGTTGCGATCCAACTGATGGAAGTTTGAAAGCGCTGAAACGATGCCAATCGGGTTAACCTCAACCTCCCCAAACTCCGTCTCTTCGCGCCACTTCGAGTTGTAAATAAAAGTTTGAATCGCCATTTCATCCGGCGCCCAGGCGTCGCGAAACAGTGAAAACAATTCAGTTCGTATCGCTTCACTGGCATCTTCTGCGCAGGCCCGGGGCAAGGCCATCCACTGCGACCCTGCGACGATATCCATAGTCGTTTGCCTGGGTGAACGCATACGATTCAATCTGACTATCACCTTGCGCAGAAGGCGCCGCCGAAGACTGGATAGCGGCCCGATCCGCGACGCCACTCCGTCGAAACTATGACGGTATTCATATCTACGACGATCCCAAGCCGACGGGGATCTGGTCAGCGAGTAAGCCCTTGCATGCACTCGCCAGCCGGAGATGGCGAGGTACTTCTCGAATTCAGAAACAGCGCGAACGGGGTAGCAGCGGCCCGACAGATAAACCAGGTGGTCGGCCTTTGAAACGTCTGGGAGAGCTTGCGTGGTCGCTCTCAGCATCGCATCGACGACGGAAAAGCCGCCCCAGTTCACCCGTGTTCGCCTTGTAACATACTGCGCACCCGGAACAGTGGACAGGCGCGCAACCGATTCAAACGACGCGAGATTCGTTGCCGCGTCCAGATGCACGTGTATCGGCGAACCTGTCAGGCGGCGGACAAGGCGCCCCAGAAGAACTGGATCATCGTGCGCAAGAATCACGTAGGCAGGCATGTCACACTCCCGTAATACGCCGATACACTTTACTGTGGGCGTGCAAGTCGATCTCAGGGGGAGGCGTTGGTGAGACCACAAAGGCGCGGCTGGCCCCATAAATTGAAGAGCGCGGAATGGCGTCGGGGTGGTGCGTCGTCGAGGTACTGGTGCTGCCGCGGGTCGGATGTTTGAAAAACTAGATGACATCAGACAAGTCTCGGTCAATCGACCGTGATGTCGCGACCAGTTGCGGCAATGGCGACTATCAGCCCACAAAGCGCCCACATGAAAAAATATAGGATCTTGCTACCGTCACCCTCGGTGCCATCCAGGTAGACGGTAAAGGGCAAGGGTGCGCGTAGTTTTCCGATTAATCCCTCGACGACGACAAACCAGGAAACCGCTCCGATGAGCGTCCACACAGCCCGCCTCACCAGCGTCGCGAAGGTTACGCCGAGGATGGCCATCGCCGGCGCCGACACCACCGTCGCGGGATACGTCACTGCGCTCGGACCGGTTAGCAGTGCCACCCCGCTGAGAGCGGCGATCAAGGCGGAAATAAAAGCGTAGGCCATCGTCTGACCAGCCAGGACCGTCACTCGACGAGGCTGACCCAAGTACAGGAGCACGGCCGTACGGTGGTGGAAGTGGGACGACGTGCCGATGGCGGCCTGCGTGAAGGCGGTCACGCCGATGAGCAGCGCCCACATCTGCCAGTCCACGAAGCCGAGCGGCAGCCCCAGTGCCGTGACGGTCACGATGGAAAGCAGTGCGGATCTTACCGTCATCATCCGATAGAATTCGAAGCGGACTACACTGATCACGAGGACGCCGTGAGCTTGAAGAAAATCCGCTCCAGATCCGGGTCGCTGGGTGCGAGCTCGTAGATTGGTACGTGGGCGAAAAATGCGAGGTCACCCAGTTGTTCCGCCGGAAGGCCAGTTACATCGAGAATCGCCCCGGCGGACCGTACGCGCGCGCCCGCATCCTCGAACACCTTACGCAGCAGCCCCGGGTCCCTGCCACGCACCCGCCAGCGCAGGCCACCACCAGTCAGGGCTGCCAGAGGTGCCGCACAACGCACCTGCCCCCTGGCAATGACGACGACGTCATCGATCAGCTGCTCCAGCTCGGTGAGAAAGTGGCTGGAGATTAGCACTGTCCCGCCAGCCCGGGCATGATCACGGACGAGCCGGCGTAGCCACAAGATCCCCTCCGGGTCCAGGCCATTGGCCGGTTCGTCGAGGACGAGGATGGATGGTTGACCCAGAAGCGCCGTCGCGACCGCGAGTCGCTGGCGCATGCCCAGGGAGTACTCGCGAGTCCGCCGTTCCGCCACCTCGGCCAGGCCGACCTGGTCGAGTAGCGCGTCGACCCGGGACTGCTTGACTCCAGCGAAGACGGCCTGCGTGAGCAGGTGCGCGCGTCCGGTCTGCCCAGGGTGGCACGCATCCTGCTCCACAACCGCTCCGACCTCCCGCAGCGGATGCCGAAGCGCTCGGTAGGGTCTCCTGTTGATCAAGGCAGCGCCGGACGTGGCTCTGGTAAGGCCGAGCAACACGCGCAGCGTGGTGGTCTTTCCGGAACCGTTGAGTCCGAGGAAGCCGGTCACTCGACCCGGGGTAGCCGAGAAACTGGCGTCGTCTACAGCCCGCACCTGACCGTAGGTCTTGGTTAGACGGTGGATCTGAATCACCAGTCGTCGTCCTCCCTTCGGTCACGCCGATGAATCGACGCCCTGTGATTCCATCACCACGTTTCTGGTACCAGGTTCTGCTGTCTTTCAGTCGCGTCGGCATCCCCGCGAGGCGCTGGCCAGGACGACCATACACAACCAGCCGCCACCGGCCCCACAGAGGTCGGAGGCTCCAAACCCACTGGCTGATCGTAATGGTCTGCGCCCAGGTGGGTACTGGCGGTGCGTACCACCGGTACCAAGGGCCAGCCGCACCGGCGCCCCCGGAGCCCAAGCGCCCACCGAAACTATTGAGGCTACTCCGTCGAGGTCAGGTCGGCACTCCGCTCGGCGGCTACGGAGAGGGCGAGATCGCACTGCAAACGCTTTTCCGACTCGCACTGCAAACGCTTTTCCGACTCGCGCGTGATGGCCAGATCGCCGTTGCGGTGCCACGAATGCCCTGATAGCATGCCGATCGCGCGGAGATGTCGCCGGTTCCGATACCTGTTACCTTTGTCGGGCGAGTATCGCTGGCTTATCTGAGGAGGGCGCCATCAAAGAAGATTTCCTACGTTCTATTTCGCCATCTATGTGATAGCGCCGATTTGGCGCGGCGCAGCTCGCTGCTGCTCGGCTATCGTCGTGACAAAATCCTGTTTGAATGGCCTGGCTCGTTTACACGCATCGGCCGACAGGAAACTTCGTCACTATTAACTTCGGGACTTCGGCAGACGCACATGTGAATTCTCTCCAGCGTCCAGATCTTGGGAGGTTATCATGGCAATTTCGAAGAGTAGATGGCGGCGGTCGGCCACTATAGGCGCCGTCTTCGTCGCCCTTGGCGCGGGTACCCTCGCGCTTGCACCGAGCGCGAGCGCGACGACATCGACTGTGACCGCAAGTTACACATGCACCGCGACGAAGTCCGGCCTCTCGTCCTCGGGCACGGAGTCCATCGCGGTCACAGCACCCGCGACCGCGCACGTCGGCGACACGGTCCCGATCTCCGTGGCGATCGCCTACTCGACCATTACCAGCCCGATCGATGCGACGACCTCCGGGTACCAGGACTTCGTCTACGGCAACGGCTGGGCGGACTTCGGCTTTTTTCGCGTCTCTTCGCCGACATACACCCTCACCTCCGGGCATGCCATTCCTGACGCCACTTTGACGGGAAGCCTGCATGTTACGACGACCGGTACCTACGGCATAGGACCAGTCGACGGAGGGATAGCGGCGATCATCAACGGCGTCGAACACGACGCTAGCTGCTCGATCACGACCGGCTCATCGGCGGTCGCCACCATCGTGGTTAGCTGATCGATCGTCTACGCAGTCCCGGAACATCCCTTGAGGGAAGGTCGGGGAGCGGATCGACTGCGGCCTCGCCGGGAATAACTTCAGCAGTTCCTCAAGCGGACTGTTTCCCAGCGAGGCCGCTACCATATGATTCGGCGGCTCGCGATCTCGCGCAAACCAGGTGCCCTGTGGAATAAGAGCGGCGACACCGCTGCCAGGGACCTCATGCACCCGGGCAAGACGGGAGCGCTGCGGCGAACAACGCGCTCACAGCGTCCCCATCCAACCAGGCTCCGCAGCCATTGGCCCTGCGCGCCGTCACCCTGCTGATCGCGGTGGTCGTCGCCCTGAGTTTCCTGTTTGGGCTCGGCAATGTCTGGGCCCTGGGTCTCCGGCTGGGCGTCCCGTTACATCGCGCCACTGAATTCGGGACTGTTGCACCGACGGTGGTCCCGGCCCGCACGCCGGGCCTGGGGTCCGGCGGGATGGGCACCGTGAGTGATGAGCTCGGGTGATATGACCCCTCGCACGAAAGATCGTGAGCTGGCGCCGGAGCAGGCGGCCGTGGCGGCGATGGTCGCGGACGCGAAGGCGCGTGGGCTGGCGCTGACCGGGCCGGACGGGCTGCTGAAGCTGTTCACGAAATCCGTGCTCGAGGTGGCTCTCGAGGAGGAGATGACCGTGCACCTCGGGCACGAGAGGAACCGGGCGCCGGTGGAGCGAGAATCGGTCGACATCTGCAACGGCAGCCGGGCGAAGACGTCGTCTCCGAGGCCGTCGGCGAGGTCGAGATCTCGGTTCCGCCGGACCGGGAGGGCGCTTTCGAGGTAAGCATTCAGCTAGCTTGATCGTCTCGTGGTGAGTAGCTGGTCTTCTCCCTGGGGTGTGGGCGGATGTTGTCTGTCTGTCTGTCTGTCTGTCTCGGTGTCGGCGGGCGCGGTCCGTGTCGCACTGTGGTGATGTGGCGGGGTGCCGCCCGAGGAGTTGTCGCGTGAGGCGCTGGTCGCGCTCGTGGCTGCCCAGGTGGAGGTCATCGACGGGCTGCGCGCGGCGCTGGTAGAGCGGGAGCGGCGTGTCCGCGAGCAGGAGGCGCGGAGGGACGAGCTGGCCGCGGAGGTCGCGAAGCTGCGGTGGCAGCTGTCACGGAACTCGCGGCACTCGTCGTTACCTCCGTCGTCGGACGGGGTGATCCTGGGCCGGGAGGCACCGACGGCGGAGAAGGCCGGGGACGGTGGCGGAAAGCGGAGACGCGGGAAGCAGCCGGGTGCCGATGGGACGGCTCTGGCCTGGACCGATCCGGACCGGGTCGAGGCGCTCTATCCGGCGGGGGGCTGTGCCTGCGGGGCCGTGTTGGAGCAGGCGGAGGTCGTCGGGATCGCACGCTCGCACCAGTCCCACGATCTGCTGCCGATCACGAGGATCGTCGTCCAGCACGATCTGTACCGGGTCCGCTGCGGCTGACGGCGCGTAGCGGGTTGTGATTCTTGTTGTGGTTCTGCTGGTCGAGGGTGAGTCCGCCGCCCTGGGCTCACTTGTGGGGGACTGTGACCTGGTCTCGTAGCCCTTCGTAACCGAGGTCGGTCAGGATCCCGCCGCCGTCGGCGGCCCAGTCCGCGAGGGCCGGTAGGGCGCCGGAATCGCGTAGCGCTGTGCTGTCGTGTTCGCGGCCGGGGCGGACCGTCGGAGGTCCACAGTGGCCAGCCGTCGTCGGGTGCGGCGACGACCTGGATGTTGCCGCCGTGATTGTGGGCTTTTGCCGACCACCACAGGGTCCACGCCCGGGGTCGGGCCGGGCAGGTAGACCCGGTCGGCCTCGATCAGTGTGCCGTCGACGATCACGTGGTCGTAGCCGGTGGCCTTCGCTGCGAGCAGCGCGCCTCGCAGGTCAGGGGCCTGCGAGGCCAGCACGGCGATGCCCTCGTGCAGGTAGCGATAGCCGACCGACCGGCTCACCCGGTGATCCTGGCAGAGCTGGCGCAGCCTCGTAACGTCCCAGAACCAGCGCAGTACGAACACGGCCTGCTCCCAGCAGGACAGTCGACGGGTACCCGCCCGGGTACCTCTGCGTTCCCGCTCCGCCACGAGCAGTGCGGCCAGCCGGGCAACGGTCTGTGTGCCGAGGGGCAGCTCGGCGGTGTATGTGAGACTCATTGACGACGCGGGGCCTCTTGGAAGTGGATCTGTAGGAGGACAACTTCCTACCGGGGCCCCGCGTTTCGCGTCTCACCACCCCCCGATCCCGTCACCTTCAGCGACCGTCACGCAGGTAGGGGAACGACGCGGATGGCGAGGCGACCCGGCGCTTGGTGGCCTGTGCAGTTCGTCGGCGGCATCGGGATCCGCTTCTCCCGGGTGCGGTTACATGGCGGTGATCCGGTGCCTGTCGTCTGTTGCCCGACCCGAGGCTGGTTGTTATTCCTGCCCCGGTTGGCTTCCTACCTATACGAGGCAGTGAGTCGGCCGAGCGTGCGTGCCCCCCGCTCCCAGCTCCTGTCCCTGCGGCCCAGGTTGCCCGCGCGACTTCGCTCGTTGGATCAATGGCGCTGAGATAGCCCGCCGCTAGCACGGTTGGGTGGGCCCCGTCGCATGTGACACACCAAGGGAGGAGCAGGGCTCGGACAGGGCTGGTGGGGCGCCGTCGCGTGTGAGCTGACCGTCGCCCGCCAGCTGCTCGCCCTGCCCGGCGAGCTGTACTGCAGGCCGCCTAAGCCGACCAGCAGCCGCACTATCGCCCTCGACCAGGCCGGTGCCCGGCAGCTTGTCGAGCACGCCATCGCCCAGGCCGTCGCGTCGCTGCACTGCCCAGGTCACCGAGCAGCGTCGCAGCGACAGCCGCACCTGCGTCGCACACGACCAGGATGTTCGGGTCGGCGGGCGTCCACTGGCCGGCGTCGATCAGCCTGCCGACCACGTCACGCAGCTGGCGGGCGGTGACCGCGGTCGCGTCGTCGTCGGGACCGAGGCGCACGGCGTCCAGTGGCGCTGTCCACGACGACCGGCCTGGCTCGAGCGCCACGACGAAGGAGTAGGGCCAGCCCGAGATGAGCTGGGCGTTGCCCTTTCCACGGCCGTAGGTGTGGCAGAACAGCCGGTCCGGGCTTGTCTGCGCGTCCGGGCGCAGCCAGGGGCTGACATCCACCCCAAGCACAATCCGCCCGTCGGCTGCGCGGCGGCAGCGGCAGCCCGGCCAACGCCCGGCGCAGCCGGCCGATCTCCACCTCGCCGTCGTTGCGGCAGCCGTACAGCTCCCGACGAAACGCCGATAGCACTGCAAGGTGCTCGACGTGTGCAGTCTCGTGCGGCAAGCTCTCCTCCACGGCCTTCTGACGATCAGGGTTCCTTTTGCGAGAAACCATGATCGACAGAGGGTCGTTTCACGTCAGGACCACGCGCGGGACCACGTCATGCCAACTGCACCTATCGCGCAGCGTGACGCGCGGAGGTTAAACGACGAGCTCAGTGGGAGGGGTCGGCATGGCCAGAGATACCTCGGTGTCGCTTGGGGTCCGGGTGCAGGAGGTGATGGTCGGGCTGCTGGGTCGCCTGCCGGACCGGGTGCGGTCGGCGATGGCGGGACCGGAGATCATCGTGGACGGTGAAGCACTGGCCGTCGACGCCCGTCTGCTGATCCGCTCCCTTGCCGAGAAGGAGTCGGCCCTGGTGGTCGAGGACTCACCGGAGTTGTCCCGCGCGGCGCTGGAGCGCAACGCACCGATGCTCCGTGCCGGGCGGCGGCCGACGCAGGCGGTGACCGTGTCCGAGGTACGCCTGAAGGGCGGGCAGAACGCTCTGGAAGCAACCTTGTACGAACCCGCTTCCTGCCCCGGAACGTCGGGTGCGCTGGTGTTCTTCCACGGCGGAGGCTGGGTGATCGGCAGCCGTGCCGGATACGACCACGTGGGACGCTTTCTCGCTGAACACTCGGGGCACCGTGTGTTGTCGGTGGACTACCGGCTCGCCCCCGAGGACCCGTTCCCCGCTGCGGTGGACGACGCGTTGGCAGCATTCGACGACACCGTTTCGCGGGCGGAGGAATTCGGTATCGACCCGGATAGGATCGTGGTCGGTGGGGACAGCGCGGGGGCGACGCTTGCCGCGGTGACCGCCCGTCGTGCCGCCGCGCGGAAGCACGGCTCCGTCCCGGCGGGGCAGTGGTTGCTGTATCCCGCCACCGACCTGGCCACCCGTCACCCGTCCCGGGACACATATGGCAAGGGATTCCTGCTGACCGAGGACGACATCCTCTGGTTCCAGGACCACTACCTCCCTCCAGGAACGGACCGTACGGATCCGGATGTGTCGGTCCTCTACGGCGAGATCGCCCCGGACACGCCGCCGACGCACCTCGTCACGGCGGGCTTCGATCCTCTGCGTGACGAAGGTGAGTCCTACGCCGACGAGCTTCGCCTCGCCGGCATCCCGGTCACAGCCGTCCGCGAAGCAGACCTGCCTCACGGCTTCCTGCCGTTCGTCCATCTCGGCCCCCGGTTCGACCAGGCCGTCACCGCAAGCGCTCACGCCCTGCGCCGGATGCTGGGCTGACCGGTGTCCCCTTCACCGCCGGCGGCGGCCGTCGCTGACTGGTGCGGGGTGTGACGAGCGTCGTTCCGGTCCGGCCGTCGGTTTCCCTATTCTGCGGGATGGTCGAGGGCAGGTTCACGGATCACATCGCGGTGGGGGTTCTCAAGGAGGCGGTCCCGCGCGACGTGGTCGACGACGTCCTCGCGGAGACCGGTCACCGGGAAAACGGACGCGGCTGCTCCCGGCGCACGTGATGGTGTATTTCGTGCTCGCGATGTGGCTGTTCTTCGAGGGCGACTACGAGGAGGTGAAGCGCAAGCTGGTCGGGGCGCTGCGGGAACTGCGGTCTTGGAAGGACGAATGGCGTTTCTCCCGACCACGAGCGCGATCACCAGGCGCGGGCCCGTCTCGGTCCGGAACCACTGCGCGTCCTCTTCGAGCAGTTCGCGGTCCCAGTCGCGGGGAAAGGAACGAAAGGAGCCTGGCTCGTTGGGCCACAGACTCATGTCGATCGACGGCGTCCGCCTCGACGCCCCGGGCACCGAGGAAACCGCGAAACGGTTCCCCAAGGCCAGTTCCGGGCCGAAATCGGGGCCCCAACCCCAGGTGCAGGTCGTCGGCCTGCTCGAATGCGGCTCCCACGCGTTCGTTGGCGCCGAACTCGGCTCGGTCCGCGACGCGGAGACCACGCTTGCCGCGGTCTTCTGCCCGCCCTCGAGGACGACATGCTGGTCCTGCCCGACGCCGGCTACTTCGGCTACGACCTGTGGAATCAGGCCGCCGAGACCGGCGCCGACCTGCTCTGGCGCGTCAGAGCATCCGTCCAGCTGCCCGTCATCAAGACGTTGACGACGGCTGCTATCTCTCCGCGGTCTTCGATACCGCCAGGCTCCAGGGAAAGTCGCGCAAAGTCGCGCAAAGTCGCGATCGCGGACCTGCGCGCCAGCCGGAACCCGGCCCGCCACCGGCACTTCACGTTGGTCCGTGGTCGAGTACGAGATCCCAGACCGTAAAGGAGACAAGGAACCGGAAATCATCTGTCTGATAACGGCCACCCTCGACCGCGACCAGATCAGCGCCCTCGAACTCGCCGCCGCCTACCACCAGCGCTGGGAAATTGAACTCGGCTTCGGTGAACTGAAAACCCGACTCCACACCCGCGACTGGGTCCTGCGCTCAAAATCACCCGACATGATCGAACAGGAGATCTGGGCACTCCTGCTCACCCACCACTGCATCCGCCGCCTCATGTGCTAGTAGACCGTCGCTTCTAAGTTTCGGGGTAGAGGTGGCGGAGTTTGGTGCGGGCGTCGCTGGCTGTGAAGTGCCAGTTGACCTGTCGATGGTCGGTGTTGACG
>Ga0068859_100003317_pt1 | contig 16363 bp, 10 predicted proteins | sample KBSSwiS22_FD_66585 | JGI IMG/M metagenome (GOLD analysis project Ga0068859, IMG submission 66585) | Switchgrass rhizosphere microbial communities from Kellogg Biological Station, Michigan, USA - KBS Switchgrass S2-2 | ecosystem: Host-associated > Plants > Roots > Rhizosphere > Soil ...
GACACGCGTGCGGTCGATGTACTCCTCGCCCAGCCGCAAGCGATCGGCAGGTGTGAGCGAGGCCATCATCGTGCGGAAATCGGGAAATTCGCCCTCGTCTACGCGCGACTGCAGCCGGCCGCCGATCATCATCATCTCCGGCAGTTCCATCGTCCCCTCGACCTGGCTGTGGCTGGCGAGGATCTGCTCGACCAAAGTCGAGCCCGAGCGCGGGAGACCGACGACGAAGATCGGGTCGGGTGCCGGGCATCCGCCCTCGCCCCGTTCCGCGATAAAGGCGCTGGTGAAAAGCTCGACCGCGGCCGTCACTTCGGCGGAGAATGCGTCGGCGTCGTGGCGCACCATCGTGCGGCGGAGGCGGTTGCCGCAGTCATAATGGCGGAACGACTGCGCGAAATCCTTCGCGTCCTCGAACGCTTTGCCGAGCGAGAAATGCAGGTGGAAGATGTCCTCCTGCCGGCTTGCCGCCTCGGGCTCGAGCGATTGCAGCGCCGCCTCCATCGCCGCCACGTCATCGCTCCCCAGCTTGACCGTCTTGAGGTTGGCGAGGCTCCACCACGCTTCGCCCAGGGTCGGCTGGTGCGTGACGGCCGCACGATAGGCACGAACGGCATCGGCCTGCTTGCCGAGCGTTTTCAGTACGTGCCCGAGATTCTGCCACAGCTGGGGCTGGTTCGGCTGCCGTGCGAGCAACCGCTCGTAGATCTGGCGCGCCCCGTCCTGATCGCCCAACCGCACCAGCACCGATGCCATGATCAACTCGTGCCCGGCGTTCTTGAGCGGCGACGCGTCGAGCAGCTTGGCTTGTTCGAGCGCCTCCGGGAGCCGGTTCGCCTGGAGCAGCAGGCGGATCAGGAAATCGCGCGCGAGGTCGAAGCCGGGAGCAAGCTGCAATGCGCGTTCGACCTGCGCCATCGCGGCCGTCATGTCGCCGCGCCGCCAATGGATCTCGCCGAGGAGCCGGGCGGCCGCCGGGTCCTCGGAGAGCCGATCGAGCCGCACCGTGAGGATCGACGCGCCATCGTCGAGCCGTCCCTCGTGCATTGCCACCGCCGCTTCGAGCAATTCGCGGTCGCGCGACGCCGCATGCACGCCGGAAATGTCCGCGCGCCAGGCATCGTCTGTGCGCCCCAGCTTGCGAAGCTCCTTGGCGAGCAGGAACCAACCATCCGCCGCGCCCGGCTGCTGGCGTACCAGCGCTTCCAACGCGGCGATGGCTTGTCGGGAATTGCCGGCCGCACTCGCGGCCCTCGCCGCGCCCCACAGTGCGTCGAGGCGGTTCGGCGGCGCAGTCCTGCTCGCGTCCAATGTTCCGGCCAATCCGCGCCCCTTTTGCTCGCAATCGCAATAGACTGCGTTGCTATGCAACATTTGTCGAGCCGAATCCGGGTGTCACAGCACTGCAAACATCGGGCTTGACACGCGTCGATTCGCTGGCAGTATCCGATTTCGGACGACTGTACTAAATCCAAAGAACCGCAGACGTCCGGGGTTTTTTGCAGAATCGAGCCCTTCGCCGCACTTGGCGAAGCGACGCGGAGCTTTGTGCTTCGCGGAGCAGGGCTTGTTGCGCGCGTGCGACGTTGATGGCTTCGCATACGCACAACCATGGGGTTCTGCGGCAGCGGACTCGGAAACCGAGCCGTCGGTCGGCGGGAGAGGAAAGGAGAATTCGAACCACTCGGGGGCTGAATATGAAGATGGACACAGGGTCGCGCTCGAAACACCTGCTCGGGCTGCTCGCAGCATCGACCTTCCTCACCGCGCTGGCGGTACCGGCCGTGGCCGCAGAGAAGCCTGCCGATTCCGCTACGACCGCGGCGACGCCGCCCGATCTAGCCGCCACCGCCCCGGCCGATGCGGAACAGGCCGGCGGCATCGGCGAAATCGTCGTGACCGCGACGCGCAAGTCGGAAAGCATCCAGAAGATTCCGATCTCCGTCCAGGCGCTAGGCTCCGAGAAGCTCGAGCAACGTCAGGTCAAGGGTCTGACCGATTTCGCCGCCCTGCTTCCGTCGGTCTCGTTCGCTGGCATCGGACCGGGCCGCAGCACCGCCTATTTCCGCGGCATTGTTCCCGCCGGCGGGACCTATGCCTCGGTCGGCTATTATCTCGATGACATCCCGATCACTGGCACCGGCGTTCCCGATATCCACGTCTATGACGTCGAGCGCATCGAGGCGCTTTCGGGTCCGCAGGGTACGCTGTACGGGGCTGGCTCGCTCGCGGGTACGATCCGCTTCATCACCAACAAGCCCAAGCTCGGCAAGTTCGAGTTTGGTTACGACCTCGAAGGCAATAAATACGGCAAGGGCGCGTTCGGCGGCCAGGCCGAGGGCTATGTCAACATCCCGTTGACTGACTCGATCGCAGTTCGGGCCATGGGCTATTACCGCCACGACGGCGGCTATATCGACAACACTCCGAACAACGGCAAGTTCAATACCGGGGCATCCTCGACTCTGACACTGGGCGACAATAACCCGGCAACGTCCTATACGCTCGACAACTCGGCGATCGCGAAGAAAGACTATAATCCGATCTACGAATACGGCGGGCGCGTTGAACTGCTGTGGGACATCGCGACGGGTTGGGAACTCGCACCGCAGATCACTGCCCAGCGCCAGATCGCCTATGGCTATTTCGGCTATGACCCGCGCGTCGGCGATCTCCAGGTCCATGACTATGACCTCACGCGCCAGGACGACAAATGGTACCAGGCTGCGCTGTCCGTCCACGGCCATATCGGCGATTTCGACCTGGTCTCCTCGACCGGCTACTTCCGGCGCAACACCAAATTGCGTAACGACTACACCTACTACACCGTCACCTATGACGGCTTCGGTTCTGGCTACGAGAGCTATCTGCAGTTTTTCGACAAGAGCGGTTGCACGGGATCGGGCGTAACGCTCAAGTGTAACAAGCTTATCAATCCGACCCAGTTCTTCCACGGCGACACCAATCGCCGGAAATTCACACAGGAACTACGCCTAAGCACACCGAAATCCTGGCCGTTCGACATAACGGTCGGCGGATTTTATCAGTATCAAAAACAGGAAAATAATACTTATTACGCGATCCACGGTCTGGATCAGATCGTCGGCTATACCGAAGCGGGTGGCGGCGACAGCAATCCGGCCGGTTTCGGCATTCCGGTGGCGCAGGGCGGTACGATGGTGCTGGGCTCGCCGGCCGTCAAACAGGACGGCTTCTACATCGTCGAGTCCGACCAGATCTACCATGACGAGGCGATTTTCGCCGAAGGCCATTATGACATCACGTCAAAACTGAAGCTCACCGGCGGAATTCGCTACTTCTGGACCGACTATCAGACGACCGGCTTTGCGGGCGTCGCCTCCTCCGCGCTCAATGCCCCGTCGATCTACTTGCCGACCAACAGTGTCGGATGTCCGCTGCCGTTGCCGGCGGCGCGTCTGCAATGCCGAAACATCAACCGTCTCGATCCCGAGAGCATCGGCCGCTACAAGGAGCAGGGCGAAACCCACAAGGTGGCGCTGAACTGGCAGTTCACGCCCGACAAGATGGTCTACGCCAACTATTCGACCGGATTCCGGCCCGGCGGCTACAACCGTCCGCTTCGTATCCGCGCGTCGGGCGGGCTGCCCGCAGTCGTGGTGGCCGCGCCCGCGTTCAAGTCCGAAACGCTCACCAACTATGAGCTCGGCTTCAAGACCTCGTGGAGCGGCATCTTCCGTTTCAACGCCGCCATCTACATGGAAAAGTGGGAAAACATTCAATATGGCGTAGTGGTCGCCGGCGCCCAGGGGGCCGGCTATACTGGCAATGCCGGCAAGGCCAAGGTCAAAGGTGTGGAATTCGATGCCGATCTGCGGCTCGGCAAGATCACGATCTCATCGTCGGGCGCGTACAACGATGCCAAGCTCGACGGCGACTTCTGCAACTTCGTGGCCGATCGGCCCAATCAGACAATCGCACAATTGTCGAGTTGCGCAGTGGGCGTCAACACTAACACGAACCCGCCGACGCCGACCGTTGCTGCAGCGAATGGCACGCGCCTGTCTCGCCAGCCGCAATTCAAAGGGACCACGTCAATTCGCTACGATACCGATCTGGGCACCTACCACGCCTATGTTCAGGGCGCGGCACTGTATCAGACCGACGCGACACAGGATTTGAATGTCTCAAACAACAAGGAATTCATTTGTGGCAGTCCGCCATACGCGCCGTCCGCGAACTGCGACACCACCCCCGGGTTCGTCTCGTTCGATTTCTCAGCTGGCATCAAGAAGGGGAATTGGGGAATCGATCTATTCATCCAGAATGCGTTCGACAAACGCGGCCTACTGACCACCAATACCTTCTGCTCGATCGACTTCTGCGCCGACTCGTCGCGTAACTTCGTGATCAAGCCGCAGTTCATGGGCATCCGCTTCCATCAGAAGTTCGACTAGCGCTTTCTCTCTGAGCTTCCTGCAGACTGGACCCTCCGTGCCTATGGCACGGGGGGTTCTTTCTTGACGGCCATAGGCGGGCCTTTTTTTGGGACGCCGTTCAGCCCGCAGTGGCGATCGCGGCGGTTTCTGACTTGAGTAGTTCGTGGCGCACGGCCCCTGGGGTTCCCCACCGTGCAAATGCCAGCGCCGCAAAGCCGCACGCCTGCGCAGTGGCGAAGCTGATGCCGTAGAGGTTGCGACGCGGCGGCACGCCCGGGATCGGGCGCGGATAGCCCGAGGTGTACACGACGCCGTCGGCGGCGCGCCAGGTCTCGCGCGGACAGTCCCAATCGAGTCCGACGCCCAGCACGCCGTCGAGCGCACCGGGCCAGCATGGCTGGCCTTCGGCTTCGCGCGCGGCGACGATCAGCGCGCCCGCCGCCTCGGCCTCGCCGACGAGCCTGGCGAACAGCGCGGCATGCGCGGGATTGGCGGTGCCGAGGCTCAGGTTGATCAGTTGCGCGCGCTGGGCAAGGCTCCACTCGATGGCCGCCGCGAGCGCCTGCGCGCTCGTCCGCAGCGCGTCGTAGAACACGCGCACCGGCAGGATCTCGGCATCGGGCGCCTTCTCCTGGATCGCGGCCGTGACGGCGGTGCCATGGCCGAGCCGATCGACCGCGGGTCCGGGTTCGATGCTGCCGTCGGCACGCACGATCGCGCCCGCCAGCAGCCGATCCGCGGCAATGTGCGGATGATCGGGGTGCACTCCACTGTCGATCACGGCGATGCGGACGCGTTCAGCCATGGACGGCGACCTTCCGGTCGACGGTCTCGACTCGCGCGCATCCCTGCTGAAGCGTGACCACCATATCGGCCGCGCGCGCGAGCGCCGGCTTGTGCGTGATCACGACGATCGTCGCATCCGGCAGCGCGGCGCGGAGACCCTGCGCGACGCGCGCCTCGGTCTCCGCGTCGAGCGCAGCGGTCGGCTCGTCGAGGATCAGCACGCTCGGCCGGCGCAGCAGCGCGCGCGCGAGCGCGACGCGCTGGCGTTCGCCCGCCGACAGCGCCAGCCCACGCTCGCCGACCGGCGTATCGAGCCGCCTGGGTAGCCGCTCGAGCAGCGGCGCCAGGCCGGCGTCGACGGCGGCCTTTTCAATCGCGGCGGGCGACGCGGTGCCGAGCGCGAAGCCGATGTTCGCGGCGAGGCTGTCGTTGAACAGATAGGGCGACTGGTCGACGAGCAGCACTTCGCGCCGCAGGTCGGCGAGCCGGAGGCTGCGCAAGTCGAGGCCATCGATCGTGACTCGCCCCGACTGTGGGTCCTGGAAGCGCACCATCAGGTCGGCGAGCGTCGATTTGCCGGCACCGCTCTCGCCGAGGATCGCACAAAAGGCGCCACCCGGGATCGTGAAATCGACGCCGGCGAGCACGGCGCCGCGGTCGTGGCCGAAATGGACGCCCTCGAACCGGATCGCGTCGTAGATGGCCTCGAGCGGGTAGGGATCGGCACATTCCGTCACGTCGGCCGGCGTGTCGAACAGCTCGAAGATGCGCGCGAGCGAAACGCGCGTCGAGGCGAGCCCGGAGGACAGGCCGAGCAGCGCCTGCACCGGACTGAACACGCGCATGTGATAGGCCATGAACGCGACCAACGCGCCGATGCTGAGATCGCCGGCGACGATGCGCCAGCCGCCGTAGAGCATCACCGCCGACGTCGACGCCGCGAGGATCGTACCGGGCAGCGCGCCGCCGAGGAACGATGCGACCTGCATCCGCAGCATCGACTGGACGAACGCGGCGTTGCGCTGCGAGAAGCGCGCGACCTCATGCTCTTCTGCGCCGAGCGCCGTGACGACACGCATCCCCATCACCGTATCGACCAGCAGGCTGCCGAGATCGGCACCGCGCTCGCGCATCTCGCGCGTGAGCGCGGTCACGCGACGCTGCACGCGCAGGAACGTGAACACGGCCCCGGGCACCAGCAGCGTACCGACCAGGAACAACCGCCAGTCGAGCCAGACCATCATCGCGACGCAGCCGATCAGGAACAGCACATTGTTGAGCGCCGCGAGCAACGTGTCGCCGGCCGCGCGCTGGACGTCGGAGACGTCGCTGTTGATCCGCGACATCAGGTCGCCGAGCCGGAACCCGCCGTAGAAGCGCGGGCTCAGCGTCTGGAGGTGGCGCAGCAGCGCGACGCGAATGTCGAACAGCATCGCCGCGGACAGCGCGACATAGCGGTAGCTGGCGAGGATATTGACCGCGAACCCGCCGAGCGTGACTACGACCATCGCGCCCGACACGATCGCCAGCACTTGCAGGTTCCGCTGCAGCAGCGCCTCGTCGATCATCACTTTGGACAGATAGGGCTGCGCGAGCCCGAGCGCGGTGGCGCACAGGCTGATGAGCAGCACTATGCCGAGGCGCGGCAGATAGGGCCGGACATAGGGCAGCAGCCGGCGATAGGTGCGCCATTCGGCGACGGGTGGTGCGGCGGTCTGTGCCCCCTTCTCGATCATCGCCGACCTCCCGACGCGGAGGAGCTTGCTTCGGACCGACCCACCATCGTCATCCCCGCGAAAGCGGGGACCCAGGGCAACAAGGGACGTCGTTCGCGGCCCTGGGTCCCCGCTTTCGCGGGGATGACGGTTATTGAAAGCCAACCCTCGGTCTGTTCGCTCAAGCCGCCTTCTCCCGTGCGATCAGCCGCGTGCCGTGGAGCACGAAGCGCGGTTCGGGCAGCAAGGCGAGCCGGGCGGTGCACCAGTCATAGCCGGCGCGCGTCGCCGCGGCCTGCTCCTGCCACCATGGCGAGGTCCCGCCATTGGCGTAGAAGCCGACCGCGATCTGCAAATGGCGGCGCATCGCGGCAAGCAGCATCGCGTGATAATGGCCGAGCAGCGCGGCCGGATCGCCGCCTTCGACCAGCCCGGTCACGACCGCCGCGGCAAGCACCGCTTCGCGTGCCGCTTGCGCGGTGCCGTCGCCGCAGATCGGATCGAACGCGATCGCCGAGGTGCCGAGCGCGAGCCAGTCCGCGCCCGACAGTTGCTCGAGCATGCGGGGCGCGGTCTCGAAGCGCGCGGCGGCGGGTTCGACGGAGGCGAGTTGGCCGGCGACGAGGCGGCTTTCGGCGAGCAGATCGTCCAGCGCGCCGCCTACCCCGAGCAGCCAGGCGGCATCGCCCTGGGGGATGAGGAACAGCCAGCCGGATGCGACAGATTCGATGTGGCAGGCGTCGCGGTCGGCGCGTTGAGTGAGGTGGACGGCGGCGGCTTCGGCAGGGCGGCTGCCGAAGCGATGGGCGGGTATATCGGGCACGGCGGTACCGTGGATGGTGAAGAAGGGGACGTGATCCTCCCCGGCACGGGGAGGATCTTGGAGTGCCGCTGCGAGTGCCCTGCCCGTCGCGACCGCGCCGGCATGCGGCACCGCAACTGGCTTACCGCCACCCCACGCCACAACGCGTCGCGCTATCCGCGACAATCCGGCGAGCAAGTGCGGCTGCTCAAACACATCGCGCAACAGCCCCAGCGCGGCATCGCTCAACAGAACGACCGGCGCGGGGAGACTGTCCACGCCGGCCGCCGCGCCCGTGAGGGCGACCCCATGCTGCGCGAGCAGATGCGCGCATGTCGCCACGGAGACACCGCCTCCGCACAATCGCACCGCTGGCGGCGCATCGAGCATCCTAGGACTTCAGGATCAGCATCCCGGCCATGGTGGCGTCGGCCCCCAGGTCCCAGGTCTTCTCATGCTTGAGCGACTTCGCGTCATAGACTTCGATGTCGTAGCTCGCGCCATAGATGTAGAGCTTCTTGCCGCTGCCCGACATGCCGAATGTGAAGCGCGAACGGCAGTGGAACTCGGCCTTGTCGACCAGCTTCGCGCTGGCCATCGCGATGTGCCAGATCTCGCAGCGCTTGTTGCCGAGCGTGCCCTGCGTGATGACGGCGTATCCGTCCTTGCCGTCGGGCGTGATCTCGAGCCCGGTCATGTCGGTGGGGATCGGTCCCATCGGCGTGAAGCTGAAGGTCCGCCTGGTCAGGTCGAACTTGGCGAGCCCGAACACCTTGTTGTGGACATAGGGATCGGACGCGTTGAACAGCGAGACGAACTCGTTCGGGTTCTGCAGCGCCCCGACTCCGCCGCCGTAGGAGACATTCTCCATGCCGGTCGTCTCGGGCTTGGCGATGTCGAACCGCTGGACGACCTTCAAGGTCGCCGTATCGACGAGCAGGACCTTGTCGCGGAACAGATAGAGCGTCTTTCCATCGGGCGAGATCATGAACGTCGGGCGCAACGCCCGCATCGTATTGTCCTCGTCGTCGATCTCGGCGGTGCGGACGACCTTCTTTTCGGTGAGATCGATCACCGCATAGAGCGGCTTGCTCACTTCATAGCGATCGGGCTTCTTATCGAAGCGGATCAGCTGGGTGTAGAAATAGCGGCCGGTCGGATCGGGCACGCCGCCGTTGAAGCGATAGCGCACCGTCGGCGTGTTGAGGCTGAACTGGTTGACGATCTTGCGCGTCGCCGCGTCGAGCACGACGACGCCGTTGGTGGTGATCGTCGTGACGTAGATCAGCTTCCTGTCGTTCGACAGGCGCATCGAGACCGGCAGCCCGGATTCGAGCTGGATGCGCTGCTTGACCGTGCCGGTCGCCTCGTCGACCGTGAACATCTTGTCCGGATAGGTGCCGAGCAGCAGCGTGTCGGCCTGCGCCGTCACCGCCGCGCCCGCCAGCGCAGCCGCACCGAGCATTTTCAGACCCCGAACCGCAAGCTTCGCCATGTGCTTCAATCCTAGAAAATGGGCGGGGAAATCGGGCGTGCCGATCAGGGGAAGACGAGATCGAGGTTGCGCCAGTCTTTGGTCGCGGCCGCGCAATTGCTCGCCCAGTCAGGCGAGTAATTGACGTGATCGGGCACCTGCACCGGCCAGAAGCACGTGACGTAGCAGTCGTAGATGTCGCGTTCGACCGGCTGGCACAGCCCGGCGGTGCCACCGCCGGCATCGACTTCCCACCCCGGCGAGAAGGACAGCGAGCAGCCCATCGGCACGTGCGGCAGCGGCGTCGACTGCTGCAGCGCGACAACGTCCTCGATCGGCGCGATGCTCGCTTCGATCGTCTGGGCCTTTTTGTTGATCGGCTTGAGGTGCTTCATTGCAAGCCCTTTCGTGCGGCAAATCGTTCGAGGAAGCCGGGATTGCGCGCGGCGAGCGTGCCGTAGATCTGCAGGCAGCGATCGGTCCATTCGCGGATCCAGTCGCAATAGTGCAGATTGGCGTGGCCGGTATCGCCGTAGCGGACAAAGGCTTCGTGGTGGCAGCCGCCGGCGCACAAGGGGCGCGCCCAGCACGACTGGCATTCATATTTGGCCTGGACATGCCCGCGCGACAGGAAGTCCTCGCGCTTGCCCTGGTCGAGCCCGGTCGAGATATGGCCGAGCGTGTGGGTGTCGGCGTCGGTGAAGCGGTGGCACGGTGACAGGTCACCCGATGGGCTCACTCCAAGCAGCCCGAGCCCCGCGCCGCACGGATGCGACTTGTTGGTGCCCTGGATCAGCTCGCCGATCGTCTCGCTGACGTTGGTGAAGCCGTGCATCTGGCCGCGCAGCGCATATTCCTGCCACTCGTCGGCGAGCGCATGGAAATCGGCGAGCACGCCGGTCATCGAATCGCCGTTGAGCGAATAGTCGCGTTCGCCCGACGTGGTGACCGGCGCGAAGCCGACTTCGTGGAAGCCGAGATCGTCCTTCAAATGGCGGTAGATGCGCAGCACATCGGTGACGCCTTCGGTCAGGGTCACGCGCGCCGTGATCGCGCGCGTCTTGTGCCGGGCGATCAGCGCGCGCAGCCGCGGCTCGATCACCGCGTAGCTGCCCTTGCCGTTCTTGTAGACACGGCGCTTGTCCTGCAGCTCGGCGGGGCCGTCCATGCTGACGGTCACGCCGATCGCCTGTTCGGACAGGAAGTCGATGATCTCGTCGGTGAGCAGGGTCGCGTTGGTGGTAAGGCTGTAGGTGATCTTGCGGCCCGCCGCCGCCGCCGCGGCATTGGCATAGCCGACGACTTCGCGCAGCAGCTTGAAGTTCATCAGCGTCTCGCCGCCGAAGAAGGTGATGTGCACCGCCTCGCGATTGCCCGAGCTCGCGAGCAGAAAGTCGATCGAGGCCTTGGCGGTCTCGATCGTCATATATTTGGGCTTGCCCTGCGGCGTCGCGATCTTGTCGGCGCCGAACTCGTAGCAATAGGTGCAGGCGAGATTGCACTGGTTGGTGATGTTGAGCACCAGCGCCTGGAGCGGATAGTCGGCCGGCGGCGACGACGGCAGCGGCGCGGCGAGCACCTGCTCCGAATGGATCGCGCGTACCAGCCGCAGCTCGCGCACCAGATCCTCGGCGTCGGCCGGCGCGTTGCCGGCCTGGACCAGCGCGTCGACCAGATCGCCGTGCGCGATCTCGCCGTCGCCGATCAGGTCGAGCACCGACCGCGTCCCTTCGTCGAGCGCGAAGATTGCGCCGGCCGAGACGAGGTAGAAGAAGTCGGTGTCGGCGGCCTGGAAGCGGTGCAGCTCCCCGCGGCGATAGCGGTGCTCGAGCATGCTCGTCATTGCTGCGACACCTCCGGCTGATCCCATTTCTTATACGCGGGTACCGCGACGACGAGATAGGCCTTACCGATCAGCGGATCGCCGTTGGCGTCCTTCTCGGTCTTGGCCTTGGCGACCACCCACACGTCACCATAATTGTTGCGGTTGTTGCTGCGCGCCGGGTTGGGGCCGTCGAGGTTCGGCGTGAACAGCGCGGTCTGGCTGAGCGTGCCGACATATTTCGTGTCGTCGTCGTAGAAAGTCGTCTGGAACTCCTCGATGCTCCAGCTCGCGTCGACCAGCCCGACCTTCACATCGTCGGCAGTATAGGGCTTGCCGTCGGGGCCATTGTCGAAGCCCCAGGCGTCGAACTGGTCATAGCCCTTGGGGAAATGCGCACTGCCGCCGAGGCGGCCGATCGCGGTCTCGGGCGTGACCTTGAGATAATCGATCTTCTTGTAGACCGGCAGACCCGCGGGGAGCACTGCGCTGCCAACGGTGACGTCGTGCACGCCGACCTTGGCATCGGCCGCGGCATCGACCGTGATGACGATTTCGCCGGGCGCTGCCGACACCAGCTTGGTCACGCTTACCCCGGCACCGAGATCGATGTCGGTGGGCTTGAGCGTGGTCGGCAGTGCGTCGCCATAAATGCGCAGCTCGGCGTCCTTCGCCCCTGCCTTGACTGACATCGGGTAGACGCCGGCGATCGTCGGGCTGCCATCGGCGCGCGTCAGCTTCACGTCCCAGCCGAATTCCTCATAGTCGCCCCAGAACCAGCGGCCCTGCGCGGTCTTGCGGTCGGGCGCGAACCACAAAGCCTCGCGCGTCGGATTGTCGAGCGAGTTGGGCGATGCCGCCTTGCCCGCGGGCGCCGAGCGTCCGCGCCAGCTGTAGCCGGCATAGACGATCCCGAGGCCGGTACGCGTCATCGCCGCGCCGCCGCTGAGCGGACGCATCGTGATCGCGGTCGAGAATTCGTCGTCGGCCGCACCCGGCGCGACGGTCATCGTGCCGAGATAATAGCCCTTGCCGGCGACGAACGCACTGACCAGCCATTTGCCGGCGAGCTTCGGCGCCTGCATCCGCGCGCTCCACTGCGTCCATTCGGGCGTAGAGAGCGGCGCGACCTTGCGCATATAATCGAGCGCGATCGCGCCCTGCGTGATCGGCGGCTTGCCGGGCGGCTGCGCGATCGGCGTCGGCTGGCCGAACACCTTGCCGGGCTCATCTACCGCCGGCCGGCGGTATTGCGCATCGGCCTGCGCATAGAGCGCGACGTGAAAGTCCTGGAGCAGCTTCCATTCCTTCGCCGAGCGCCGCCACGACAAGGGCTGGCCAAAGGCGTGGCAGGCAGCGCAGGCGCCGCGCACCGACTCGCTCGGGATGCTGGTCTCATCGACGATGCGATGCTCGGGCATGTACATCACCGGCTTGGCTTCCTCGGGCGCCAGCCCGTGGCTGGTGCCGAGATAGCGCACGACCTTGCGCGACTCCTCGGGCGTGATCTGCAGCCCGTTCAATTTGACCATGCGCTTGATCGCCTGTGCCCAGGCCTCGGGCGTAGTGCGCAGCCAGGAGATGCGCGACAGATTCCCCTTGGCGTCGGGCGTGTGGCAAGTGCCGCACTTGGCCTTGGTCAGCGCGTCGGTGACGGGAATGCCTTCCTCGGTCTCGGCGGGATCGGACATGCTCGCCTGCCCGACCACGGCAGTCGCGGTGCACAGCCCGGCGATTATCAGCGCCAGCCCGGACAGCCCGGCGAGCCGCTTGCCGCGGCGAAGAAGCGATTCGGTGTTCGGCGTTCCAATGTTCGGCAGGGCCATGCGCGCCAGATCCCCCGGTTCGAACGGCCCGCTCCGTGATTCGAGCGTGGCCGACGCGCGAAGATTGGACACATGTCCAGAATTGGTCAACCGCTTTTGTTGCGGTGCGTTAGAAATTGCTGCGACGGCAAATTTGAGGCGCGAAGGCGGGCGGGAAATCCAACGAAGTTGACGAAGTTTACGGCTGCCTTGCGGTCGGAGTTCCGTTCCCCAACGGTCTTTTCAGAGGCGCTGACGCGTCGCAGCGGTGCGCAAACGCGTGCGCGCTCAGCTGCCATGTTCTTGCTGTATTCCACCCGTTTCGCGTGGCGCAGATCATCCTACAAAACAAGCCGGTGCCGGGTTTCGATTGGAGGCGAGCGCCTCGATTGCCGGTAGCGATCTTGTTCGTCGCCCTCACGGCGTCTGTTTCGCCGCCACGAGAGAATCCCAGGTCTTCCAGTCGATGGACCGCCCGGGATAGGCGACTTTTGCAAACGGCCAGGCTTTTCGCATCCAGCCCCTCACCCATTGGTACAGTTTGGCGTCGAACCCGGCGTCATATTCAGCCTTGGTCACCCACATCCGGACCACCCCGTCATACGGCCCAACGGCCTTTGGCGAGACATAGACGCTGCCAAGCTCGCGTCGGCCATCCGGCGTGAGCACGGCATAGGCGAACGACTGGCGCTTCCTGAATCGCTCCCGTTCGGTTTCCATGTCGCGCATGGCATCGGCATGCGAGATGTCCTTGTGAGGCCAATCGGTGCTGCGGGTGAAGGTCCGCTGCAAATAGTCGATCGACGACATATACGCTTTGAAATCGATGTCGACGAGGTCCGGACCCAGCGGCACGAGCTTGAAATCCGGTGTTTCGACCCGTGTCGGAACCGCGAAGTTCGTCGGCAGCGACGAGGACGCCTGCCCGGCTTCCGCGGCCGCCGCGGTACACAGACCGACGACGATCAGGGCGAGCCCGGACAGCCCGGCGAGGCGCTTGCCCCGGCGATGAAGCATTTCGGTGTTCGGCGTTCCAATATTCGGCAGGGCCATGTGCGCCAGATCCCCCGTTTCGAACGGCCCGCTCTGCGATTCGCGCGCGGCCGACGCGCGAAGATCGGACATATGTCCAGAATTGGTCAACCGCTCTTGTAGCGCGTGATGGATGGCGGCGAATTTCGCGCGCGAAAACGGCCGCGAAATCCAACGAAATTGACGAAGTTTACGGCTACCATACGAACCGCCTTCCCCGGCCGAAACGCGCTTTTCCGCGGCAGTGGCCCGGGGAAGCGGCAGGTCAGCATATGCGTGACCGAGCTGCAGGTTCCTGTTATGTTTCATCGCTTTTGCGTGGCGCGAAAATTCCTACAAAGCAAGCTTGGCGCCTTGCTTGCTCCCAGTTCCATTGGAACTGTCGAGCACCGATGGAGCAGTTGAAATTTGTCCGGAAAATCGGTCCTTTCCGGACAGGAGAATCGCCCATGCAGCAGTCCGTCAGTTCCGCCGAGGCATCGAAGTCCTTTGGCCGCATCAGCCGCCAAGCGTTGGTCGCCCCGCTTACCATCACCCATCACGGCCAAGACAGCCTCGTACTCATGTCGGTCGCGGAATATCAGCGGCTCAAGCGCCGCGATCGTGAGGTTCTCACGCTGAGTGACTTCGGCGACGAGGATCGCGCCGCGGTCGCCGCCTCCGGCGCGCCCGCAAAGGCCGCGGACTTCGATAGCGAACTCCGGGATATTTGATGCCGCTTCCCTCGCCGGCCCGTCCCGTCGTCCGATCCCCGGTGATAAGGACGGCGGCGTAGCCTATGGCCTTCTGCCCGCTGCGCTCTACGATCTGGTGCGGACCAAGTGGCTCGCGGCGTTCGACGCGCGCCAGGTGGGACAGGTCAATCGCGCGTCCTGATCGGGACGTCGCGCCCGGGTTTGCACAACTACGACCCACGCATATCGCGGTTGCAGGCCGACGGCTCCGTGTGTTATTTAGATAACACACTTAGACCGGAGGGGAAGCTTACAGCCATGGGGATGACAATAGTTCTGCGCCGACCGCGCGAGCTGCTGATCGGGCTGGCGCTGGTGCCGCTGCCCGCGCTGGCGCAGACACCCGCTGCCGCGCCGACGACCTCAGAGGCGTCGGTTCGGACTGCCGCGCCGCAGCCGGCCGAACTCAAGCCACGGCTCGATGCCTTGCTGGCGGCGAGCTATCCCGCCGACGGTCCCGGCGCGACGATGGTCGTGATGCGCGGCGGGAAGATCCTCTATTCCGGTGCGCGCGGGCTGGCCGATGTCGCGGCGAAGAAGCCGCTCACCCCCGCCAGCGTGATCCGCATGGGCTCGCTCACCAAGCAGTTCACCGCCGCGATCGTGCTGCAGCTGGTGAACGAGAAGAAACTCTCGCTCGACGATCGGCTCGACAAGTTCCTGCCCGGCTATCCTGCGCCGGGCGGCGCGGCGACGGTGCGGCAGTTGCTCAACCACACTTCGGGCATCCAGTCGTACACGTCGATTCCGGGCTGGATGGTCGCGGCGAACACCGGTCGTGCCTTCACCACCGAACAGCTGATCGCCGAGTTCCGCGACAAGCCGGCCGAGTTCCAGCCGGGCGCGCGCTGGAACTATGACAATTCGGGCTATGTGCTGCTCGGCGCGATCATCGAACGCGTGACCGGCCAGCCCTGGTATCGCGTGCTCGAGGCGCGGATCACGCGGCCGCTGGGACTGAAGACGATCCGCTACGGCAATCCGCCCGCGGGCGCGGACTGGGCGCTGCCCTATAGCCGTGGCGCGAACGGCGTGGAGCCGGCACAGGCCGTCGACATGAGCGTGCCGCATGCCGCGGGCGCGCTGGTCGGTTCGGCCGGCGACATGGCGCGCTGGGCGCAGGCGCTGCACCATGGCAAGGTGGTGCCGCCCGCGCTCTATGCGCTGATGACTGCGCCGACCAAGCTGCCCGACGGGAGCAGCGCGCCCTATGGCTTCGGGCTCGGCTTCGGCAAGCTGCGCGGGCTGGCGACGATCGAGCATGGGGGCGGGATCTTCGGCGGATCGACCGACACGCTCTATTCGCCGGCTCAGGATCTGTTCGTCGCGGTGTTCGCCAACACCGACCGGCCGGCGACGGTCCCCGGCCAAGTGATGCGGCGCGCGACGGCGATCGCGCTGGGCAATCCCTTTGTCGAGCTGGCGCGGCGGCCGCTCGACCTGGCGGCGGTGGAGCCGCTGCTCGGCGTGTATGCGCGCGAAGGGACGCCCGCCGAAGCGGCGCGGCTCTATGCCAAGGACGGCAAGTTGTGGTTCTGGCCCAAGGGCGCGCCGCCGGCCGAGCTCTACGCTGCCGGCGACGGCCGCTTAGGGCTGGCGAACGGCGCGCTGACCTGGATCGAGGCGAGCAGCGCGGGAATCCGTGTCCATGCCAATGGCGAGGAGCCCGACGGGCGGCTCATGCGCACCGGCCCGGTGCCGGCCGAGGCGCCGGTGGTAGCAGTGCCGCGCGCGACGCTGGCGGGCTATGTCGGCAAGTACAAGCTGGCGATCGGCCC
>Ga0068859_100003319_pt1 | contig 16355 bp, 15 predicted proteins | sample KBSSwiS22_FD_66585 | JGI IMG/M metagenome (GOLD analysis project Ga0068859, IMG submission 66585) | Switchgrass rhizosphere microbial communities from Kellogg Biological Station, Michigan, USA - KBS Switchgrass S2-2 | ecosystem: Host-associated > Plants > Roots > Rhizosphere > Soil ...
CAGCATCAGCTTCTCGGCCTTGGGCTTCGCGTAGCCGAACACGGTCATGAAGACGTGCGTCACGTAGGACATCAGATTGACCGGGTCGTTCCACACCACGGTGATCCACGGGCGGTCCGGATCGACGGCCTCGTCGGCCTGCTCGACCACCTCGCGGTCGGGTGCCAGCGTCTGACCCATACCACTCATGCTGCCACGGAAACGGGGCGTGCAACGATCGTGCCCATGAGTACGGCCCTGCTGACCGACCGCTACGAGCTCACCATGCTCACGTCCGCCCTGCGCGACGGCACGGCGGACCGGCACTGCGTCTTCGAGGTCTTCACCCGCCGACTGCCCGACGGGCGCCGCTACGGCGTGGTCGCCGGGACGGCCCGCGTACTGGAGGCGATCGCCGACTTCCGGTTCGACGCCGCGACGCTGGAGTTCCTGCGCAGTGCGGACGTCGTCGACGACGACGCGGCGTCCTACCTGGCCGGCTACCGGTTCACCGGCGAGATCGACGGCTACCGCGAGGGCGAGCTGTACTTCCCCGGCTCCCCGATCCTGACCGTCAGCGGGACGTTCGCCGAGGCGGTCATCCTGGAGACGGTCGTCCTGTCGATCCTCAACCACGACTCGGCGGTCGCCGGCGCCGCGGCCCGCATGGTCACCGCCGCCGGAGGGCGGCCGATCATCGAGATGGGCTCGCGGCGCACCCACGAGCAGGCGGCGATCGCCTCCGCCCGCGCGGCGTACCTGGCCGGCTTCGCGTCCACCTCCAACCTCGCGGCCCAGGCCGCATACGGCGTCCCGACCGCTGGCACGGCCGCGCACGCGTGGGTGCTGCTGCACGATTCGGAGAAGGCCGCGTTCGGCGCGCAGGTCGACTCGCTCGGAGCCGGCACGACCCTGCTCGTCGACACCTACGACATCGCCCGCGGCATCGAGGTGGCCGTCGAGGTCGCCGGGCCCCGGCTGGGCGCGGTACGCATCGACTCCGGCGACCTGGGCGTGATGGCCCGGCACGCGCGCGAACAGCTCGACGCGATCGGGGCGACCGGCACCAAGATCGTCGTCAGCGGCGACCTGGACGAGTTCGCCATCGCGGCGCTGGCCGCCGCCCCCGTCGACGTCTACGGCGCCGGCACCTCGGTCGTCACCGGCTCCGGGGCACCGACCGCCGGGTTCGTCTACAAGCTGGTCGAGGTGGACGGACGACCCGTGGCCAAGCGCTCCGAGCACAAGGCCAGCGCCGGCGGGCGCAAGACCGCGCTGCGCTCGCACAAGGAGAGCGGGACCGCCATCGAGGAGATCGTGGTCGTCGGCACCGGTCACGCCGCCGGCGAGGGCGAGCGACTGCTGCAGGTCCCGTTCTGGCGCGGCGGCGCCCCGGTCGCCGGACTGCCCACCCTCGACGAGTCGCGGCGCCACCTGCGCGAGGCCACCGTGACGCTGCCGTGGGACGGGCTGAAGCTCTCCAAGGGCGACCCCGCGATCCCCACCCGGCTGACCGACGCGCAGTAGCGTTTGCTCCATGGGTTGCGCGGTCATCGTCGTCGACGTCCAGAACGACTTCTGCGAGGGCGGCTCGCTCGCCGTCGCCGGTGGTGCTGCCGTCGCCGCGGCGATCAGCGACCGCCTCGACACCGGCGGTTACGACCATGCCGTCGCCACCCGCGACCACCACGTCGACCCCGGGCGGCACTTCGGCTCGCCGCCGGACTTCGTGGACAGCTGGCCGCCGCACTGCGTCATCGGGACGGGCGGGGTCGAGTTCCACCCGAACCTGCGTACCGACCACCTCGAGGCGATCTTCGACAAGGGCGCGTTCCAGGCGGCGTACTCGGGTTTCGAGGGCGCGTCGGCCGACGGGGCCGACCTGGCCACGTGGCTGCGAGACCGCGACGTCGACGCCGTGGAGATTGTCGGCATCGCCACCGACCACTGCGTTCGCGCCACCGCCCTGGACGCGGCCCGGGCCGGCATCGCCACGACCGTCCGGCTCGACCTCACCGCCGGCGTCGCGGCCGCCACCGTGGCCACGGCTCTGCAGGAGTTGCGGGACGCGGGCGTGACCCTCATCGGCGAACCTGTCGTCCTGCAGGCCGTGACCGAACCGCAGACCGGCCCGCCCGCCTGATCCGCCGAAATCACGCACAAGCGCGATTTCTAGCACTCCGGCTCGACCCCTGTGATGTCTCAGGACTTCGGTGACAGTTCCGCCTCAGGACTTCGGTGACAGTTCGTGTCTCAGGACATCGGTGACGGTTTACTTCGCGAGCGTGCTCCGCGGGGTTGGCCGTTGCCGACGTGCCGCACCCCGGGTGCCGGCAGGGGGTGTCGGATGCGGAGTTCGCCGGTGGCGGTGTCGTAGAAGCTGATCTTCTGGGCGTCATGGATGACGTGCACGTGCTGTCCGATGTGGTCGTTGCCGATGCGGTAGATGATGCGGTGGACGTTGACGGTGCCGTCTGTGCGGATCTTGAGCAGATGCTCACCGGCGCACTGGTGCCATGCCGATCGCGGTGCTGGCGCGGCGGCTTGCTCGCCAGGGATGACCGCAGGTGAAGTGGGCGGCTGGGGCCGCGGCGGGTCGGTCTTGGCGGTGGCGTTCCAGGCCTGCGCCGGAGTGACCCGGCCGAGCAGACCCTGGTGCGGGCGCTGGGTGTTGTAGATGTGATCGAACGCCTCGACCTGGGTCTGCAGCTGCTCGAGTGATTCGGCCAGCGGCTGCTTGTCCAGCCAACGGAACAGGGTCTGGTGGAAGCGTTCGTTCTTGCCCTGGGTGGTCGGCTTGTAGGGCTTACCGGTGATCGCCTCCACTCCCAGCCTGCTCAGGTGGTCGGTCAGCTGCCCGGACCAGCCCCGCCGTGTCGGGTTGAGCGCCAGCCCGTTGTCCGACAGCAGCCGCTGCGGAACGCCGTGGGCGGCGATGGCCTTGGTGACCACCGCTAAGGCCCCCTGGGCGGTCTCGCTCCATCCGACGTGCGAGGCCAGGGCGTAGCGGGAGTGATCATCGATGAGCTGGAAGATCACGCAGGTGCGACCACCGGTCAGGACGTACTCGGTCGCATCCAGCTGCCAGCAGGCGTTCGGGGCCGGATAGACGAACCGGCGCCACGCCGAGCGCGGCTTCTTCTTCGGCTCGGACCGGGCCACACCTGCCTGGCGGAAGATCCGCGCCAACGACGCCGGCGAGGGAACCGGCGCCAGGCCCAGCGCCCGCATCTTCTCGTGCACGCTCACCGGCCCGTGATCCAGACCCGAGGACTCCAACGCGCCCCGGACCGCGATCGCCTGCCGCTTCACCTCCTGCTCGATGCGGCTCGGGCTGGTCCTGGGTCGTCGACTACGGGGCTCCAACGCAGCAGCCGCCCCGTCCTGCCGCACCCGGGCACGGATCGCATAGAACGTCTTACGCGAGATCCCGTGCTCGGCACAGAAGGTGCTCACCGCGCCGCGCGGGGCATCCTCAGGCCACTGGATGATCGCAAGACGGATACGAGGATCGACAGGCTCATTGGCAATCGTCACGCCCTAACAAGCCACAACCCCGCACCAGAAGTGTCACCACCAACAACACCAGTTCTGTCACCGATGTCCTGACACAGAACTGTCACCGATGTCCTGCGAGATGGCATGGGAGTGCGCAAGAGGCGTCAGGATCGTTCGTGTGCGTGATTCCGACGCGTTCCGTGGCGGGATCGAATCTCTTGTTCGTCGATAGGCATTGACTGGTATTGTCGATGGCATGCGCTCTTGTTGTCGGTGACGTTCGCCCGGCCCGTCCGTCCCTGCCGCAACAGGAGTCCCACCGTGTCCCGTCCCACCCGCGATGAGATCGGCTTTGCCGTCAGCACGATCTGGTACACCAGCGAAGCCCCCGGTCGCTGGACCGAGCGCGCCACCTGCCGCCGGTACCCCGACTTCGCCGACCAGTTCACCGAGGCGCAGACGTTCGAGGACGCCGACATCGCCCTGACGATCTGCGCCGACTGCCCGGTACGCGCCCGGTGCCTCGAGTACGGCCGGGGCCTGCGCGCCGACGGCGTGTGGGGCGGACGGCTGCTCAGCCGAGGCGTTCCGCAGCGCCGTCTGAGGGCCGTCCGCGATTAGAGTGCAGCCATGTCGATCGTGACGCGAGGGTTCCGCGGACGGCGGGACGACTCGGCGAAGGACCTCCCGCCGGGCCAGTACCTCACGCACGACTTCCCGGTGCTGTCGGCCGGACCGACGCCGAGGATCCCCCTGGACCGCTGGACGTTCACGATCACGACCGAGACCGGGGTCGAGCACGAGTGGCGCTGGGACGACCTGCTCGCCCTGCCGTCCGACTCCCCCACCGTCGACATCCACTGCGTCACACGGTGGTCGAAGCTGCAGACCGGCTGGAAGGGCGTCTCGCTGGACACCCTGCTCGAGGACGTCGAGACGGCTGCCGACTACGCCCTCGTCCGTTCCTACGGCGGCTACACGACGAACCTGCCGCTGGAAGACCTGCTGGACGGCAAGGCCTGGCTCGCCTACGAGTACGAGGGCGACCCGCTGGAGCCGGCGCACGGCGGGCCGGCGCGCCTGCTCGTCCCGCACCTGTACTTCTGGAAGTCGGCCAAGTGGGCCCGGGGCATCCAACTTCTGATCGAGGACGAGCCCGGCTTCTGGGAGAACCTCGGCTACCACGACTACGGCGACCCCTGGCGCGAGCAGCGCTATCAGGGTGACTAGGGACCACTGATGGTCGTCAGGCTCGCCGGTGCCACCCGCTGGTACGCGGCCCGGGTCGTCGACCGGGTGGCCGAGACCCCCACCGCGACGTCGCTGTGCTTCGAGGTGCCGGGATGGCCCGGGCATCTCGCCGGGCAGCACGCCGACGTCCGGCTGACCTCAGACGACGGGTACCGCGCGCAGCGCAGCTACTCGATCGCGGCGCCTGCCGACGGCGAGCGGGTGACCCTGACTGTCCAGGAGTTGCGTGACGGCGAGGTCTCCCCTTTCCTCGTGCACGACCTCTCGGTCGGGGACGAGCTGGAGCTGCGCGGCCCGCTCGGGGGCTGGTTCGTTTGGCGCGCGACCCAGACCGATCCGGTGCTGCTGGTCGGCGGCGGCTCGGGGGTGGTGCCGCTGATGGCGATGGTGCGCGCCCGTGCCTTGGCCGGCAGCCGGGTCCCGTTCCGGCTCATCTACGCGGTGCGGACGCCTGCCGAGGTGTACTACGCGGACGAACTGCGCCGGCGCGTGCGCGATGACCACGGGCTGGACGTGACCATCCTGTACAGCCGAGCCGCCCCGGACGGCGATCGCCGGCCGGCGGGACGGATCACCGCCGCCGACCTGCAGGCGCACGGTTGGCCCGGCTCGCTCGAGCCGTCGGTGTACCTCTGCGGGTCCACGCCGTTCGTCGAGACCGTCGCCGACCTGCTCACCGACGCCGGGCACGCCCCTGAGCGCATCCGCGCCGAGCGCTACGGCGGCTCCGGGGCCTCAGCCCCGTACGTGGTCGGCGGGGCCGCGGAATGACCGGACGGTGGCATCGACCCCGCCGCCCGTCGACGCGGTGAGGTCGGCGTTGAGATCGACCTGCGCGCCGGGGACGCCGTCGACGTAGTCGTCGGATTTGCAAGCCACTTGGGAGAGACTTGGGTCCGCGCTCAAGGGCGGTCCAAGACGCGTCGTGTCCTATCTGCGGCATGACCGAGAACCAGACACCCGGCTTCGCGCCGCAGTACCCGACCGCCACACCCGCCCGGACCTCCGCGCCGGACTACGCCCTGCCGTCCGCTTCCGTCCAGCAGCAGTACGCGCCGCAGAACGCACACACCTACGCCCGCCAGGCGCAGCCCTCGCCGCTGCCGCAGACGCAGGCGCACGGCGGACCTCCTGCACCCCAGGGCTACGTCCCGCCTGCTCCGCCGCAGTACCCGACTCCAACGGCGCCGTACGGGGCGCAGCCCCAGTTCGGCGCTCCGCAGCCTCCTTTCGGCCTGCCGCCTGCCCCTCCCGCGGGCAGCCCGAAGGGGAAGGGCCGCACCGGCCTGATCGCGGCAGTCGCCGTCGTGGCCCTGGCCGGTGCGGGCGTGGGCGCGTACTTCGCGTTCAGCGGGGACGACGACAAGAAGGCAACGGTCGCGCAGCAGACCCAGCAGAACCAGGTGCCCCTCCCGCCGAGCACCTCCCCGTCGGATGACGCGGCCTTCCCGACCCAGCAGCCGACCGGCGAGCCGACCGCGGTGCCGACGGACGAACCGTCCATGCCGACGCAGATGGCCGGCGGCAGCTGTGGTCTGCCGGCCGGAGTGACCGAGGAGCCGGCCGAGATCGCCGACGAGTTCAGCCTGCTCGCCACCTCGCTGACGACCTCGTTCTCCCCCACGACCGTGACGGTCTCCTTCTCTGCCGACTCGGACGGGCGCGTCGTCCACTCGCTGTGCTGGGATGACATCTCCCAGGCCCAGCTCGACGAGCTGGGTGAGTCGCTGCTGTCGACCTGGCAGGTGGACCAGGTGCAGGGTCAGCAGGTCTACCTGGTCGCCCCGGACGACACGATCCAGCCCGGCGTGGTCGCGGTGACCGTCACCGGCGACCTGTCGCTGGAGACCGGTGCCAGCGCCGACGGCTCCGGCTCGGTGGAGATCGACTACTTCTAGCCCGCGTTTCGGCTGTCCCCGGGGATGCTGCCTCTGGCAGCATCCCCGGTATGACGCAGATGTCCATGGGAGGGAACATCGCGCTGACCGTTCCGGCGGTGCGTGCGGTGCTGCAGTGGTCGGCAGGCGACGGCGTGCCGGACGTCGACGTGTCCGCCTTGCTGCTGGACGAGTCCGGGCAGGTCGCCTCGGACGCCGACTTCGTCTTCTACAACGAGCCAGTGCACTACAGCGGGTCGGTGCGGCTGGCGGGCAAGACGCCGGGTGCCGCCGGCGGGCTGTCCAGCGACGTGATCGACGTGGCGCTGGCCGCGGTGCCCGAGGCGGTGCAGCGCATCGTGCTCGCGGGCTCTGCTGATGGCGGCACATTCGGGCAGGTGCCCGGGCTGCTGCTGCAACTGCTGGACGGGACGACCGGAGCGCAACTGGCCTACTTCCAGCCGACTGCCACGGACGAGACCGCCTACGTCACCGGCGAGTTCTACCGTCGCGACGGCGGCTGGAAGTTCCGCGCCATCGGGCAGGGCTACTCCACCGGGCTGGCCGGGCTGGCGTCCGACTACGGCATCGACGTCGGCGAGTCGGACGGGGATCCGGCCGGTGTCGACCTCGAGCCCGAATCCGTGGCGCCGCCGGCAGCACCGCCGATGCCGCCGCTTCCTCCCCTGCCGCCGTTGCCGCCGCCGGTCCCGGTTGCTGCGCCGGTGGCTGCCCCGGTGACGCCGGCCGCGACCTCGCTCGACCTGGAGCCGCCCGCGGCCGCGTCACTGGACCTGGACGCCCCAGCTCCCGCGGTACCCACGCCCGTCCCGCCTGCGCCGCCGAGCCTGGACCTCACGCCCCCGGCCCCGGCCGCCGCTCCTGCACCCGTGATTCCGCCGTCGCCGATCGAACTGCCCCCGCCCGCCGTGCCCGCGCCCGCCGTGCCCGCACCCGAGCCGGCGGCTCCGACACCTGCGCCGGCGCCGGTGGGTGAGGTGATCAGCCTCGTCAAGAACCAGAGGGTCGACCTGGGCGACTTCGCGCCGTCGGCCGCGCCGCTGCTGCAACTGGTCTTCACCCTCGGCTGGCTGCCGATCGAGAACGTCTTGGCCGGCACCGACCTGGACGCCTCGGTCATCGCCTTCGACGCAGAGGGCAAGAAGAAGGCGATCGTCTGGTACATGCACCAGGACGGCTTCAAGGCCGCTCCCGGCGCGGTCAAGCACCACGGCGACAACCGGGGCGCTCCGGGCGAGCCCGGGCTGGAGCAGATCACCGTCGACCTCACCCGCGTGCCGGCAGAGATCCACGCGCTCGTGTTCACGATCAACTCGTTCCGCGGCCACACCTTCACCGACATCGCGCAGTCGTACGTCGTGGTGCAGAACCAGGACGACGGGACGCAACTGGTGCGCTACGACCTCAGCGACACCCAGCCGAGCACGGCGCTGCTGACCGCGATGCTGCGCCGCACTGCCGAGGGGGGCTGGGACATCAAGGCGATCGGCGAGTTCTACAACTTCCGCACCGTCAAGAAGCTCATCCCCGCCGCGCAGCGGCACGTCACGCTGCCCTGACCGGTCCCCTCAGCCGTCCCGGGAGAGTTCGCGAGGCTCGGCGACGACATCGACCAGTGCGCCGTTGCGCCACACCGTCACCTCGACCCGGCGGCCGATCGCGGCCTCGACCATGAGTGCCTGGATGGCGGTCGAGGTCAGGATCGGTTCGCCGTCGATGGCGACCAGGATGTCTCCACGGCGCAGGCCGGCGACGGCGGCCGGACTTCCGTCCACCACCTGCGCGATGTGCACGCCGACCCGACGGCCGGTCTTGGCCGCCAGCGGCGCAGGCAGGGCGGCCTGGGATCCGGCAATGCCGAGCCAGGCACGCCGGACGCGGCCGTGGGTCATCAGCGTCGAGATGATCTGCCGGGTCGTCGCGTTGATGGGGACGGCCAGGCCCAGCCCGACGCCCGCCACCGCGGTGTTCACCCCGACCGCCCGTCCTGCACTGTCGGCCAGCACTCCCCCGCTGTTGCCGGGGTTCAGGGCGGCGTCCGTCTGGATCACCTCGTCCACGACCCGTCCGGCGCGGGTGGGCAGCGACCGGCCCCGGGCAGAGACGATCCCCGCCGTGACGCTGCCGGCCAGCCCGAGCGGATTGCCCAGCGCCACGACCAACTGCCCGACCTTCAGATCCGCCGCGTCGCCCAGTTCGACCGGTGGTGGCACCTCCCCGCGGGCCCGGAGCACGGCGAGGTCCGACAGGGGGTCAGAGCCCACGACGTCGGCGGCGACCTCGGTCCCGTCCGCGAAGCTCGCCTCGACCTGTTGGGCGTGTTCGATCACGTGCGCGCTGGTCAGCAGGAACCCGTCGGCGGTCAGTACGCTCGCGCTGCCCGAGCCGCGGCCCCGGCCCGTCAGTACCTGCACGCTTGCCACGCTCGGTAGCACCGTGGCCGCGACGCGGGTGACCACCGCCGAGTAGGCGTCCAATGCCTCGTCGTCACTCATGACTCAGACAACCACCGGCGGCGCGTGATCCGGGCCAGAGTTCGCTGAAGGCGGACGTCCGCGTAATTCGGTTGCGCGATGCGGCAAGCTGCCAGGCAAGTGTTCCTGCGATGAGAGGGGGCTGACGTGATGCCTGTCGTCTTTGGCGTGCCTACAGCCCGTCCGTCCTCTCAACCCTGGAGCACCACCGTTGTCTCTCGAATTCTCTGAATTCTCCTGGCGTCCTGCCGACGATCTCGCGGACGGCCAGCGCTACAGCACCTACCCCGACGCCCAGAAGCTCTGCAAAGGCCCCGCGCCAGTGCCGGAGTGGGTCGTCACCGACCGCGCCGCCATCGACACGTACCTCGGCGTCCTGAAGACCGGCAAGGAGGCCGACTGCCTCCTGATGGACCGCTCGGTGCCCGGCGGCAAGTCTTCGATCCTCGCGGCGAAGCGGTACCGCGGCGAGGAGCATCGCCAGTTCCACCGCGACTCCGAGTACACCGACGGACGCCGCACCCAGAACACCCGCGACGCCCGGGCGCTCGCCAAGAAGTCCACCTACGGCAGGCAGGTCGCCGCCGGCCAGTGGGCGTGGGCGGAGTGGGACGCGCTCAAGCGGTACTGGTCCGCCGGCCTGCCGGTGCCCTACCCGGTGCAGCTGGACGGCACCGAAATCTTGATGGAGTACATCGAGCACGACGGCGACGCCGCGCCCCGGCTGGCGCAGACCCGCCCGTCACCCGAGCTGCTCGCGAGCTGGTTCGACCAGCTGCGTGACGCGATCCTGCTGCTCGCCGCGGACGGTGTCGCGCACGGCGACCTGTCGCCGTACAACATCCTCGCCGCGGGTGAGCGCCTGGTGATCATCGACCTGCCACAGGTCGTCGACCTGGTCGCGAACCCGGCCGGCCTGGACTTCCTGATGCGCGACTGCCACAACGTCTGCACCTGGTTCGTCCGGCGCGGGTTGGAGGTGGACGAGGACGCACTGTTCGCCGACGCACTCAGCCAGGTGTACTGACTACGTTCGCCGATCCGACCGGAACCGGCGAGTCGCGGGGTGGATCACGAGTCAGGCGGCTAGCGACGCCGGAGACGGTGCCGCAGCGCCCGCCCGTCCGGGTCGTAGAGCCAGCGGTAGGGGCCGACCGCGACGGCACGCCGCCACCGCGGCAACCGTTCCGGCTGGTGCGGGCGCAGCCGCCCGTGCGGCCGCTCGCCGACCTTCCCGCCGTCGTGCCAGGCCTGCAGGCGCTCTGCGCTGGCGCGCAGCGCCTCGAAGGCCTCGGCCGGGTCCAGCAGGTCCGCGGCCGGGTCGTCCTCCGGCCGGCCGAGGTGCTCGCGCCACAGTTGCAGCCGCAGGTCGCGGGCGAAGCGCCTGGCACCGTCCCCGAGGCCGGCCGGATCGGTGGGCTCGCGCGAGTCGCGGTCCTCGTCCAGCACCGAACAGGACAGCTCGCTGTCGTGCGTCCAGGAGCGGCGGTTCAGGTTGTCCGAGCCGATCATCGCCCACACGTCGTCCACCACGACCACCTTGGCGTGCACGTAGATCGGCGTACCCGCTTCGTTCTCCAGGTCGTAGATGGCGAAGCGCTCGGCAGCGGCGGCGTGGCAGAGCCGGATCGCCTCCTCGCGGCCGACCAGGCTCGGCCAGCGGGCCACTCCCTCGCGGTCGGGATAGCGCGGGACGACCGCGATGACGTACAGGTCCGGATCGGCGCGCAGCGCGGCCGCGAGCACCTTGGCGACCACCGGCGCCCAGAGGTACTGGTCCTCGATGTAGATCAGCCGGCGGGCCCGCGCGAACGTCCGGCGGTAGGCCGCCTCGATGCCACGCTCGCCCAGCGGCGCGAACGGGTAGCGCCGCCAGCGGGCCGGATACGTCCGCAGCACCTGCACCGCGTGGGCACCGGCGGCCGGTGGGTCCGCGCGGGGCGGCGGCAGGTCCCGACCGACGAGCTTGCCGGCGTGGTAGGCGCGGTCCATCAGCATCCGGAACGGGCTCGGCAGGTCCAGCGCGGTACTGCCCTCCCAGCGCTCGCGGAAGGTGAGTTCGACGTCGGTGACGGCCGGTCCCTGGAGCTGCACCTGGGCGTCGTGCCACGGCGGGCGGGCGCCGTAGGGGGTCGGCAGCGCGGTCGGGTTCGCGTCGCCGAGATGCCGTGAGTCGTCCCGCCGGCCCTCGCCGAGGTCGATGCCTCCGGCAAAGGCGACGTCGTCCTGTGGCCGGTCGCGGTGCCGGATGACGACGAACTTCTGGTGGTGCGAACCGGCACGGCGGGTCCGCGCGTCCAGCAGCACCTGACCACCAGCGTCGCAGATTTCCCTTGCCAGCTCGGCATTTTCTCCCTCGCCGCCCTCGAGCCAGCTCGGGTGCGATCGCCAGATCAGACCGAAGACCTTGACACCGCGTTTGGCGCACCCGCGCAGGGCCTCGCCGACCGTCAACGCGTCCGTCAGCCGTTCGCCGACGTCGCCACGGAAGTCGGTGAAGTAGACCTCGTCCCCCTCCTCGGTCGCCTCGAGCGCGGCGGCGAGACGGGCGAAGTACGACGCTCCGTCGATCAATGGTTCGAGGCGGTTGTCCCTCGTCCAGGTCCGCAGTGCGCTGGCCCGGTTGCGTCGCGCGTCCCGATCGATGAACCACTGTTCCAGGGGCTGCATCCGTGGACCGTATGCCCGGCCGGCGTTCGCGCGCCAGTGAGGTCCACGTGTGGCCCGGTGTGGAGTCGCGGTGAATCGGGCACACGTACGGCAACCCGAGGACGGTCATCATGAACAAGGTCGCGCTCGTCGCGCATTCGAAGAAGAGTCTGGACGGCGGTCTGCCGGAGCTGCGATTGGAACTGAAACGTCGTGGCCACGACGACCTCTGCTGGCTGGAGGTCCAGAAGAGCAAGCAGGTGCCGGACGCGGTGCGCAAGGCCCTGCGGGACAAGCCCGATCTGCTGCTGGTCTGGGGCGGCGACGGCACCGTGCAGCGCACCATCGACACGTTGGTGCGCAAGGGGGTCGGGCCCGTCCCGATGGCGGTACTGCCGGCCGGCACGTCCAACCTGTTTGCGCACAACCTCGGCATCCCGATCGACCTGGTGCAGGCGCTGGACGTCGCCTTCGCCGGTGACCGCCGCACGATCGATGTCGGCAGCCTGAACGGCGAGCGGTTCGGTGTCATGGCCGGGGTCGGCTTCGACGCCCGGATGATCGGCGACGCGTCCCGCTCCATAAAGGACCGGCTGGGCCGCGCCGCCTACGTCTACACCGGCGTGAAGAACCTACGGCGCGCAGCCGACCGCGTGCGGATCGAGGTGGACGGCGAACGCTGGTACGACGGGCGCGCCAGTTCCGTGCTGTTGGCCAACGTCGGCGAGCTGTTCGGCCAGATCACCCTCTTCGACGAGGCCGACCCCGCTGACGGGCACCTGGACATCGGCGTCCTGCACGCCGAGAGCCTGGGCGAATGGACCCGCCTCGCGGGACGCGCGTTGACCGGCACCGTCGACCGGTCACCGTTGCTGACCACCCGCCCGGCGCGGCGCGTCGACATCTGGCTGAACCGCCGGACGGCCTACGAACTCGACGGAGGTGCGCGCGGCACGGCGAAGCGGATCAAGGTCCGCGTGAAGCCGCACGCGCTCACGGTGTGCGTCCCGGCGGCCACCTCGGACGGTGCTGGCGGCGTGTCATGACCGCCGCTTTCGCCGACGTCGAGAGAGCCACCGACAGCAAGCAGTTCCGCGGCCTGGCCCGGCTGGGCCTGGCGGCCCGCGCGGTGATCTACCTGCTCGTCGCCTGGCTGGCCGTCCTGATCGCGCGGGGCACCCCGGGCAAGGAGGCCGACCAGCGCGGGGCATTGCAGGAGGTCGCCAGCCACACCGGCGGGACGGTCGTGCTGTGGATCCTTGCCGCCGGACTGATCGGCTACAGCCTCTGGCGGTTCAGCGAGGCGGCATTCGGCGTCACCGGCGAGGGCAAGAAGGCAGGCCCGCGCGTCCAGTCGTTCGTCCGCGGCTGCATCTACGCGTTCTTCGCGGTCAACGCGATCGTGCTGCTCGTGACGTCCTCGTCCGGCAGCCAGGCCAAACAGCAGCAGGAGTGGGCCGGGAAGGTGATGACCCACGCCGCGGGCCGCTGGGCCGTCGGTTTGCTCGGCGTCGTCGTCGTGGCAGTGGGCGCCTTCCAGGTCTACGAGGGCCTGTCGCGCAAGTTCGCGGCGAACCTGAAGCGCTATCGGATGTCGGACCGGCAGTACCGGATCGTGCTTGTGCTAGGTGTGATCGGAACGATTGCCCGCGGACTGGTCTTCGTCGTGGCCGGGGTGCTCGTGGTGCGCGCGGCCCTGGATGCCGACGCGCACAAGGCCCGCGGCCTGGACGGTGCGCTGCGCTCGCTCGCCGGCACGGCGGCGGGTCCGTGGCTCCTGTACGCCGCGGCTGCCGGGCTCTTCGTCTTCGGGCTGTACGGGCTCGCCGAGGCCATGTGGCGGCGGACGTGACCGCCTTGGAGAACACGCGTTACGCGGCGACACGGCTGGTGCCCGTCGCGATCGTGATCTGGGGCGTGCTGGTGGCCGTCGGGTCGTGGCTGGGGCCGGCGGGAAACGCCGTCGACCGCTGGGACGAGTCGGTCGAACGCTCCTTCGCCGACGTGCGGACGCCGACGTGGAACACGATCACGCACTGGATCACGATGTCGACCGAGACGCCGACGGTGGTCGTCCTGACGGTGATCGCCTTCGTCGCGCTCCGGCTTGCGCTGGGGCGCTGGCGCGAGTCGTTCCTGCTGGCCGTCGCCGTGACCGGGCAGGCAGTGATCTTCGTGTCGATCACCTCGCTGGTCGACCGTGACCGTCCCGAGGTACCGCACCTGGACGCGTCGCCTCCCACCTCCAGCTTCCCGTCCGGTCACACCTCGGCGGGTATCGCGCTGTACGGCGGGCTGGCGGTGATCGCCTTCGTCGCCGGTGCGGCGCTCTGGCTGCGGGTGCTGGCGACCGTGCTGGCGGTGGTGGATCCTGTGGCGGTGGCGCTGTCCCGGATGTACCGCGGAATGCACCATCCGTCGGATGTGCTGGGCAGCCTGGTCCTCGCCGGCTGCTGGCTGACCGCGGTGACGCTGGTGGTGCTCGCGACCGCGCGCCACGGCGAGTCCCGTGAGCCCGCAGTCGAGCCCGTCCCGGTGCGCGTGCCGTGACCAGCTTTCCGCAGCGCACCGCGCGGTTCGGCGTCCGGACACTGCTCATCTTCGTGGCGGTCGGTCTCGTGGCCCTGCCGTTCGCGCTGCTGCTCGCCCTCGTGAGGTCGAGCTGGCCGCCGCTGGCGGATCTGGACGAGGACGTCGCCCGCAGCATCCACTCGTTCGCGCTGGAGCATTCGACGTTCACCGCGGTGATGCGGGCGCTGAGTGACTCCGGTGCGTCGGTCGTGTGGTGGGTCGTGCTCGGACTGCTGGTCTGCTGGCTGGCCTACCGCCGGCGCGTGCGGCTGGCGGTGTGGGTCGCGGTGACCGGGATCGGCAGTTCCCTGCTGAACCTGGCTATCAAGACGGTGGTCGGCCGCACCCGGCCCGTCCTGCCCGACGCCCTCGTGCACGCGACGGGCAAGTCCTTCCCGAGTGGGCACACCCAGGCCGCGATCGTCGGGTACGGCATCCTCGTGCTGGTCCTGCTGCCGCTGGCGCACCGGTGGTGGCGCGGGCTGCTGGTCGGCCTCGCCGCGACCATGGTGTTGCTGATCGGCTTCAGCCGGATCGCCCTCGGCGCCCACTACCTGTCCGACGTCGTCGGTGCCCTGGTCATCGGCTCGGCGTGGCTGCTCGGCACCACCGCGGCGTTCTCCGCCTGGCGGCGCGAGATCGGCAAGCCGCCGGTACACGTCACCGAGGGTCTCGAACCGGAGCGGGCCGACGAACTCATCCCGCACTCACGCAGCTGATTTTCAGCCGAATCGGGTACCACCCCATTTGGGGGACGGACTCGAGAACGGACGTACGCAATGGTGTTTGTCGAGGCGGAACCCGCCCCGCCAACCTCGGAGACGGTGATCGCGGGCCGGTATCGGCTGGGGCGCCGGGTCGGTGTCGGCGGCGCGGCGGACGTGTTCGCCGCACATGACATGCTGCTGGCGCGTTCCGTGGCGGTGAAGCTGTTCCACACCGAGACAGAACTCGCCCAACGCGACCGCATCGAGGCCGAGACGCGCATGCTCGCCGGGCTCCACCACCCGGGAATCGTCACGATCTTCGACGCCGGCGGTACCGACGAGGACGACGCCTTCACCCGGCCGTTCATCGTCATGGAACTGGTGGCAGGTCCGAGCCTGAAGGATCACCTCGCTTCGGGTCCGCTGCCATCAGCCGAGGTCGGATCGGTGGCCCGTGACCTGGCGCGGACACTCAGCTACCTGCACGAGCATGGTGTCGTGCACCGCGACGTGAAGCCGGCCAACGTCCTGCTCGACGCGGTGCCGGACGCGGCCCGGGACGCGCCGTTCACCGCGAAGCTCTCCGACTTCGGGATCGCGATGGTCGTCGACTCGGCCCGGGTGACGTCGGCCGGGTTGACGGTGGGTACTGCGAACTACCTGGCACCCGAGCAGCTGCGCGGCGGCGAGATCGGCCCGGCCGTCGACATCTACTCGCTGGGGCTGCTGCTGATCGAGGCCTTCTCCGGCGTGCCGGCCTTCCCCGGCCACGGCGTCGAGGCAGCCATGCCCCGCCTCACCCGCGACCCGGAGATCCCGCACTGGGTTCCCGAGGGCTGGGCGACGCTGCTGCGGGCGATGACCGCGGGCGACCCGGCAGCACGTCCCACCGCAGTCGAGGTGGTCGCGGCACTGGAGGACGCCGCCGCGCTGGAGCGTCCGGCCGTGATGCTCGAGACGGCAGCCACTCTTCCGACCGCTGCCCTCGTCGCGCCGCTCGAGCAGGTCAGCGACACCGCGGTGCTGCCGACGGTGACAGGCCTGCGGACGCGGCGGCGTGGTTGGTGGACCGGCGCCGGTGTGCTACTCGCGGGAGGAGCCGTCGCCGCGGCCTTCTCGCTCTCCTCGGGGTCGGTGGCGGACACCGACGCACCGCCCGACCTGCCCGCCGTAGCCGGGACGACGGAGACCTCGGCGGTTCCGGCACCAGCACCGACGTCTGCGACGGCGTCGGACCCTCCTGTCCGGGCGGTCTCGGCCACTTCCACCGCGGCCCGTCCCAAGGCTGTCGTCGCTGCCAGCAGCGCCCCGAAGAAGGTTGTCAGCTC
>Ga0068859_100003320_pt1 | contig 16354 bp, 9 predicted proteins | sample KBSSwiS22_FD_66585 | JGI IMG/M metagenome (GOLD analysis project Ga0068859, IMG submission 66585) | Switchgrass rhizosphere microbial communities from Kellogg Biological Station, Michigan, USA - KBS Switchgrass S2-2 | ecosystem: Host-associated > Plants > Roots > Rhizosphere > Soil ...
TCGGCATCATCGGTGTTGGCGAAGGCACTTTTCCCAGCATCAGAAAGACCTTCAGCCGTATCGAGCTCGATGAAGACAGCCTGGTCCGTGAGGCCAGCGCGACGTTCAAGCAGGGCATTCGCTTTGTCGACTGGCGCGGCGTCGCGGATAGGCAGGGCGACGATTACTACGTCCATCCCTTTCAGATTTCCGCCCAGCACTCCGATATCGATCTCTTGCCCTATTGGCTGCTCGGCGTGGCCGGTGACGCCAGTTGGGCAAGCGCCAGCACCGTGCAGCCGCGGGTTATCGACGCAAGACATGCGCCGAAGCTGATCAGCCACGCTGGACACAATGGGCCGCTGACCTACGCCTACCACTTCGACGCAGTGGAGCTGGCCGCGCTGCTGCGTCGCCGCGCGCTCGCCCTGGGTGTCAGACGGATCGAGGATCTGGTCCAACAGGTCGCGGTCCGCGAGGACGGCCATATCCAGAGCCTGACCACGCGAGCCCATGGTGACCTCGAGGCCGATCTCTACATCGACTGCACAGGCTTTCGCGCGGAACTGATCGGCAAGGCGCTGGGGGTGGGGTTTCGGTCGCTTCGCGGCCAGCTGTTCGCCAATCGAGCCGTGGCGCTGCAAGTTCCCTACGACCGGCCGGACGCACCCATCGAGTCCCAGACGATCTCCACTGCCAAGGAGTGCGGCTGGATATGGGACATCGGGCTGAGCAGCCGGCGCGGCGTCGGCTACGTCTATTCGACGGACCACAGTTCCGATGCTCGCGCCGAGCAGGTGCTGCGCGCGCATGTCGGGTCCGCCGCGGCAGAACTTGAACCCCGGGTGCTGAATTTCGAACCGGGCTACCGCCAAACCCAATGGAAGAATAACTGTGTCGCCATTGGGCTTTCTGCCGGCTTCATCGAACCTTTGGAGGCGACGGGCATAGGATTTGTCGAGATCGCGGCTCTGCTGGTCTCCAACCTTTTCCCGTGGAACGGAAATTACGAAGTTTGCGCCAAACAATTCAACCCGTTCATGGCCAAGAGATATGAAAATGTAGCGGATTTTATCAAGCTGCATTACTGCCTGACTTGGCGTGAGGACAGTGACTTCTGGCGGGATAACGTCAGATCCGAGACTATCGGCGACGGCCTAAAGGAACGGCTCGAGCGCTGGCGGTTCCGCCCGCCTTCGTTCCTCGACATGGATCCAAATAACGACATATTCACCGACGCGAATTGGCAATATGTTCTTTATGGTCTCGGCTACAAGACTGACTTGAGCGCTCAGGCGGGAGCATACCGCTACTACGACGAAGCCAGGGCCCAGTTCGCCGAAATCCGGCGTCAAGGCGACAATGCGCTGACGTCCTTGCCCACGCACCGGGCTCTGATCGAACAGGTCCGGCAAAGCGGCTTCGTGCGGCCGCCGAGAGCCGCTTGAGCCCAGTCATGGCAAACACTTCTGTAGGGGGATGAAAGCCTTTGGCACAAGCTGGATGTCTGGAACGCCAGCGGAGAAATCGCGATGGGCGATGCCGACCCTATATGGAGCCGTGCCGGCCGACCAAGTTGCGTCACTGCGATGTGACAGGGGTGAAAGCTTGGCCGAAAAATGTTTCCAGCCGGCCCACCGATTTGCGTGGCGGTTCTCCCGCGCGTGAGTGGGACAATTTGCCCTCGTCCGCCGCACCTCCCTTCATGAAAACATTTTGTGCAGGTGAAAATTCCGAGTAGGGGAAAAACAGGCCGCGATTACAGGCCATTGGGGAGCGGGGATGGCTGATGCGAATGGGTTGCGTCGAGCATCTGGGGCGAGTGTCGCGATCGCAGTCCACTGAGTCGCTGCAGCCCCGGTGCGACGCGCAGACGGATGCCGATCCGACGCTTTCCGATACGCTCTGCAAGCTTCCCAGCACGTCCGCCGTCATCTCCGCTGCTGCGGGAACGCCGGGGGATGGGGCACGGGAGCAGAAGATGAGCCGTCGAATGCGCTGGTCGCTGCTGGCGATCGCGTTAGCGGCGGTCGCGCCGAGCGGCGCGCCGGCGGCGGCGGCTCCAGGCTACAGCTGGAAAACCGTTCCCTGGGGCGGCGGGGGCTATGTTGACGGCATGGTCTATCACCCGAAGGTCAAGGACCTGCTCTACGCCCGCACCGACGTCGGCGGTGTCTATCGCTTCGATTTCGCTGCGCGACGCTGGATACCGCTGCTCGATTCGCTCTCGCGCGCGGACAGCGACATGAACGGAATCCTGAGCGTCGCGCTGGATCCGAACGACGCCGACAAACTCTACCTCGCCTGCGGTCTCTATCTTGGCGAATGGGCGCACAATGCGGCCGTGCTGCGATCCGACGACCGTGGCGTCACCTGGACCAAGACCGACCTGCCGTTCAAGCTCGGCGGCAACGCCGACGGCCGTGGCACGGGCGAGCGGCTTCAGGTCGATCCGAACAGCGGCAACATCCTCTTCCTGGGATCCAACCAGAACGGCCTGTGGAAGAGCAGCGATGGTGCGCACACCTTCGCCAAGCTCGCTGGCTTTCCGCATTCCGGCGTGACCTTGGTGCTGTTCGACTCTAATTCGGGCGCCCACGGAGCGCCAAGCCAGACGCTCTATGTCGGCTCTGCCGAGCCCGGTGGCGGCTTGTACGTCAGCCGCGACGGCGGTGCGACTTTCGCACCTCTCGCCGGATCGCCGGCGCAGACCCCGCAGCATGCCGTGATCGGCCCCGACGGTTATCTCTACGTCGCCTTCGCCGACGGCGACGGCAAGAACAAGAACGCGCTCAATCCCAGTAACGTCGCCAAGGGCGGCGTCTGGAAGATGGAGCTCAAGACCGGCAAGTGGCAGGAGATCACGCCGGTCCGTCAGACACCCGGCGGCGGGACTTTCGGCTATTCGGGCATCGACGTCGATCCGGCGCATCCGGGGACGATTGTGACGTCCACGATCGACCGCTGGTGGCCGGAGCGCGACGACATTTTCCTCTCGCGCGACGGCGGCATGCACTGGCTGGCGCTGACGAGCGTGTCGCAGCACGACCTGTCGCGCTTGGCCTGGATCCGGCGCGAGGATTCCGGCTTCGGCGAACCGGGCAAGGACCGGATGGGCAGCTGGACCTCCGACGTCAAGATCAACCCGTTTAACCCGGACGAGATGATCTACGGCACTGGCGGAGGCGTGTGGATGACGCGCAACCTCACCGTTGCGGGCTCGGGATCGCGCGTCACATTCGACTTTGCCGACGACAATCTCGAGGAAACGGCGATCATCAGCCTGGTCTCGCCGCCGGATGGGGCGACGCTGCTCGCGGCGATGGGCGACGTCGGTGGGGGCAGTTGGGACGACCTGACCAAACCCCCGTCCACGCTGGATTTGTTCTCGCCCAACGCGTCGCACCGATCGGTCGACGTCGCCTGGCTCTATCCCGCCTTCCTCGCGCGATCCACCGACGCGAAACCCTATGGCCATTATTCCGAAGATGGCGGGGTGCACTGGACGGCCTTTCCGTCCGCGCCGCCCTATTCGCCGCAGGATGCCAAGGGGAATTGGCATTCGATCGGGCCGCTCGCCGTGTCCGCGGGCGGAACGTCGATCGTGTGGAGCGTCCCGCGCGAGAAAGCCTATGTCTCGTTCGACAAGGGCAAAAGCTGGACGGCATCGACGGGATGGCCGGCGGAATCGGACGCCACGCTGGTTCCGGTTGCCGACCGGGCTGTCAACGGCGTGTTCTACGTCCATGATCGGACGGGCGGACAGATCCTGATCAGCGTCGATGCCGGCAAGAGCTTCGCTCCGGTCATCAAGGGCATCCCGCCGGTGTCCAGTTGGCAGGGCGCGCAGCTCGCGGCCGTGCCGGGGCGCATGCGCGATCTGTGGCTGGCCGGCCCGTTCGGCTTGCTCCATTCCGCCGAGGCGTCGAAACCACTGGCCAACGTCAAGGCCGTGGAAGAAGCCTGGTTTGTCGGTTTCGGCAAGTCCGCGCCCGGCAAGACCTATCCCGCCGTCTTCCTGTCGGGGAAGATCAAAGGGCAGACGGGCATCTGGCGCTCCGACGACGAAGGGCAGAACTGGATCCGGATCAACGACGACGTCCATCGGTTCGGGGACGGCGGCGCCCTGACCGGCGATCCGGCCGAATTCGGCATCGTCTACGTCGCCCGGGGAGCGGGCGGAATCGTCGTCGGCCGGCCGGCGCAATGAACTGCGCACTCCCGATGCCAGGTGAAGGCCGCCTGTCGGCCGTCGTGCGCGCGGCACTATCCCTGGTGCTCGCCGCGACGTCGCTCGCGCTTGTCGCTCCGGGTGTCGCGCGTGCCGCACCGGCGATGTCGCGGACGCTCGAGCTGAACGCCGATTGGCACTTCCACCGCGGCGACGCGCCCGGCGCCGAACAGTCCGGGTACGATGACCACGGCTGGCGCACCGTCGCCGTTCCGCACGACTGGTCGATCGAGGACCTGCCCGGCCAAGCGCACCCGTTCGACCGCAATGCGCCCGGCGGCGCTTCCATCGCCTTCACCCAGGGTGGCGTGGGCTGGTATCGGCGCACACTCGACCTGCCGCGCGACGTCGCCGCACGTACCGTGCTGCTGCGTTTCGATGCAGTCTATATGAACGCGCAAATCTGGGTCAACGGGCGGCGCGCCGGAGCCCATGCCTATGGCTACGCTTCCTTCACGCTCGACGTCAGCGACAAGGTCAAGCCCGGCGCGAACCTGATCGCGGTGCGGGTCGACAACCAGCAGCCCTCGTCGCGCTGGTATTCGGGCTCGGGCATCCTGCGCCCCGCCTTCCTCGACATCCTCGACAAGGTTCACATCGACGCCGACGGTCCGACGATCACCACACCGCAGGTCGCCGTCGACAGCGCGGAGGTCCGCGCCTCGACGATCGTCGCCAATGCCCTCGATCACCCGGTGCAGGCGCGGCTGGTCAGTGCGGTCGTCGATGCCGGCGGACGCGAGGTGCGGCGCACCGAAACCGCGCGCACGATTGCCGCCAAGTCAAGTGCCGAGATCGCGCAGGCGCTGGCGCTCGACCGCCCGGCGCTCTGGTCTCCCGACGCACCCAATCTCTATCGGCTCGTCCAGGAGGTCCGGCTGGGCGGCCGAATCGCCGATCGGCACGAGACCGGTTTCGGCGTGCGCGCCGTCTCCTTCGATGCCCGGCAGGGACTGCGAATCAACGGCAAGCGCTTCCTGCTGCGCGGCGGCGCGATCCACAGCGACCATTATATGCTCGGCGGCGTGTCGCTGCCGCGCGCCGACGAGCGTAAGCTCGAGTTGATGAAGGCGGCCGGCTACAATGCCGTGCGCAGCGCGCACAATCCGGCCAGCCAGGGGCTGCTCGACGCGGCCGACCGGCTCGGCATGTTGGTCATCGACGAGGCGTTCGACGCTTGGACGTCTCCCAAGAACGTCCATGACTATAGCCGTCATTTCGCCCAGGACTGGCAGAGCGACATCGCGCGCATGATCGCCTCGGGGCACAACCATCCGAGCGTGATCCTGTGGAGCATCGGCAATGAAATCCCGGAACTGACCCGGCCGGTCGGCCATCAGGAAGCGCGCGCGATCACGGATCTGGTGCACAAGCTCGACCCGACGCGCCCGGTCACTGCCGCTGTCAACGAGTTTGCCGCCGGGACCGAGGATTTCATCAAGGCGCTCGACGTGCCGGGCTATAATTATTTCCCGGAACGCTACGCATCCGATCACGCCGCGCATCCCGAGCGGGTGATGTACGGGTCCGAATCCTTCTCGGCCCAGGCCTTCGACTATTGGTCGCCGACCGAAACCATGCCCTGGGTGATCGGCGATTTCGTCTGGACCGGCTTCGACTATCTCGGCGAGGCGGGCATTGGTTGGACCGGCTTCGACGAGCGTTTCGGCATTGGCCCCTATCCCTGGCAGCTGGCCATGTCCGGGGAGATCGACGCGACCGGGCGGCTGCGGCCTGCGGCCTATTATCGCCAGGTGGTGTGGCAGACGCACCTGACGCCCACCTCCGCGTTCGTCGAATGGCCGGGCGCTTTGGGCTCGCTACCCGACAAGACCGCCGGAGGTCCGCATGCGCTTGCGAACTGGAACCAGGACGATCTCCATCCGGTGTGGAACAGCTTCGGCCTGCCGGCGGACTATATGCCGCGCAAGGTGGTCGTCTTCTCGGAGAACGAGGAAGTCGAATTGTTCGTCAACGGCCGCAGCATCGGCCGCAAGCCGGTGTCCAGGGCCACCGAATATAAGGCGGTCTTCTACGCCCGCTTCGAGCCCGGCGAGCTGAAGGCAGTCGGCTATGTCGGCGGCAAGCCGGCATCGCAGTGGACGCTGGAGACGGCCGGTCCGCCAGCCGCGATCCGGCTGCGCGTCGACCGGCCCGAGATCCAGGCCGACGGCGACGATCTCGCCTATGTCACGGCCGAACTGGTCGATGCCAAGGGGCACGCGATCTATATGCCCGGCGGCGACCGGCGCCTGACTTTCAAGGTCGACGGCGCTGGCGTGCTCGCCGGGGTCGGCAACGGCGATCCGACGGCGCTCGAAAGCTTCCAGAGTGGCCTGCGTTCGACCTTCCGCGGTCGCGCAGTTGCCGTCATCCGCGCCGCGTGCGCGCCAGGGCCGATCCGCGTCGACGTGGGCGGCACCGGCATGCCCTCGGCAACCGTCACGCTCGCGGCCACGAGCCGCGTGCTTCCTAATGCCGCCCGCGGAGGACGCTCATGACCCCCGCGCGGCACCTTTTGTGGCAATCAAGGCTGTGGTTCCGGCCCCTCCGGATCACACGCACCGACACGGCCTGATTGCCCCCTGTGCGGTGGCGCCCTGCAAGGATCGCCACCGCACTTTTTTCTTCCCTATATCTCACTGCTCGTGAGGAGACATTTCCAAGTGAAGCTGACAAAGATGATCCGCGAAATCGGCGTAACGGGGGCGGCGCTGCTCGCCATCGCGCCGGGGGTGTCCGCCGCTGCGGCGACTGGCCGCACCGTCGAGGTCGATCTGCACCGCGCGAACGGACCGGTCGATCGCTTCTTTGATCTCTCGATCGGATCGGATTACCCCGGAACGCTGATCCGCGACGACAGCCAGGCGCAGCTCCGGATCGCGACGCGCGAGCTGGGCTTCCGTACCATTCGCTTCCACGCGATCTTCCACGACGTCCTCAAGACGGTGCGGATCGTGGACGGCAGCCCGGTGTACGACTGGACCAACATCGATCGGCTCTACGACAAGCTGCTCGAGCGCAACATCAAACCGTTCGTCGAACTCGGCTTCACACCGGAGGCGCTAAAGACGTCGGACAACAGCATCTTCTATTGGAAGGGGAACACGTCGCACCCCGATCTCGCGAAATGGCGGTCGCTGATCGATGCCTTCGCGCGCCATCTCGAACAGCGCTACGGCACCGAACAGGTGCGCAGCTGGTATTTCGAGGTGTGGAACGAGCCCAATCTGAGCGGCTTTTGGGAAAATGCCGATCAAAAGGCCTATTTCGAGCTCTATGATGTGACGGCGCGTGCGCTCAAGGCCGTCGATCCGGCACTCCGCGTTGGCGGGCCTTCCACGGCGGGCGCTGCCTGGGTGCCCGAGTTCCTTGATCATGTGGCAGCGAACGGTGTGCCCGTCGATTTCGTGACTACGCATACTTATGGTGTCGATGGCGGCTTTCTCGACGAGCAGGGCAAGGGCGATACCAAATTGTCGCCGTCGCCGGGTGCGATCGTCGGCGACGTGCGCCGCGTGCGCGCCCAGATCGCGGCATCGAAATTCCCGAACCTCCCGCTCTATTTCACCGAATGGAGCACCAGCTACACGCCGCGCGATCCGGTGCACGACAGCTATGTCAGCGCCGCCTATATCCTGACCAAGCTCAAGGCGGTGCAAGGCATCGTCCAGGGCATGAGCTACTGGACCTATACCGACCTGTTCGAAGAGCCCGGACCGCCGACCGCGCCGTTCGAGGGCGGGTTCGGGCTGATGAATCCCCAGGGAATCCGCAAGCCGGCGTGGTTCGCGTATAAATATCTCCACGCGCTCCAGGGCAAGGCAGTGCCGACCGCGGACCAGTACAGCCTTGCCGCGACCGGTGCCGGCAAGGCCGCCGTGCTGCTGTGGGATTGGCACCAGCCTGAGCAGGCGCTGAGCAACCGCCCCTTCTACACCCGGCTGCAGCCGTCCGCGCCCCAGGCGCCGGCCGGCGTGCGCTTCGCCGGGCTCAAGCCCGGCCGCTATCGCCTGCGCACCTACCGTACCGGCTATCGCCATAACGACGCCTATTCGGCTTATATCGAGATGCAGCTGCCGAAAACGCTGACTCCGGCGCAAGTCGCGCAGCTCCAGGGCCTCACGCAGGACAAGCCCGAGCGCGATGTCGTGGTCAAGGTCAACACCAGGGGGAGGCTCGCGCTCGATATCCCGTTGCAAACCAATGATCTCGTGCTGGTGACACTGGAACCGGTCGCCGCGCGCTGAGCGCGCGCGCGGGAACGTCGATCGCGCCCTCGCCGCCGGCGGCGGCGAGGGGCCCTGGCGTCAGCCCAGCCGGACGGTCAGCTCGACGTCGTCGGTGAACGCGATGCTCAGATACCCATTCGCGGGCTCGGCCACATATTCCAGATATTCCGGACAATGATCGGCATTATCGGCGATGATCACTGCGCCGGTCCGAAGCCGGCTTTCGACGCGCGCGAGCACATCCAAGTACAGCGATTTTGCGCCGTCGAGTAGCACCAGGTCGATCGTGTCGGGTAGATCGGACCCCAGCGTCTCCAGTGCATCGCCCTCGCGGATCTCGACCAGATCGCCAAGTCTGCCGGCCGCCAGATTGTCACGTGCGCGCGCGATTTTCGAAGGCTCGAATTCGCTGGTGATCAGCCGCCCGCCACCATTGTCGCGCAGCGCCGCGGCGAGATGCAGCGTCGAAAGGCCGAACGACATGCCGAACTCGACGATCGCGCGGGCGCCGGTCGCGCGTGCCAGCAGGTATAGCAGCCTTCCCGTGTCGCGCGAAACCGGCAGCGCATAGTCCTTCAACTGCGCATAGAAATCGCGATAGTCGGCCTTGCTGTGCATCAGCCGCGTCCGCTCCTCGCGGGAGACTGACGCGAATGCCGGATGGGTCATCGGATGGGTCGCTTCGGCTTCGTTGAACAGGCGGTCGAGCAACGGTGCGACCGGGGCATTGGTAAGCGTCGTCATGGGGTTTCTCCTCGGCATTCGCCTGGCCGAGAAAATACGATTATTTCGTCGCATTCTCCTATTCGCATTCGCAAGGGCGCACTCGAACATGCCGCGAAACACGGGCGTTTCCTCGCGCAAGACGCCGCGGCAGGCGCGCTCCAACGAGCTTGTCGCGGCCGTGCTCGATGCCGCTGTTCAGGTTTTGCAGTCGGAGGGCGCGCAGCGATTCACCACCGCCCGCGTCGCCGAGCGCGCGGGCGTCTGCGTCGGTTCGCTCTATCAATATTTTCCCAACAAGGCGGCGATCCTGTTCCGGCTGCAAAGCGACGAGTGGCACCGCACCTCGGCGATGCTGCGCGACATTCTGGAGGACCAGGCGCGCCTGCCCGGCGCGCGGCTGCGCGCGCTGGTGCACGCCTTTATCCGCTCCGAATGCGAGGAAGCCGCGATCCGGATTGCGCTGAACGACGCCGCGCCCTTCTACCGCGAGGCGCCTGAAGCGGCGGAGGCACATGCCGAAAGCGCGCAGATCGTGCAGGACTTCCTGCGCGAGAGCGCGCCGCGCCGCACGGACGCTGAGCGACGGCTAGCAGGCGAAGTCATGAAGACGGCGCTGAGCGCAGCCGGCAGCAGCTTTTCCGCACTGCCTCGTACCGCCCAGGAAATCCACGCCTATGCCGAGGCGGTGGCGGACATGTTGTGCGCCTATCTTGCGCTGTTGGAGAACGCTGACTGAGCGGCTAGTTTGTCGCTTGCTGCAAGGACGCGGCGGCCACGGCGCATCGATTGCCAGCGGACTGAACGCGAGCCCGGAAGGATCGTGCGGCGTATCAAGCGCTACTGTCGGGCAGCCTCGCGCTGCTCCTCGGGCGTCGCGGCGCGATGACCGTAGCTCAGGACGTTGGTGATGCGCCAATCGCCTCCGTTCTTGGTCCAGACCATCACGAACTTGGCAATGCCTTCGCAGCGTCCCGTCGCCAGTTCGCAGAAGCGGTGCTCGCCTTCCTCGATCGCGCCATAATCCTTGATCGGATAGACTCGAAAGCTCGTGGCGATCAGCTGGCGCTTCACCTTGCCGCAGATATTCTTCCGGGTGTTTTCCACTACTACGTCGCGGTTGAACGTCGCGCCCCCGGTGTCGTGAAAGAAAGCGACCTTCGGGTCGAAATACCTCGAGAAGGTCGCCAGATCGCAGCGGTTGTAGGCGTCGAACACCTTGGCATCCAATGCGCCGATTTCTGTCGTCAGCGCGTCGACGGATTGGGGCGCAGGGACAGCAAGGAGTGCTGCGGCAAGAGGGATGGCGATCGTCATGCTCAAGCTCCGTGTCAGTCTAGCGGGACCGCGCAGGATACCGGACCGGCGCTGGCCAGCGCGTCGCAAAAGGGACAAGCAGTCGATTGCCCCATTAAACAACTGTATTACTCAAATATAACAGCTACTGCGTCGCGAGGGGCGTGGCAAGTCGTCCGCCTGTTTTTGCCTATACGCAGAGCTGAAGCGACCGGCCGTTGTTGAACGCGGACCGGCGAGTCGTCAGCGGGGAAAGCGACGCCCACGAAGTGCGCCGTTATAGGCGGTCCCGACCCGGTGTGCGGTGCCCGCGATTGCTCCGCCAACCTCCTTTCCGCCACGCCCCTAGTATAGAGCGATATTGCGGCTTGCCCGGGTGGCCATCGTCGGTCCGGGTGGCGAACGCGCGGCAAATCTGCTTTGACTTCAGTATCGTGCGATCGGAGGGGAGCGGCCATGAGGATATCCCGGCGAGCTATTCTGCAGGTCGCGGCGGCGTCGACGATGCTGTCGCGTGCGCGGGCGGCCGACTTGGCGCCCACCGCGTCGCGAGTCTATCCCGGCATCGATGGCAAGCTCGTCTATGTCCCGGACGATCAGGGCAACATCATCCACGATGCCTCGCACGCCGGCTATGGCGGGGGCGGGGTCGCGATACCGACGGTCGCCGTCAGGGAAACGATCTGGCCTGTCTCCGGCGACAATAGTGCGCACGTCCAGGCGGCGATCGACCGGGTTTCGGCGCTTCCGCTCGATGGCAATGGCTTCCGCGGCGCGCTGCTGCTCAAGGCGGGCTACTACCGGATGGCATCGCCGATCAGCATCAAGGCGAGCGGCGTCGTTCTACGCGGCGAGGGCATGGAAGACACCGGCACCGTCCTGATCGGCACGGGCACCGGGCGGCCTGCCGTCGCACCGCCGCCGACCGGCGCTGCCGGAACCGCCGGCCCGCGCGGACGCGGCGGTCCTCCGCCGCGGCCGACGCTCGTGCAGATAGCGGGAGCCTCGGGACCGCTGTTGAACGAAGCCTCCAAGCGCGCCGTGCTCGACGCGCGCGTTCCGGTCGGCGCACGCAGGTTCCGCGTGGCCGCGGCAAAGACGTTCAAGCGCGGCGACACGGTGGTGGTGCGCCGGATCGGCAACCAGGGGTGGATCGACGCGGTGGGAATGAACAGCGACGCTCCCGGCGGACGCTGGCAGCCGTTCAACATCGAATGGGACCGAGTGATCGTCGATGTGCAGGGCGACAGCATCACGATCGATGCCCCGATCACTTGTGCGATCGAGAGCCAATGGGGCGGCGGCGAAATACTGAAATATGACGACGCCGACCGTATCGCCAATGTCGGCGTGGAAAACCTGCGCGGGGTGTCGGAGTTCGATCCGTCGGTCCGCACCCGCAACTACGGCAACATGGACCGGGATAATTACACCGCGGAGGAATATTACTCCGACGAAAACCACTACAGCAACTTCATCATTCTCGATAACGTCAAGAACGCCTGGGTACGCAACTGCACTGCGCTGCACTTCGTCTACAGCATGGTGGGCACTTCGCGCTGGTCGAAGTGGATTACCGTTCAGGATTGCGTGTCGCGCGAGCCGATTTCGCAACGCGCGGGCGCCCGGCGGTTCGTGTTCGCGCTGCGTGGACAGCTCGCGCTCGTCCAGCGCTGCCAGTCCGACAAGGGCCGCCATTCGTACATGACCGGGCAGCCGACCTCGAGCGGCAACGTGTTCCTCGATTGCAGGGCGACCAGCGCCTTTTCGTCGAGCGAGCCCCATGAACAATGGGCGACCGGCAATCTGTACGACAACATCAAGGCGCCGCTGACGGCGCGCTTCTGGAAGAACATCAACATCGGCTGGGCGGGTGCAAACACGGTGTTCTGGAACTGTGAGGGCGATTTCCTCGTCCAGAAACCGCCCACCGCGCAGAACTACAGCTTCGGCCACATCGGGCTGAACGGCGTCATATTCAACATCCCGCTCCAGGACCCGACCAAGGCGAACGGCCACATCGAGTCGCTCGACCGGCATGTAACGCCGCGAAGCCTGTACCTTGCGCAACTTCGCGAGCGGCTCGGAGAAGCGGCCGTGCGCAATGTCGCGACGCCGGAGCAATGGGTCTGAGACCAGGGTGTGATGCGTCGGCGTCTCAGCGCCCTGGCAATAGACGCCAGATGCGATCATCGTCGCAGCGATCGCCGAGTTGGAAGGTGCAGCGGCCGACCTCGGCGAAGCCGTAGCGCGCATAAAATCGCTTGGCCCGCGCATTATGATCGAACACCGTCAGGTAGATCTCGGGAACGCCTTCGGCGCGCGCCGTTGTGAGCACCCACTCCATCAGCCGGTCCGCGACGCCCGTGCCATGCCACGCATGCGCGACGTATAGTTGCTGCATCTCCATTGCCCCGGGGGCTGGGTTTGACGCGGGTGTGCGAAGCGGCGTGAGCTTGGCGTAGCCGATAGGATCACGATCGACGGCGGCCACGCGCCAACGGACATCGGGGTTGGCAAAATCGGCGCTCATCGATCCGCCAGGTCGATAGACGTCGTCGCAGAACGCCTCGAAGGCGCGCGCGTCATATTGGGATGCGAAGGTGTCGCTGAAAATGCGCCGTGCTACCGGCAACAGGCGCTCGAGCAGCGCAGGGTCCGGATCGAGGAACTCCACGCCGTCGACCTTGCGCATGGCAGGATGCTCGTCGCTTGCGGCGTAGACATGCGCCTTGCGGCCCGACGCCAGGACCACCGGGATCCGCCTATAGTCCGCAACTTCATAGCGGTCGGCAGCTGCCAACTCCGCTTCGCTGACCAGGATCGCCGCCCCATGGACACTGTCCGAGGGGCTGCCGCGTCGCAGAATCGGATGTCGGTCCTTGCCGCTGGCCGCGACCACCGCCGGGTCGGTTATGAGCACAGTATCGAGAGCGAAGCCCGGAAGCGCATCCTCGATCGTCTCCGTTTCTCTTCCAAACACCGCGCGTTGCACCGAGGGATCACGCAGCGTTCCATAGGAAAATAGCCATTGAGTGTCAGCCACACGCGAGACTCCCTGCGTCGCGTGCATGGTATAAAGAATTCTTTATATGTCGAGTCCGGTGGGTCAGCCGGCACCCACGACGCGGCAGTCGGGATGCCACTCTCTTCGAAATCCGCGAGGGCCCAAATTGTAGAGTGAGTCCGAAATCGGTGCCCTTCGACGGCGCGGTCCTCTTGGACCGCACCACCGGCAAGCCTGTGCTTAGTGCGAGGCGGGCTTGGGCTGCGGCGGTGTCGCCGGTGCGGTCTGCTGCGGCGCTCCTCCGGACGGCGTGGGCGCCGTGCTGAAATTCGTCGCCAGATAGGCAACCACGGCCTTCTGTTCGTCGGCGTTGAGGTCGGCGCCACGATCGATCATCGATTGCACCGTGCTGGCCCAATCGTCCGGCGCCTTGCGTACACCCAACACTTGCTCGGTGGCGTGACAGGCGCTGCACCGTTCGTTGATCAGCGTCAGCCCGGGACCGGCCGGCGGCCCGTGCGGCGCGCTGCCATTCTGTTCCTGCGCCACTGCGCCCGCACCAATGCTTGCCGCGATCACCAGCGCAGCCAGAGCAAGACTTGCCTTACGCAACATCAACCACCTCATCGAACCGCGACAGACTGCCGAGCTTTGCCCATGGCGCAGCGAACTGCCATGGTCGGGCGCCGACAGCACGGCTATCTGCGGCAGATCACCTGTCCTGGCGCTGAACGCGCGACATGTCGGATCGTCGGCTTGGCAAGTCGGTCTTTCCGTAGCAAACTCATGTTCAGCAATGAACGGGACGCACAGTCCCGACGGAGGGGATCCTATGCGCATGCGATTTCGCCTGCTCCTTCCTGCGTGCGCCCTGCTCGGCATGGCGGCTGCGGCCGGCGCCCAGGAAATGCACGCGCAGATGGACATGCCCGCCCAGGCGTCGGCGGCGGTCCATCAGTCGCGCTGGTCCGATCCCGCCTCCTGGCCCGATGGCAAAGTGCCGCGCGCCGGCGACGCCGTGACGATCGGCCGCGACAAGGACATCGTCCTCGACGTCAATCCGCCGGCGCTGCGCAGCCTCACGATCCACGGCAAGCTCAGTTTTTCGAACGATCTCGATATCGAGCTCAAGAGCGAGTGGATCTATCTCGCGGGCGGCGAGCTCGACATCGGCAGCGCGGCCAGGCCGCATACGCGCAACGCCACCATCACGCTGACCGACAAGGTTCCCAATGAAGATATCGCCACCATGGGCGACCGCGGGATCCTGATGCTGCGCGGCACCTTGAGCCTGCACGGCGACCGCACCAACGCCTGGACCAGGCTCGCGAGCACGGCCCGGGCCGGCAGCGCCCGGATCCAGCTGCTGAATGCCGCCGGCTGGCGCAAGGGCGACCGGATCGTGCTCGCCTCGACCGATTTCGATCCCGCCCAGGCGGAGACGCGCACCATCGCCGCCATCAGCGGCAACACGATCACGCTCGATACGCCGCTACGATACATGCACTTCGGCCAGATCACTTTCGGCGTCGACGAGCGCGGCGAAGTCGGCCTGCTCACGCGCAACATCCGGATCCAGGCGTCGGACGATGCGGAGCGCTCCTATTTCGGCGGCCATATCATGGCGATGCCGGGGTCGAAGCTCTACGTCTCGGGCGTCGAGCTGTCGCGGATGGGGCAAAACATGCACTTGGCCCGCTATCCGATCCACTGGCACATCGTCGGCGAGGGACAGGGGCAATATCTCCAGAACTCGTCGATCCACGACAGCTACAGCCGCTGCGTGACGGTGCACGGCACCAACAATGTGCGCGTCGAAAACAACGTGACCTTCAACACCGTCGGCCACTGCTTCTTCCTCGAGGACGCAGTCGAGACCGGTAACCAGTTCATTCACAACCTCGGCATGCTGACCAAATGCCATCCTGACGGCAAACCCTGTGTGCCGACCAACCTCGGCCCGTTCAAAGTGGAGGGCGGCAAGAACTTCGACACGGCCGGTCAGAACGCCAAGGACGTCCTGATCCCGTCCGACAACACGGCGTCGACCTTCTGGATCACCAATCCGGACAATATCTACCGCGACAATGTCGCCGCGGGGTCCGAGGCGACGGGTTTCTGGTTCGCGCTGCCCGAACATCCGACTGGTGCCTTCCTGGGCAAGGAGGGCAGCGCCAGTATCTGGCCGCGCCGCACTCGCGTGCGCGAGTTCAAGGGCAACATCGCCCATTCGAACTTTGACGGCTTCATGGCCGACCGCGGCCCCCGGCCCGATGGTCATTTCACTACCGGCGGGCATATTGCGCTCGCCAACCCCGCCGACGCGAACAGCGCGCAGGTGGAGACGGTCATCGAGGATTTCACCAGCTACAAGAACCGCAACGGCGGCATGTGGACCCGCGGCGAGACGGACATTTTCAAGAACGTCAAGCTGGCCGACAACGCCATCGGCTATACCCATGCGTCGGGCAACTTCGGTCGTTCCGCCTTTACTTCACGGATGGTCGACTCGCTGTTCGTCGGCGAGAGCGCCAACATCGGCAACCCCCGCACGCCGGCGGAGATCGCCTATGGCCGCAGCTTGCCGCAGCCCGAACTCGCCGATTTCCCGATCCGCGGCTACGAATTCTACGATTACCGGCACGAACTCGACAATGTTGCCTTCGTGAATTTCCAGGATAACGTCACCCGCAAGACGGGTGCGATCTCCTACCTGCTCTACACCAGCTTCGGCATGAGCACCAACAACACCATCCGGCGCGCAAAGTTCGTCAACGCCAAGCCAGTCTATTTCCCGCCGATCGCGCATAAGTGGAGCAATGACGACTACGGCAACGGCACCTACAGGACCGCGGTGTTCCACGATCTCGACGGATCGGTCGGCGG
>Ga0068859_100003322_pt1 | contig 16351 bp, 12 predicted proteins | sample KBSSwiS22_FD_66585 | JGI IMG/M metagenome (GOLD analysis project Ga0068859, IMG submission 66585) | Switchgrass rhizosphere microbial communities from Kellogg Biological Station, Michigan, USA - KBS Switchgrass S2-2 | ecosystem: Host-associated > Plants > Roots > Rhizosphere > Soil ...
GACTGTCGCCAGTAAAAGAATTAAGAGGACGCTAGTTTTATGCATGGTGTGACTCCTTTGCGCGTGAGAGGTGAGGAATTATAGCTTTGAAGTATAGACCAATGACAGTTATTTTTAGCCGCGGATTCACGCGGATAAAAACACGGATTTAATACATGGCTACGAAGTTAATACTACTGGGCCTGTTGCTGGTAACGTCTTTATTTAAAGAAGTTGCGGAACAGGTGGGGCTCAAGTTTCAGCACTACAACGGTATGACCGGGAAGTTTTACTTGCCTGAGATCACGGGCAGTGGCGCGGCGCTATTCGATTTTGATAACGATGGCGACCTCGATGTGTTTCTTGTTCAAGGCAACGTGCTCGAACCGAAGTCTAAGCCGAGCGCCACGTTGTTTGGCAAACTCTTCCGTAACGATCTCATACCGAGCAAAACACTTTCATTCACCGACGTTACGCAGAAGAGCGGGATTGTCGCCACTGGTTACGGCATGGGCGCGGCTGTTGGCGACATAAACAACGACGGCTTGCCCGACCTGTATCTTTCGAATCTCGGCTCGAACCAGATGTATCTCAACAAAGGTGACGGCAAGTTTGTTGACGTCACGAAGGAGAGTGGGACTGACGATCCGCGCTGGAGCACGAGCGCGTCGTTCTTCGATTACGATCGTGACGGCTGGCTGGATTTGATGATCGTTAACTACGCCGATTTTTCCGTTAATAACAATCCGGCCTGCTACGCCGCCACCACCGCGAAAGACTATTGCACGCCGCGTGTTTTTCGCGCGCCCGGCAACTGTCTGTTTCATAACAAGGGCAACGGGATTTTCGAAGATGTAACCACGCCGGCGGGAGTCGAGAAGGAGTTTGGACATGGATTGGGCGTTGTCACCGCTGATTTCAACAACGATGGTTGGATCGACATCTATGTCGCGAACGATGGAGATCAGAACCAGCTCTGGATCAATCAAAAGAACGGAAGGTTTGTGAACGATGCGCTGCTTGCGGGCTGCGCGGTCAATCGAAACGGACAAACTGAGGCGGGAATGGGAGTCGACGCGGGAGACTTTGACGGCAACGGCACCGACGACATCTTTATAACTCACCTGATGGACGAGACGAACACGCTTTATCTGAACCTCGGCGAGGCGCTTTTCGAAGATCGCACACGCGAAGCGGGGCTCGGTATACCAGGCCGTCGCTTTACGGGTTTCGGCACGTTCTTCTTTGATTACGACAACGATGGGTGGCTTGATTTGTTCGTCGCGAATGGAGCAGTGCAATTGCTGCCTGAGCTGGTGCGGCAAAAGAATCCGTTTCCGTTGGGCCAACCGGATCAACTGTTTCGCAACACGGGGAAGGAGAGTTTTGTTGAGATCGTCGATGAGCCGGAGTTTGCGTTGCTGGAAGTCGGTCGCGGCGCTGCGTTCGGTGATGTTGATAACGATGGTGACACGGATTTCCTCGTCACGAACAACAATGGCCCAGCAAGACTGTTTCTCAATCAAGTGGGAAACCGAAACCATTGGTTAGGATTGCGACTGGTCGGGAAAGCCGGACGAGATATGTTGGGCGCGCAGGTGGAGGTCGTTGTCGATGATAACAGGAGCCTGCAGCGGCGGGTGAGAACTGACGGAAGTTATCTTTCGGGAAACGATCCGCGCGTGCTTGTTGGATTGGGCGCGGCGACGCGAGTAAAAGCAGTGCGCGTGCGTTGGCCGGACGGCGCGGTCGAGGAATGGAAAGAGCTTATAGTTGATCGATACACAACACTGAAAGAAGGCACAGCGCATTGAAGCGGCTTTTTCACGCAAAGACGCAAAGATCGCAAAGACGCAAAGGCGCGCCCGAACCATTTGACCCGCCTTTGCGCCTTTGCGATCCTTTGCGTCTTTGCGTGAAGACTCTTCTTTTGATTCTCGTCATTACGCACCCTGTTCATCCCCAGGATCTCTCTAACCTCGAAGAAAGCGTTCGCGACCAGATCACAACCGCCCAAGCAGCTCTTGCCGCTGCTGCAAAGAGTCCCCCAGCCAACCTGAGCGAAGAATATGGCAAGCTCGGCCAACTCTACCACGCTTACTCACTCATCTCCGCGGCGCGCGATTGTTACCTGAACGCCAACCGGCTAGCCCCGAAGGACTTTCGCTGGCTCTATCTCCTCGGAAACTTGGACCAACGGGAAGGGCGTTTCGACGACGCCATACGCCGCTACCAACTCGCGCGCACCCTGCGGCCTGACTACATCGCCACGCTTGTGAACCTCGGAAACATTTTCCTCGAGTTAAACCGTTTAGAGGAAGCACGCGCGAGTTTTAGCGCCGCATTGGAGATCGACAAGAACAACCCAGCAGCTCACTACGGTCTCGGCCAGGCAGCTGTGTCAAAGCGCAGCTACGCTGAAGCCGTGGACCACTTCGAGAAGACACTCGCGCAGGTGCCCGACGCCAATCGCGTCCATTATTCTCTCGCGATGGCTTATCGCGGACTTGGCGATGCTGAGAAAGCGAAAGCGCACCTCGCGCAACAGGGATCAGTCGGCGTGCGCGTGGCAGATCCGCTCGTGGATGGGTTGCGGGATTTGATAACAGGCGAGCGCGTGTATCTTGCGCGCGGCAAAGTCGCCTTCGAGGCAAAGCGTTATGCAGATGCGGTAAGTGAGTTTCGCAAAGCCGTTGCTGCTAAGCCCGACAGTGTTACCGCGCGCATCAACCTGGGCGCTGCACTCACGCAGGTTGGTGATGTGAACGGCGCCGTCGAGCAGTTTGAGGCAGCTCTTCGTCTCGAGCCCGGAAGAGTAAACGCGCACTACAATCTCGCCGTACTCCTGGCGCGTCAAAACAAACACGAGCAGGCGATTACACATCTGCGCTCTGCTTTACGGGTTGAAGAAAACGATCTCAACGCGAGAGTCCTCCTGGCCCAGGAGTTGAAAAACGCAGAACACTCGGATGAATCGCTGCTGGAATACTCACGTGTGGCCTACTTACTCGCCGCTTCACCACAAACTGAACTGCGCAATGGCGCTCGAGCCCTCGATCTTGCACAACGTGTCTTCAGCGCAACCAGCGCTACACAACACGGCGCCCTGGTTGCACTCGCCCTCGCGGAACTTGGTCGATGCAGCGAAGCCGCCGACTGGCAACGACGAATGATCGCGGCGGCAGAGCGAGAAGGGAACACAGTTCTACTCGCCAAACTCCGCGCCGGTCTGAAGCTCTACGACAACGTCCAATCCTGCCGCCCGGTAAATGAAACCTTCCTGCGCGACCTCTTCTTCAAAAAGAACTGATAATGTGTTTTGTGCCTCTTTGTGGCCAAAACTGCATTGACTTGTGGCGGCTTCCGCCTTAGATTATGCGCCACGAAAAACTTACCGCGGTCTGCTGACGCGATTCTTACACGTGACCAGCATTCCTTATTGGCCGCGAAACGCTCTATCAAATCCGTTGGCGCCCAACCAATCGCGCTAGCCTTACCCAAGGAGACCTCCTGATGCTTACCCACTCTCGTCGATCAACTATTGCCTCGATTGTCATGTTCGCACTGCTGTCCCCAATGGCGACTGTGCACGCTCAACAGGAAAACAAGGACCAGACAAAAAACCAAAAGACGAAAAGAGCACCCTTTCCAAACAAGAACGCAAGTGGCTCGAAGTCTATCGATTCAGCAAACAACGTTATGAGACAAATCCCGACTTTCGCCTGGAGGTCGACGAAGCCTACCGCCGTATGCAACGCGAGCATAGTGAATATGCTTTCTCAATCAACCGGCAAGACGCCAAAGGCAAGCTCGTGAAAGAGGATAAATATAAGGTAGACGGCACGACCTTATACGAGAATCCGCTCGCGCAGGATTACGTAAATCGCGTCGGGCAATCCATGGTGCCTGTCGGATCTGACAAGCTCTACGCATTCAAGATCATGCTCAACCCGGTGCCCGAAGCACGATCGCTTTCTACGGGTACGATTTATGTCTCAACCGGTTTACTCGCTTCAATCGATAACGAAGCTCAACTGGCTTACGTGCTCGGACATGAGATCGCGCACGTCGAGAAGGAACATTGGAGGGATGATGTAATCGTAGCTGAAGGAGTCGAAGATTGGAATGAGAAGAATCGGCAACAGAAAGAGAGACTTGGTTTGATAACCAAGGTCGGATTAAACATTGCCACGATGGGTATGGCGAACGCCGGAAACTTTACCGGATTCGCCAGCACCATGTTCGCCGATGCAGCAATGCCGACAATCTTCAAGCTCGCGATGCCCGATACAGTAGTCGGGTGGGATCGCCAGCAGGAGGACCAGGCAGATGAAGCGGCGCTGCGTTACATGTTGGATCGCAAATACGATCCGCGCGAGGTGCCGAAGTTCTACGCTAAGCTGAAAGCACTCAGTCAGCGCGATAAGCGGGCAGGTTTAGGATTCATTGCCAGCGCCGCTCGCCTGTCAGAACGCGAACCGTTGTTAACCAGCATGATTCCTCTCATGGCCGGCTCAGCTTCAACTATGCTCTTTTACGGCGCGATGAACCTCAATATGAAGAATATGCAGGACCAGGTTCAAGAAACTGTGAAGGCCATGCTGCCAAAGGAGAAGGAGACCGACACCGGTAAGAAGCTTGACCCAACTGCAAATGCCGCAGGCCGCGAGCAAGCGAGTGAGTCGGCTGTTACCGGCGAGTATGCCGCCCGAGTCAAAGAGTTGTTAGACGCTGGTGAGTTGATTGGCAGTAGCGCTGAGTTCCAATCAGTGATGGCTGCGATTCGTCGCGACAACGGTATCCGCGCGTTCTACTACGACATGTTCAGTATGGCTCGTGAAAACCTCGAAGAGTCGATCAGAATTCGGTCGAACGATCCGGTTGCACACTATTACTACGGCGTAGTGCTCAAACTAACAGCGCGCACGTTGGGAGAGAAACAGCGAGCGCTAAATGAATTCGCACTCGCGGTCCAGTACGATCAGCGCAAGGTCCTCGCAGAGCCATATCTACATCGCGCTCTTGCGATGATTGACAGTAGAGAATCGCACACGCGCGAGATCGTCGAGAACCTCAAAGAATACGTTCAGTTGTACCAGCGTCAGAATGCCGGCGCACTGCCAGCGAGTATGGACATGATTTACGACTACATGCAGGACGCGGGTGAGACGTCGTGGACCGCGATTCCGGCGATGAATGTCTCGACGAAGAATATCGACCCGGTTGTGGTTACGTCGCCGGTTCAACGGACAGTCGCAGCTACGGTGAGTGAGCCATTGCCAGCGCCTTCGCCTATCACGCAGCCTAAGAAAACAACTACTCGACGGCCATAACAGTGGTGAGACAGGATTTATCATGTCAATCATGTAAATCCTGTCATCCTGTCTAAACATGACGATCCCAAAATGAACAGACAAAGAATTCTCTTAGTTCTTACACTCGGCTTGCTGCTGATGCAGATCGACCATGCCCAGGACCTCAAGACGATACCATCGCGAATCCCGTTCTCACTCGAGATCCCTCAACTCAATCGATCGGGAATCACGTCGTTGGAAGTTCGTATTGCCACGACTCAGATAAACACAGTTAAGATCCACATTGCCGAACCTGCCGCAGATCAAATCGCGTACGAAAGGATCTACACGGTCGTAAACGCTGAGTCGGCTAATACGATTCAAACCGTAAGAGCAACTTCTTCGGGCAAAGTAGTGACACTGGATTTGGAGAGGCACGAGCGGTTTCGTTTGCATTCGGGGAAGAACGTGGTCGAGATCAGCGCCATCGACCGCGCTAAACAGGAGTATTACGCTTCGTTTGTGATTAATGCGGGAGCTACCCAGGCGGTGAAATCAGCGCGCCCGGTCATATCGGTGGGTTCGTCTCAGTTCGGTGGTCGTCGCTATGCGCTGATTGTGGGAGTCTCGCGTTATAAGTTTCACGAGGGTGGTCTAAACGATCTCGAGTACGCGGACGCCGATTCGCGGAGCATTGCAGACTTTCTTAAAACTCGCGCTGGCTTCAAAGACGCAGACATCAGTTATCTGGAAAATGAGAACGCGACGGTTGAAAACGTACGTGCGGCGGTTGATCTCTTTCTCGACCGGGCGCGTGAAAATGACCTGGTGTTTCTATTCGTGGCGAGTCATGGAACGCAGGATCCGTTTGACCCGAAGAATCTCTATCTTGTGCTGCACGACAGCAAGGTGACCAACATGTCGCGCACCGCACTTAACATGTCTGAGTTGCAGACGTTGTTTTCGACTCGTTTGCGAGCGAAGCGAATGGTGATTTTGATTGATGCTTGTCATAGTGGTGGTGTCGATGCCGCTCCGGTGAGCGGGGCGCGACAGCTTGAGCGTAACGAAAACAATACCTTCAACGTTTATGCCGAGAAGCTCTTCAGCGGCGAAGGGCGAGCGCTTTTGACTTCGTCTGACGTCAACGAGATCTCGCAAGAAGGAAAGAAGTGGGGCGGCGGTCACGGAGTCTTCACGTGGGCGGTGCTTGAAGGGCTGGGTGGTGTGGCGGACATTAATCGTGATCGCGTTGTTACGACTGGCGAGCTTTTTGATTTCGTGAGTGATAAGGTGCGCGAGCAGACAAACGGACGCCAGAGCCCGCGCGCGCTGGCGGGAACAAACAGAGATTTTCCATTAACTACCGTGAGACGATAACTTCTTATGCTTAAAACATTCTTCGCCTGCCTGCTTCTAATCGCAGCCACGTTTGTCAGCGGACGCGCTGACATTCAAAAATCAGAGATGCGTTGCGGCTGGTTCAGCAACCCCACGCCCGCGAACGCCTCGTTACACGATCGCGACGCGGAGTGGATCATCGGCGTCCAGGGTGGCCATCAAGCCGAAGGCGACTGGCCCGAGTTTGGCCCAAAGCAATGGATCGAAACCAACGTCCATTACGGTTACGGCTGCGCCTGCATGAAGGTCCGCGTCGACCCTGAGTCGCATAGAGTAATTGAGATCGAGAGCGCCAAGGCGCGCCCGTTATCAGCCTGCCGCGGCGATCGAAAGCTGAAACGCTGGGGCTTTAAGTGATAAGGAGCCGGATAAAATCTGAATTCAATGGCTAAAAAGAACCAGAAAGAGCAAAGAGCTAAAGCCGGCAAGTTGAAAACTGAACTGCCTGGTGTGAAATTGCGGCGCACACTCGAAGGGCATCAAGGCGTTGTTATGAGTTTTGCCTTTGATGTGTCGGGCGAGATGCTCGCAAGTGGCAGTTTTGACAACACGGTGAAGTTGTGGGAGGTGCTTAGCGGACAATTAGTGCGAACGCTTGAGGCTCATCAAGGTCCCGTTTTTAGTGTAACTTTTAGTCCGCAGGGTGACACGTTGGCCAGCGGCGGTCATGATAAGGCGGTGAAGCTCTGGGAGGTGAGCAGCGGCAAGTTATTGCGCACGTTCACAGGTCACAAAGACTCTATCTTTAGTCTAGCTTTCAATCCTCAAGGCGACATGTTGGCCAGCGGCAGTTATGACAAGACGGTGAACCTCTGGGAAGTTAGCAGTGGCAAGTTGCTGGGCACGCTCGCAAGACATAACCAAGGGGTTTCCGGTTTGGTTTTTGATCCGCAAGGCGAAATGTTGGCTAGCGCGAGTAATGACACAATGAATTTGTGGGAGGCGCGCAACGTTGAGTTCTTGCGTACCATTGAAATCCGGGAAGGCTATATGACTTTGGCTTTCAATCCGAACGGCAATACGCTGGCTGTGGGCAATAGTGACAAGACTGTGAAAGTCTGGGAGACGCAGGGCTGGAAACTGTTGCGCACTCTCGAAGGGCACACCTCGCATATCGATATGGTCGTGTTTTCATCGGACGGCCGTCTTTTAGTCTCAAAGAGTGGGGATCACACGATCCGACTCTGGGATTGCAAAACTTGGGAGACACTGGCGGTCATACCTGCACCCACCATGAATTGGTGGGTTCCCGCCCTTGCCTTTCATCGCACCTTACCGCTCTTAGCGGCCACTAACTCAGCACCAGACGCACCGGATTCCGAGCGTTGTCGGCAGATCTATTTGTGGGAGTTGGACTACGACGTTCTGCTGGGTAAACGGGAAGAATTCCTGGCCGACCGTGCGATCCGCCACACAACCGGAAAGATTGTGCTCTTGGGCGATCACAGTGTCGGCAAGTCTGCTCTTGGACATCGCCTAATCCATGACGAGTTTAAGGAGCAAGCATCGACCCACGGCCAGCAGTTCTGGGTGTTTCCGGCTTTAAGCAAGCATCGAGCAGATCGTACTGAGTGTGAAGCCATTCTTTGGGACTTCGCCGGGCAGCCAGACTATCGACTGATCCACGCACTCTTCGTGGACAATGCTGACTTGGCGCTGGTGCTGTTCGATGCATCTGATATCCACGACCCGCTACACGGAGTAGGTTTCTGGTTAAAGCAATTGCATACCGGAAAAAGTCTCTGTCCTATCATTCTCGTCGCTGCTCAGACGGATCGCGGAACTTCACCGCTCACACAAGAGGAGCTGAGCGCGTTTTGTGTGAGCCATGGGATTGTCGGTCCAATTGCAACGAGTGCTCTAACTGGACTCGGAATTCAAGAACTCATCGACCGTATGAAGTCGTTGATTCCGTGGGAGGACAAGGCAACAACAGTCACGACCGCCACCTTCAAGCGAATCAAGGATTACGTACTTAGCCTCAAAGGAACAGAGTCCCAAACTATCGTCACGCCCGACGAGCTACGTAAACGGTTAGAAGCAACCGATGCCGAATGGCAATTCACTGATGACGAAATGCTGACAGCAGCGGGGCATCTGGAAAACTATGGTTATGTAAAGCGCTTGCGTACATCGAAAGGTGAAGTGCGCATCCTGCTCGAACCGGAAAGGCTGAATAATCTTGCGTCCTCGTTTGTGTTGGAGGCGCGCCGGAATCCGAAGGGGTTAGGTGCACTCGAGGAGAAAAGGCTGCTGGCCGGTGGTTACGAGTTTCCGGAACTGAGAGATCTGAACCATGCTGAGCGCGACGTGCTGCTCGACTCAGCCGCACTGCTGTTTCTGGAGCACAACGTTTGTTTCCGCGAAACTGATCCACTTCGCATGGAGCCGTATCTGGTCTTCCCCGAGCTGATCAATTTAAAGAAGCCTCTGGATAAGGATGCTGCGACAGAGGATGGCGCTTCTTACACCGTCACTGGCCCAACGGAAAATGTATTTGCATCGCTGGTTGTGTTACTTGGTTACACACATACCTTCACCCGCACAGCGCAATGGCAGAACAATGCACGTTACGAAGTAGGCGAAGGATTAGTGTGTGGATTTCGGCAGGACGCCGAACGTGATGGCGAGCTGGATTTAGTGCTCTGCTTCGGACCAAAGGTGGGTCAGCCAGTGCGGACACTTTTTCAAGGTCTATTCGAGAGTTTCCTTGCTCGACAGAACTTGACTGTGCAGCGTTACGATCCGGTGCGATGTAGCAAGAATCACTTGCTGAATCGCGGAGTTGTTCGCGAGGCAATGGAGCAAGGGGATGAAACTACCTTCTGTTCCAAATGTGGAGAGAAAGTTACGCTGCCAGCCATGGCTGAACCGATCCAATTAACGCGAGACGTACAAGTCGAAGTTGATGCGCAACGCCGTGCTGCCGAGCAGCGAACACGCTTCGAACAGGCCGTTTTCCGTCTGCGTGCCTACATTGGTGACCAGAACATTACACCGCCCGAATGCTTCATCAGTTACGCTTGGGGCGAAGCGGATCATGAGCGCTGGGTTGAGAAACGGCTTGCCACAGATCTTCAGAAAGCGGGAATTGAGGTCGTGTTGGACCGTTGGCACAACGCACAGATCGGCGCGAGCGTGGCACGCTTCATCGAGCGGATTGAGAAATCTGACCGCGTCATTATGGTCGGCACGCCCGACTATCGCCGAAAGTACGAGAACAAGGATACAAAGACAGGTTACGTCGTCGCGGCGGAAGTCGATCTGATTAACAATCGTCTTCTCGGTACAGAAGCGCAAAAGTCCAGCGTGATGCCGCTACTCTTGGCCGGTGAGCAATCTGCTGCTCTGCCTCCGTTGCTCCAAGGCCGTGTTTACGCCGACTTCCGAAACGACGAATCCTACTTCATAACTGCTTTCGCTCTCATCCTCAGTCTCTACAATCTGCCACCAACACATTCGGCCGTAGCAGATCTACGCGAATCCCTCCTCCCGCCAGGATTCGCTTTCCGAAAACTAATTTTGTGACTTTTGTGCCTTTTTGTGGCTAAGACTTCTTAGGTGCTGGTTGGCGGGCGCGTGATGGTCCTCATGCGCTGCTGCCACTTGCTGCGCGGTATATCGAGCGCTTCAAACTGCTCACTTGCATCTCTCAACGACTCACCGCCAGCCTTTCGCGTCTTCAAGTAAAGCAGCGACGCCATGATCGCCGTGATCGGAGTGACGAACACATTCAACAACTGCCACAAAGCAGACGGTCCCGACATCGAGAAGTTGAACCCAAATTGTTTCGGAGACCAGTCGTCGTGGAACTGCAGTGTGAAGTCTGTGTGAACGGCCGCCTTCCAAACTAAAACCGGTAGCGCAAACTGAACTAAAGTTATGACCAGCACAGTTCCCAACGCCCTGCGACTCAGAATTCTGCTGCGCCGCAATGTGCCGCGCACACCTTGTTGTTCCATGATCGCCACCGGAGCATAGAGCCCAAAGATAAGCGCGACGATCAACCCAGGTATCACAAACAAAATCGAGCCGAGCAGAATCAACGTCAACACGAGCAGTGACGTGAGCGCGAAGACTCGCCAGCGTCGCTTTAACGCGATCATTGCAGTGCCAATCCTTACCGCTCGTAATGGCGCGATCGTTAGTTGCAGCACAACCGGCACAGTCGCTGCCGAAACAAAGAAGTATGCAAACAAAAGCGTGATGACCATCGTGACAAACACCCCAATCGCGAAGGTCATCAACTGTGTTTGATCGAATCGCTGCCCATCGACCACGTCCAACACATTCAAGAGCGCGAGCACGGTGAACGGCGCATATCCTAAAAGCGCGATCTTAAAAAACGTCGGAAAGTGTTCGCTATAGAGCGCGAATGCCTGTTGCAACAAGTGACCCGGCCCTTCCCAACTCGCGCGTAATGCTGCAGCGAACCCTGCGGCGCTCTGCGGTCGCTCCGCCGGATCCTTAGCGAGCGCCGACATCACGATGCGCGCCATCTTTCGCGGCAGCTTGCGATTTTTTTCGCGGACCGGCGGAGGCGCAGCAGTCTTGTGCAACTCGATTACATCGTGTGGCGAACCCGCAAACGGGGCCTCACCAGTCAGCAGCCGATACGCAACAACTCCAAGGCTGTAGATATCTGAGCGCGCGTCAAGATGATCACCACGACATTGCTCCGGTGACATGTAAACCGGCGTCCCCATCACCGACCCGACCGCCGTCAGACTATCCGACTTGATCAGCGTCGCCGATTCCTCAGAAGAAAACTCGCTCAGATCTGCGTTAATCGGCGTAGATCCGCGGCCAATTTCATCTGCCGAGCCAAGCTTCACTAACCCGAAGTCGAGCACCTTGACGGTGTAACCACCACGTCCATTCGGCTCGAGCCAGATATTGTCAGGCTTGAGATCCCTGTGAATGATCCCGGCGCGATGCGCTTCCTCGACTGCCGCACAGACCTGTTCGAGGATGTCGATCACCCAGGCGATCGGAAGCCGCCCTTCCTCTGCAACGATTTCAGCCAACGTGCAGCCATCGAGATACTCCATCACGAGATAAGCGACTGGACCATTCCCCGTGTGCGCGATGCCGAAGTCAGTGACGTCAACAACGTTTGGGTGTCGCAGTCTGCCTGCCGCTTCAGCTTCACGTCGAAAGCGCGCGACAAACTGATCGTGCGCCGAGAGCTGCGGATGAATGACTTTAACCGCCACGGTGCGTTTCGTGCCGAGGTGCGTAGCGCGATAGACGGCGCCCATTCCTCCTTTACCGAGGAGTTGTTCGATCTGGTATTTGTTATCGAGTGTGTCCACGTCTACGTCTGAAAATTTGCAGCCTTCGCTAAATTCTTATAGTCTCATCGTCGCTAGCAACATGAAGATATCTCGACTTGCATTATTACTTCTACTCGCGTGCGCCGTCACTTCACAGGCGCAGGAGTCGCCGGGCGGAATCGGCAAATTCGGCTCTTCGGTAATTACGTCACAGACTAAGCAGGACGTAGCTCCACCAACTGCTCAAGCGCCAGGCCCCGATTACGCGTCCTACAGGAATAATCCTACATTCAAGAAGCTGCGAATTCTTTCGAAACCGGATGCCGGCTACACGGATGAAGCGCGCCGCAACAACGTCAGCGGTCAGGTCGTGCTTCGCGTATTGTTTGCGGAGACCGGCCAGGTCACTCAGATTAGCGTCGTTAGAGGATTGCCGTTCGGCTTAACCGAGCGCGCCATTGCGGCGGCGCGACAAATCGAGTTTGAGCCGGCGGAGTTGGATGGCAAGAAAGTGGCGTATCCGCTGGTCGTCGTATACAACTTCAGGCGTCACTGAAGCTCAACTTTCGAACTCCGAAGCGCGGCCAAAAAAACTCGACGATTCCGATCAATAACGCAGGCAAGTAGATCAGCGAGTTGATGACGAACATCTCGTCGGGTGAGTCGCCCAGCCATGTTGCGTAAAGAAGCAAGCTGGCGATCGTTAAGTAAAAGATCGACAGCCGTGGGACGAAGCAGAGGAAGAGAACCAGCCAGCAGAAATACCAGGAGAAATGCGGCGCGAACAGTACTGTAGTTGCGGTCGCCAGGACTAGCGCATGTTTCAGCGTGTCTTCACTACGCCCTCGAAAAAGCACCCAGAGCCCGAGCGCGCTCATTACCAGCATTACCGCGATCAGGTAAGCGAGCGATGGCAACTCCAATCCAAGCCGGTACGCTAAGCTCAACGCATAGAACTGTTGACCGGTAAGTAGTCCTCTTTCCTGTGTGTATCCGGGCAAAGACCCAAAGACGGCTGCTGGTCCAACGCTGAGATAAGCGAGATAGCCGATGACGATCGTTGCTGCAAAAACCGGTGCTATTCGCCAGCGGTCACGCTTGAGCACCGTCGGAACCAAAACAACGGGAAAGAGTTTGACCAGCGTTGCGCAAGCGAGCGTGAGGCCGGCGCCGAGATCGGATTTTCTTTGCCACGCAAGAAACGCCAAAGCGATGAAAGCGATGGAAATGGCGTCGACGTGTCCGCTACCCGCAAACTCCCAAATGACGAGCGGATGCCATGCGTACATCAGGAGCAGTTGTCGCGGCCGTCCGAGTAAAGCGAGCAACTGCGCCACCGCCCAGAAGGTTACTAGCTCAAACAAGAGCATCGTCGCCTTCATCCACGTGACACTCTCGCTGATTCTGGTCGTAATCAAGAAAACGACTTGAGCCACCGGCGGGTAGATCGTGTGGGCCCAGTCTTTCCGGTTTATCCTCGGGTAAATAGTTTCATCACGCAGGTGGGCCAGCTCAGGCGCCGCGGGTATGTAGCGATAAGGATTGATGCCCGCAGCTTGCACCCGTCCGTCCCAAACGTACCGATAGATGTCGTCGGATAAGTACGGCGGAGCGAAGAGTATGCCCAGCCGAAATATGATTGCGAATGCGATGGCGATGAGAAGAGTTGAGTTTGAAGAGCGGGCGCGAATAACGATCCATGCAGCGACCAGGTAGATCGCCGATTGAACAAACGCGATCTTCATGAAAAACCGGATCCCGCTAACGCCACTTGCATTCAGACCCGTCCGGTAAAGCACAACCGAAACACAGCCCAGCAGAATAAGAATAATGCCACTTTTAATGTCGAGGTTCGGGTTGAGTCGCATCGCTGGAATGAGTTACGCAGGCAGGCTCTGTTCGACTCTTTCAGCAGGTCGTACTTTAATCCTCACTTCCACCCGCGACCCAAGCCGATTGATGATTAACACCAGACGATCGACAGTGAATCGTCTAAGGTCCGCATTACGGATGCGAGAGAAGTCTGCAGCCGCAATGCCGGTACGGCCCTGCGCAGCCCGAACACTCAACTTCTCCCGATCAAGCGTCTTAATGATTTCGGTGGCCAGAATTGCCTTGAACTGATCTAGATCCGGATGCTTTTGCCCCAGGTCGCGAAAAACATTTCCGCTTCCCTTTACTACCTCGAGTTTTTTACCGGTCATGCAACCTCTCCTTCAATCTCTTCAATCGATCCTTAATCAAATCGATTTCAGATATAGGTGTCTTAATGCCTCTGGTAGATTTTTTCTGAAATGCATGTACGACCCAAATATCCTGGCCCGGTTGCACCATATAAACCATGCGAAAGGCATTACCTCGAAACGACAAAGCAATCTCAAACACCCCAGAGCCCAGCCCTTGCATAGGTTTTGCAATATCAGATTTGCCACCTTCAGCGGCAATCGTCAAGGCAGTAAGACCTGTGGTCCTTACGGCGTCGGGAAAGGTTTCAAATTACTTTAATGCCGCTTTGATCCACGAAATCGGCCGTGTGGTTCTAGTCATCAGGCGAACCTCTACTAGTTACCTCGGTGGCCGACCTCAGGCTCTGCGCATGTTGTCATAATTGACAACACCACGTCAAGAAACTTGTAAAATCTTTAATGTAGGTCCGGTTGTGTGTCTACGTCGCGCAGGTGTGTGAACTCGATCTCGAAGCGGGCGGCCATGCGGTAGAGGGTTTTGCGGTTGATGCCAAGGATCTCGGCGGTGCGCTTGCGGTTGTTGCCGGTGGCGTCCAGTACGAAGAGGATGTAGCGGCGCTCGATCTCGTCGAGATTCGGGAGGCCTGAAAAGAGCTCGTCGAGATCGTCTGACGTGAGCGGCGGCGTGTCGTGTGACGGTTGGCAACGAATGCGCGCCGGCAGATCGTCCACGGTCATAACGCCACCCTGATTCAGGGTTACCGCACGCTCGATCACGTTTTCCAATTCACGTACGTTGCCGGGCCATGAGTAAGCAGTAAGGCAATGCATGGTCTTCTGGTCCAGTGCAATCGGGTGCATTGGTTCGGGCGCGTGTTTTCGCAGGAAGTGTGCGACGAGGAGAGGAATGTCTTCGCGTCGCTGTCTTAACGGTGGCAAGTGCAACTGAATAACGTTCAAGCGGTAAAGTAAGTCGCCTCGGAAAGCGCCGGAAGAGGACAGCTTCTCGAGATCAGAGTTACTCGCCGCAATCACACGCGCCCCGACTTTGATAGGTTCCGTTCCACCAACCGGAACCACCTCGCGCTCCTGCAAAACGCGCAATAACTTAACCTGCAACGCGGCGCTCGTCTCGCTGATCTCGTCGAGAAACACCGTGCCTTCCCCAGCCTGCTCAAAGATCCCGCGCTTGTTTGCGATCGCGCCGGTGAATGAACCCTTAACGTGTCCAAACAACTCCGACTCGAGTAACGTTTCCGTCAACGCTCCGCAATTCACAGCGACGAAGCGTTCCGTCGATCGTGTGCCGTGATTGTGGATCGCGCGCGCAACGAGCTCTTTACCTGTTCCGGATTCACCGCTGATCAGCACCGCTGCGCGTGAGTCTGAAACACGAGCGATCATCTTGTAGATCTCGAGCATCGGCGGCGTGCGTCCGATCAGTCCGGAAGTACGCTCTTCGTCATCGAGCTCAGATCTCACCTGCTTGCCGGTTCCATTTGCGAGTGCACGGCGCACAATCGCCACCAGCTCGTCGATGTTGAACGGCTTGCTGATGTAATCAAACGCTCCTTCTTTAACCGCTCTGATAGCAGTGTCGATCGAGCCAAACGCCGTCATCAGCACGACGGGAATCGACGGATACTCGCGACGAACCATCTCCAGCAACGACAGTCCATCGAGCGGAGTCTTCATGCGAATATCACTGAGCAGCAGATCCGGTGGTTGCTCGGCCACGGCTTCGAGCGCCGCCTCACCGCTGTTCGCGAAAACAGCGCCGAAACCCTCGCGAGCAAACACTTCGCAAAGCAGTTCGCACGTGACCGCATCGTCGTCGACGGTCAAAATCTGCGGGATCTTACGCGGCATCTAAACTCACCTCAGCAAACTCCGGCGCAACAGACTTAAGCTCCACCGCCGGCAGGACCACTCGAAACTCAGCGCCCTTCTCAACTTCCAACGTACACTCGATCCGGCCGCCATGTTCGAGAACGATCTCGCGGGCAATAGCGAGACCGAGGCCGCTGCCGGATTGTTTGGTGGTCCACATCGGCTCGAACAAATGATTCTTCGCGTCATCGCAGATGCCCGTGCCCGTGTCGATCAACCGCACTTCGATCGTTCTCGACACCGCGAGGTAATTCGTAACAAACTTCATCTCACCACCTCCGGGCATCGCTTCGAGACTGTTGTTCACGAGATTGAGAAACACCTG
>Ga0068859_100003325_pt1 | contig 16345 bp, 10 predicted proteins | sample KBSSwiS22_FD_66585 | JGI IMG/M metagenome (GOLD analysis project Ga0068859, IMG submission 66585) | Switchgrass rhizosphere microbial communities from Kellogg Biological Station, Michigan, USA - KBS Switchgrass S2-2 | ecosystem: Host-associated > Plants > Roots > Rhizosphere > Soil ...
GAAGCGTACAGTCGATTTCGATGGCCCTCGATCTCGAGAGAATTCACAAGTCGGCCCGCCGCGTGGCGAAGTTCGTGAAGCGCAATCCGAAGCGGCCGACCTCGGGTGCGGTCCACAGGCTCCGCACGAGCGCGCGGCACCTCGAGAACGCGCTGGTCACGCTGGAGCTCGAATCCAAGCGCGGGATCGACGCCCTCCTCCGTCGCCTCAAGAAGACCCATCGGTTGGCGGGCGCGGTCCGCGACATGGATGTCTTGACGGGGAATGCGTTGACCATCGACGGACGCGGCGAACAGGATTGCCTCGTCCGGCTTCTCGAGCATCTGGGCGCGGAGAGGAGCAAGCGCGCCGGGAAGCTCCGCGCGGCGCTCGCGAAGCGACGACGTCAGGCTCGCCGGTCGCTCGAGCGCGGCCTCGAGCGCGTCGAGCGAGTCTCCGAGCGCTCTCGCCAGAACGACGACGAGGCGAGCGTGCATGCCGCGGTCGCACGTGCTCTTCAGGCCAAGTCGGCGCTGAGCCATCCCGGCCGGCTCACCCGGAACAACCTTCACGCGTACCGGTTGAAGGTGAAAGAGCTACGGGACATCCTGCGCCTCTCCGCCGAAGCGGCGGACTCGGCTCTCGTCCCGAAGCTCGAAGAGGTCAAGGCCGCCATCGGTGACTGGCATGACTGGGTTGAGCTATCGGAGATCGCCGCCGAGGTCCTGGATCACGGCGCGGCGTGCGAGCTGTCCAAGCGGATCGCGGCCACGCGGGAGTCGAAGTACCGGCACGCGTTGTCGCTCACGCAAAGTTTGATCACGCATCTGCTCCAGCCCGGCCCGGGCCTCGAAGCCATCGCGGCGATCGCCGAAGAGAAGGGTCCCGACGTTGCCCATTAGGGACAGGAGCCGGAGAGATCCTGGGTGTACGAGCAGGCACCGCCGGCGCCCGCCGGGGGGCGCTCGCCCGCGGGCGTGACGCCGTAGGAGCCCTCGATCGCGCCGTTGTTCCCCACGACGACGAAGTACACGCTTCCCGACGGCACGAACGAGAGGCTTCCCGAGGCGCCGAGCGCGCAGAAGCGCTGACTCCATGCGAGGCCGCCGCTGCGGAGCGTGCCCAGGTTGCCCGCGTACACCGTGTGTTGCGTGGCGCCGCACGCCGGATCGTAGGCGACCGTCACCGCGGCTCCGGCGCGCTGCGCGGTCATCGCACCCGAGGGGCTGGCCTCCTTCGGGTTCGCCGCCGATGCCGGAAAGACGCAAACGCCCACCTTCGACGCCACGATCGGATCGATGAGATCCATCGTGCGTGGGTGGAAGACCGACGAGGACGAGCAGCCGCCGAGGTTGTGGCAGTAGCTCATCAAGGTGCCGCGTACGTTGGCAACACCGTTGATCGTCTGCGGCGCGGGGCAGCTCGTGGGGCCCGAGTAGCAGCCCGACTCGCTCGCGTAGCACATGTCGATCGGCGTGGGGTCGAGGTAGCAGTGCGTGTGGCGTGAGCCGAAGTTGTGCCCGACCTCGTGGGCCACGAGCTTCGTGTCGCTCGAGGCCGTGCTCCCCGAGTACTTGAACACCTGGGAGAAGGCATAGCCGACGTTGGCGCTGCACAGCGCGTTGACGTAGGCGATCCCCGACGCGGAGCTGGCGCTGGACTGCTTGCCGGAGAGCAGCAGCGCCGTGCCGCGGTTGACGCCCGCGTAGCTCGCGATCCAATGGCTGCGGAACTCGTTCAGCTTCGCCGAGTCGGCGTTGCCGGTGCCGCTCTGGAGGTAGGGGTCCGCGGTGGTCGAAGGGCGGAGGATCGTGGTGCCCTGGAGCAGGCGCACCTCGAGGTCGCGCTCGTAGATCACCGACATGAGCGCGACCAAGGTCGCGATGTAGTCGGTGGCGCTTCCCGCGTCGTTCGCGAACTTGAGGCTCATGAGCTCGTTGTCGGTGTCGATGGCGAGGGTCATCTGCTTCAGCGCGGCGGGGGTCGCGAGATCGGCACGGGGCGGCGGGGCCATCGAGCCCGGTTCGGCGGCCTCGGTGCTCTCGTCCTCGCACGTGAACCCGACGGGTCCGCCCGACGGATCGAGAAACCCGGCCTCGGGTGCCAACAGGTAGTCCCCGTCGAGCGCGCGCAGCTCCGTCCAGCCTTCGGAGGTGCGGGCGAACGAGCTCACCCGCATCGTCTTCGGGTCGACGGAGACGAGCACGAGGGTGTCCCCGTCCCTCTCCGCGGCGCCGAAGTAGAACGCCAGCGTCGAGCGCTCCGCCTTGCGCGAAGCGTCGCCGTCGACGACGTCGATCTCGGCGCCGGGCGCATACACGTCCCGCCGCGTGAGCAGGACGTCCTCGCGCCGCCCGGGCTCGACGGGCCACGCGGGAAGGTGCGTCGCTTCGCCCGCCGCGAGGGACAGCAGGCGCGGCGCCAGTCCGGGGTCGAGCGTCACCCGTTCCGCGGGAGTGACCCCGTCCGGGGCGACCGTGAGCGCGGCCGCGACGATCGCGAGAGCGAGGGGAGTCACCACCGGCCGGTCGTGCGATCCGCGTGCCAGCGCCTCGGCGTGCGGCTCCGGGGCGCTGGGGAGGTTCGACCGCGTAGAAAAGGCCCGTGGGAGTACAAGAAGGTATCCTCCTCACCATGCCGCTCGACCCTTGCGCATGATCGGCCGCACCGTCTCCCACTACCGCGTTCTCGAGCGCCTCGGCAGCGGCGGCATGGGCACCGTCTATCTCGCCGAGGACACGCGGCTCCGGCGCAAGGTCGCGCTGAAGTTCCTCGCCGAGAACGATGCGGCGGACCCGCTCGCGCGGGCACGGCTCCAGCGCGAGGCGGAGGCGGCGAGCGCGCTCGATCATCCCCACGTCGCGACGATCTACGAGGTGGGCGAGATCGACGGGCAGCTCTTCATCGCCATGGCGTACTACGCGGGCGAGACGCTGCGGGACCGCCTGGCGCGTGGCCCGCTCCCCCTGAGCGAGACGGTGGCGATCGCCGAGCAGGTGGCCGGCGGGTTGGCGGCGGCGCACGCCGCCGGCATCGTGCATCGGGACCTCAAGCCGGCGAACGTGATCCTCACGCCGACCGGCCAGGTGAAGATCCTCGACTTCGGGCTCGCCAAGCAGGTGGCGGAGGAGGTCGAGACGCGATCGGCCCTCACGAGCCGGGGCACGACGCTGGGCACGCTCGGCTACATGTCGCCGGAGCAGGCCCGCGCGGAGATGGTCGGTCCGGCGACCGACGTCTGGTCCTTCGGCGTGATGCTCTTCGAGATGCTCGCGGGGCGTCGGCTGTTCGACGGCGGGTCGGCGACGGCCGTGCTCGCAGAGCTTCTCACCGGCCCGATCCCGCCCGTCCGATCTTCGCGCCCGGACGTCCCGGGCGAGCTGGCACGCGTCGTGGAGCGTGCGCTCGTGCGCGACCCACGGCTACGCACCCTCACGGCCGCCGAGGCCGCGCGGGCGATGCGCGAGCTCCGCGTGGAGAGCGCGGCGACGGCCCGCGCCGGAACGCCGTGGTATCTAAGGCCCAAGATCGCGGTCCCGTTGGTGGCCGGCTTGGTCGTCGTCCTCGGCGCGGGCGGGCTCTGGGCTCGCGGCGTCAGGAACCGGCAGTGGGCGCGCGCGACGGCGCTTCCCGAGATCGAGCGGCTGACGCGCGCGCAGCAGTACGCGGCGGCCGTCGATCTGGCGCGAAAGGCGGAGGCGTTCCTGCCGGGGGACGGCGATCTGACCGCGGCTTGGGAGACGATCGCGCGCCCGTTCACCATCACCACCGATCCGCCGGGCGCGGCCATCTCCTTCGCCGACTACGGTGCGACGGCGTCGTGGAGGCCGCTCGCCACGTCACCGGCCGAGCGCGTCCGCTTTCCGCGCGGCCCGGTTCGCGTGCGGATCGAGAAGCAGGGGTACGAAACGCTGGAAGACGTCGTCGGTGCGGTGGCCTGGCTCAAGACGGCGGCGTACAGGCTGGTCCCCGCGGGGAGCGCTCCGCCCGGCATGGTGCGCGCCCAAGCCACGGTGGAGCCGCTCTCCACCTTCGTGTTCGGTCTCGAGCTGCCGTGGGTGACCCTGAATGCCTTCTGGGTCGATCGTGCCGAGGTCTCGAACAGGGACTTCAAAGCGTTCGTCGATGCCGGAGGATATCGGGACCGCCGGTACTGGACGGACCCCATCGTGCGCGAGGGGCGGACGCTGCCGTGGGAGGAGGCGATGCGGTCGTTCGTCGATGCGACGGGCCGTCCGGGGCCGGCGCCGTGGGAGCTCGGGAGCCATCCCAACGGCCAGGACGATCTGCCGGTCCGCGGGGTGAGCTGGTACGAGGCGCGCGCGTACGCGGCGTGGGCCGGGAAGAGCCTCCCCTCGATCTACCACTGGAGCTGGGTCGCGAGCCTCCCGCTCACGGGATACGTGATCCCGCTCGGCAACTTCCAGTCCGCGTCTCCGTTACCCGTGACGGCGGGACGAGCGATCCACCGCTTCGGCGCCGTCGACCTCGCCGGAAACGTCAAGGAGTGGACCGTCAACGACACGGGAGCCGGCAAGCGCTACATCCTGGGCGGCGCATGGGACGAGCCGCGGTACATGTTCGCCGACGCCGATGCGCGGGCTCCGTTCGATCGCGCGCCGAACTTCGGCTTCCGCTGCGTGAAGTACGACGCGGGAGATGCCAGCGTCGCCGCCGCCTCCGCGACGGCCGCTCCGCCGTCACGCGACTACACGCTCGAGAAGCCCGTGGGGGACGAGGTCTTCGAGGCGTTCAAGCGGCTGTTCTCGTACGACAGGAGCGAGCTTACGGCCACCGTCGATGCCGTGGACGAGAGCAACCCGCACTGGCGGCGCGAAAAGGTCGGCTTCGCCGCGGCGTACGGCGCCGAGCGCGTGCTCGCGTACGTGTATCTACCGCGGAAGGGCAAGCCGCCGTTCCAGACGGTGTTCTTCATGCCGGGCGCCGGCGCGTGGGACGAGCGATCGAGCGAGGCCGTGGCCGCGAGCCCGCCCTTCGCCTTCTTGCTTCGTAGCGGCCGCGCGGTCGTCTTCCCGCTCTACAAGGGCACGTACGAGCGCGGCTCCGACGCCTTCAAGCAGAACGTCTCGAAGGCCACCAGCCTCTGGCGCGACTACACGGTCGCCTTCTCCAAGGATCTCGCGCGCACCATCGACTACATCGAGACGCGGCCGGATTTCGACAAGCAGCGCTTCGCCTACTTCGGAACGAGCCGCGGCGGCTCGCTGGCTCCGGTCCTCCTCGCGAACGAGCCCCGCATCAAGACCGCCGTGCTTTGGATCCCCGGCCTCTACTCCGAGCCGATGCTCCCCGAGGTGGACCCGGTCAACTTCCTCTCCCGCATGACGATCCCGACGCTCCAGCTCAGCGGAAAGTACGACTACAACTTCCCCGACGAGTCGTCCTCGCGGCCCTTCTTCGCCAGGCTCGCTGCGCCCCCGGACCGAAAGAGGCGCGTCGTGTACGACACGGGGCACAACCTCCCGCAGAACGAGGCGATGAAGGAAACGCTCGACTGGTTGGATCGCGAGCTGGGCCCGGTGCTCGAGAGGTGAAGCTCACCGTGCTCGCGGTCGGCGGCTTGATGCTGCTCCCGGCGCACGCCGCGACCGTCGAGGTGTCGGTCCGCGAGCGGCAGGGAGGCCTGCTCGCCGGTCAGCGCGTGACCGTCCAGGCGACGCCCGGTCCCGGCGAGATCCCCGGGTGGAATTGGAATTCCAGGCGGATGGAGGGGGTCACGGGGCCGAGCGGGAAGGCCACCTTCGACAAGGTCCCGGTCGGACGCTACACGGTGAGTGTCGGTGCCGTCGGCGCCGGCTACATCGACCCCTCCGCGAACCCCGCGGCGCCGCCGCTGCAGATCACGATCGCGGCGGAGGCGGACAAGGTCGCGGTGGAGATCGAGCTGTGGCGGGGGAGTCTCCTGAGCGGCGAGATCATCGTGGATCGCGCGAACATCCCGCGAGGGGCGAGGGTGAAGGTGCGCAGCCTCGATGAAAAGCGCGACGGCGAGCTCGCTCTCGATGCGCGGGGGCACGTCGAGCAGATCCTGCCGCCGGGCCGCTACGAGCTGGAGCTCGTCGCTCCGCCCGGGTACCTGCTGGTGGACGTCGTCTGGAACGGCGAGTCGGTTCCGGGGCACGTCGTTCGCTTCGACGTTCGCGAGGACCGGCGCAAGCAGAGCGTGAGCTGGTACCTCAGCGCGACGTGCCTGATCACCGGCAAGGTCGCCGACGAGGCGGGGGAGTGTCCCGCGCGCGTCGTCGCCACGCTCGTTCAGCCGGGGGCCTGGATCCAGGCCGTGACGGAGCGCGGCGGCTCCACGTTCCAGGTCGTCCCGCATCAAGAGTGGATCGAGAACACCAAGTGCTCCTACCGGCTCTGGCTGCCCGATGGTCAATGGACCGTCGAGGCGCAGGGAAGCTCCGTGCTCTCCTCGGATCCGGGGAAGGTGGACGTCGCGATCGGCCCGTGGGAGACGCGGACCCTCGACTTCAGGCTGACGACGAAGGACGGAGACGATGAGAGGGGCCAGCCCCTGATCGTTGGGGTCCGGACACCGAAGGGCCGCGGTGTCGTCGGCGCGACGGTCGAGGTCTGGCCGTTGCCGGCGGAGGGCGCCACGGCCCCCCTCCAGACGGCGAGGACCGAAGGGTACGGCGGAACGGTGACCTTCCGAGGATTGGCGGCGGGCAACTACCTGGTGGTCGCGGGACACGAAGCCTTCCTCGAAGGAACGACCGAGGTGGAGGGATACGACCCGAAGGCGGACGAGCCCAGGAGGGCGGTCGTGACCCTGTCGATGGGAGCGAAGCTGCACGGGCATGCCGTGGACGAGAACGGCCGTCCGGTCCAGGGGGTCGAGCTGAGCTACACCCGTCTCGACAAGCTTCCGAAGACGGCGCTCGCCGATGAAGGGGTCCTCGGGACGAAGCGCTCGGGCTCGGCGCTCACGGACGTGACGGGGCACGCCGAGGTGGGAAGCCTGTACTCGGGGACGTATCGCGTCGGGGCGCGCTTGACCGGGGAGAAGGGCGCGACCCGCTTCGTCGTCTTCCGCCAGCGCGGCGCCCGCTCGATCGACGTGGGCCTCACGGAAGGCCAGCGAACCGACCTCGAGCTCCTCGTGTATCCCGCGGCGAGCCTCGCCGGCGGCCTCGTGTGCTCGGACCGGGGCACGATGCCGCCGCAGGTATCGTTCCGGATCTTCGCGGCGGAGGCGCGGGTCGAAGGCCTGTGGCGCGACGACGCTCTCGCCTCGGGCGCCGCGCTTTCGTCCGACGACGACGTGCTGCGCGGCCCGGGAGCCGATCGCTTCCACCTGGGCCCGCTCTCCGCCGGCGCGTATCGCCTCGCGGCGCGCCCGGCGGGTCAGCGCTACTGGAGCTGGGCGTCCAACGAGCTGATGCCCGACCACGCGGCGGTCTTTCCCATCGACGAGGCGCAGGCGGTGGACACGGGCACGGTCGAGATCGAGTGCGGGCCGGTGCTGGCGGTCCTGCCGGCGATCAAGTCCAACGAGCCCGTTCCCGATCTACGCCTCGGCGTCGTGCGTGCGTCGCTGCGGCCGGCGGGCGAGGGCCGGGTCACGCCCGGCCGCGATCCCGACGTCGATCTGCACGCCGATCGCGCCTTCGTGCGCCGCCTCCGCGAAGGGAAATTCAAGACGACGCTCACCGTCGGGCATCCGTACCTCGTCCCGCCCTCGATGACGGTGCCGGAGCAGGTGCTGGACCTGGTGCGCGGAAACGTCGTGTCCATTCCGGTGAGCTTCGAGCGGCTCGGCGGGATGGTCGAGGTCCGGGGTGAAGGAAGGGCGTCGCGCTTGACCCCCGCGGAAGGGGACCCCGTCCTCCGGCCCCTCGTGGAAGGAAGGGCGGATTTCCCGGGAACGATTCCTGGAACGTATCGTGTCGAGCTCTGCGCCGATCCGGACTGCTCCACGGTGACGGCGACGTGGAGCGTGGCCGTGAGCGCGGGAAAGACGACGTTCCTTCCCTGAACCTCTAGCGAACCCGCACCGACGTCAGCAGATCCATGTGCAGGTAGCGCGCCTTGTCCACGCCGGGCCGGAAGACGAACGTGAGCTCCTCGCCGTCGGGCGTGCGAAACGTGTCGCTGCGGGCGCGCGAGAGCGGACGCTCCGTGTCGGTCTTCAGCAGCAGCTGCTGGCCGTCCCATCTCACGACGTACGTCACGAGGTCCTGGTGGGCGTAGGTCCCCACGTATCGCTTCGCGTCCGCGCCTTTCACCGGTGCCGCGCGCGTCTCGGGAGGAGGCGCTTCCACGAGATCGAACACCTTGGCGGTGATGTCGTCGAGCGACTTGCGGAGCGTGACGCCGTTCCGGTTCGTCATGAGGACCACCGCGCCGCGCTTCCCTGGAATGAAACGGATGTGCGAGCCGTACCCGCGCCGCACGCCGCCGTGCTCGAACACCTGCGTTCCGCCGACCTCGTAGCTCACGAGGCCGAAGCCGTAGGTCGCGCCGTCTCCCCCCGGGAGCGGTACCGTGGCGGTGAAGAAGCCCTCCGGCGGCCGCTCGAGCACTCCGGCCGCGAGCTTCGCGAGCTCGCGCGCCGACGAGAACGCGGACCCCGCGGGGTACTGCGCCGTGTTCTCCGCCATGGGACGGACCACCTCCAGCTCCTCGCCACCCTCATGCCCCTGCGCGAAGTCGCGCGTGAGCGCCTCGAGGGGCCGCAGCGTGCTGGTGCTCATGCCGAAGGGATCGAAGAGGCGCTCGCGCAGGACGTCGGCATACGCCTTCCCGTGCACCTGCTCGAGCACGTACCCCGCGAGCCAGTAGCCCGGGCTCGTGTACGAGAACACCTCGCCCGGCGTCGTGAACAAAGCGTTCGCCTTCCAGCCGCGGACCATGCGGGCGAGCCCGTCGTCATCCTTCGACTGCACGGCGGGCGCGCCCTCCGCCATGCCGGCCGTGTGAGTCAGGAGCTGGCGCAGCGTCACCTTGCCGACGGCCGCGTCGAGGTCCTTCGCGTACGTGCGCACCGGCGCGTCGAGATCCACGCGGCGGTCCGCGGCGTCCCGCAGCGCGACCAAGGCCGTCATCATCTTGGTGGTCGAGCCGAGCCGGAAGAGCGTGTCCTCCGTCACCGGCGTGGGCTCCTCGGCGCTGCGCACGCCGAAGGCCTTCAGGTAGACGACCTCCCCGTCCTTGACGACCGCGACGGCGGCGCCGGGGGCCTTCGCTTCCCGGATCTCGTCTTCGATCGCGCGCGTGACCCCCTGATCGACCTCGGGGGACAAGGCGGCGGCGGCCGCAAGGAGGAACGGGAGGGTCGTCATGCCCCGTCTTTACGTGGGGGGAGGCGGCAAGTTTTTCCCGTTACGCGTCCAGAAATGCAAGGGCGCCCGTGTGGCACCGCCGTTGCGACCCACACGATCCGAGAAGGAGGGACGGTTTCCATGGACAAGTGGATGCTGCGGATCGCCTTGGGACTCGTCGCCTGTGTCACGGGGATCGACAAGTTCCTGAACGTTCTGACGAACTGGACCGATTACGTCCATCCCGGGCTGCTCGCCTCCCTGCCCGTCGCGCCGGAAGTCGTCCTCGGCGCGGTCGGCGTCGTGGAGCTGCTGATCGGGATCGCGATCTTGACGCGCTGGACCAAGCTCGGAGGCTACCTCGACGCCGTGTGGCTGGCGCTCGTGGCCGCGAGCATCGTCACCACCGGAAGGTTCTTCGACGTCGCGGTCGCCGATCTCGCGCTCGCGGCGGCGGCCTTCGCGATGGCGCGCTCGACGCCGCGGCGCGTGGCATCGGAGGCGGGCGACGAGGTCCGCGGACACCTCGCCCCGGCCGGAATCCTGCGGCTCGATCTCTGACCCGGCTGGACTTACTTTGCATTGCAAAGTAATCTATAGGGCATGGCCACACTCGAGCGGCATCGTGCGGGGGTCCGCGCCCGCCTGGATCGCGCCGCCCACGTGCGGGCCCGGTCCGAGAGCGTCACCTGGCAAGTCCATCGCGAGGTGATCGTCACCCTCGGCTGGGGGCGGGCCATCCTCCTTCAGCTGGCGCACCCCGGCGTGGCCGCGGGCGTGCACCACCACAGCTCGTTCCGGGGAAGTCTCGGCGCGAGCCTGCGGCGCATGCGCTCGACCGTGCGCGCGATGCTGTGGCTCACGTTCGGCGACGAAGCGCAGATGGTCACGGCGGCGGCCGGCATCAACGCCATCCACGCGCGCGTGCGGGGCGAGGGGTACTCCGCGAACGACCCCGACCTCGCGCGGTGGGTGCACGCCACCATGCTCGCGTCCGTTCCGCTCGCCTACGAGCGCTTCGTCGGACCGCTCGGCGCTCTCGAGCGCGATCGGTTCTGCGCGGAGGCGGCGATCATGGAGCCGCTGCTGGGCCTGCCGGACGGATCGCTTCCGCGCAGCGCGGGTCAGCTCGACGCGTACATGGACGAGATGCTCGCGGACGGCAGGATCGCCGTCACCGACACCAGCCGGGCCTTGGCGCGAGCAGTGCTCTTTCCTCCTCGCTGGCGTTGGGCCTGGCCGGCGTTCCGGCCCCTGCAGCTCCTCACGATCGGCACGCTGCCTCCGGCCCTTCGCGAGGCCTACGGCTTCTCTTGGACCGCGCGCGAGGAGCGGTCGCTCGCGCGGTGGACCGTGCTTCTCCGCACGATCCGCCGGCTTCTCCCGCCCTTCGCACGCGAGTGGCCGATGGCGCGGGAGCGCCGTCCGTTACCATGCGCCCCATGTCCGAAGCCGTCGGAGTCTTCCTGCTCACGCTCAGCGCGCTCTTCCCGATCGTGGATCCGCTGGGCGGCGGGCCGCTCTTCCTGGCGCTGACGCACGGGTACACCCCGGCCACGAGGAGGGGTCTCGCCTGGCGCATCGCGGTGAACGGTTTCTTCCTCCTGGCCGGGTCGTACTTCGTCGGCTCGTACGTCTTGAGCTTCTTCGGGATCTCGCTTCCGGTCGTGCAGGTCGCCGGGGGGCTCGTGCTGGCGTCGATGGGCTGGAAGATGCTGCGGGAGGTCGACAGCCCGGAAGAGTCCCTCCGGAAGACGATCCCGGCCCAGCATGCCTTCCAGCGCGCCTTCTATCCGCTCACGCTGCCGCTGACCGTGGGCCCCGGGTCGATATCGGTGGCGGTCACGCTCGGTGCGAACGCGTCCCATCTGGGCGGGCTGTCCGTTCCGAACCGGCTCGCGGCGTTGATCGCGATGGCGCTCATCGCGGTCAGCATCTTCCTCTGCTACGCGTTCGCCGACCGGCTCGCGCGCGCGCTGGGGGAGACCGCGATGAGCGTCATCGTCCGGCTGTCGTCCTTCCTGCTCTTCACCATCGGCGTTCAGATCACGTGGAACGGAATCAGCTCGCTGCTCTCCACGCTTCGCGTCGGCTCGTGATCCGCTACCAGACCTCGCAGCGCTTCGCGGACCGCACCATGGGAGCATCCGCCTTGCAGTCGAACGCCTGCTGGAAGGCGGAGAGGTTGGACAACGGACCGATCACGCGGTACTTCGCGACCGGATGCGGGTCGCCCTGGATCATCGTGCGCTGCGTCTCGGGGCGAATCGCGTCGCCGCGCCACTGTCCCCAGGAGATGAAGAACTGCTGCTCGGGGGTGAAGCCGTCGATCGTGGCCTCGGGGGGCTTCCCCTCGCGCGATTTCTTGTAGGCGAGGAACGCCAGCTTCGCTCCCGCGAGATCGCCGATCGCTTCGCCCAGCACGAGCTTGCCGTTGTGGTGGAGGCCCGGCTCGATGAAGTACCCCTCGAACTGATCGATGACGCACTGGCCGTTGGCCTGGAACTTCTTGAGGTCGGACTCGGTCCACCAGTTGTTCAGCTTGCCCTGCGCGTCGTATTGCGCCCCCTGATCGTCGAAGCCGTGGCTGACCTCGTGGCCGATCACGACGCCGATCGCGCCGTAGTTGACGGCGTCGGTCTCCTCGACCGAGAACGCGGGCGGCTGGAGGATCCCGGCGGGGAAGACGATCTCGTTGAGGAGCGGGTTGTAGTAGGCGTTCGACGTCGGAGGCGTCATGCCCCAGCGCCCGCGATCGACGGGCTTGCCGATCGTCGCATTGCGGTCGGCGACGTTCCACCGCACGGCGGACTGGACGTCGTCCCAGAACGAATCGCGCTTGGCGGTCACACCGGCGTAGGCCTTCCACTTGTCCGGATAGCCGATCTTGGGGTTGAACGTCGCGAGCTTCTCGAGCGCCTTCTTCTTGGTCTCGTCCCCCATCCAGGTGAGGCCGGTGATCGTGTCCTTCATCGCCAGCAGGATGTTCTTCACCATCTCCTGCATGCGCGCCTTCGCCTCGGGCGGGAAATTCTTCTCGACGTATTTCCGTCCGAGCGCGTCGCCGAGCAGCCCGTCGACGTTCTCGACGCAGCGCTTCCAGCGCGGCTTCATCTCGGTCGCCCCGCTCAGGTAGCGGCCGTAGAAGGCGAAGCTCTCTTCCTCGAAGGGGCTCGAGAGCACGTCGGAGGCCGCGTGGAGGAGGTGCCACTTCAGATAGGTCTTCCAGGTCGCGAGCGGGGCCTTGGCGAGCTGCCGATCGACCTCCTTCATGAACTTCGGCTCTTGCACGTTGAGCGCCGCCGCGGGGATCTTCGCGTCGCGGACGTAGGCGTCCCAGTCGAAGTGCGACACCATCTTGCGCAGCTCGCCGAACTCGACCTTGTGGTCGGTCGCGGCCGGGTCGCGCAGCGCGACGTTGTCGAGCGAGGCCTCGGCGAGCGTCTTCTCGAACGCGAAGACCGTGTCGGAGGCCGCCTTCGCGGCCTCCGCGTCCACCCCCGCGAGGACGAACATGTTCTTGACGTGCGCCCGGTACTTGTCGCGCGCCTCGGCGAACCGCGGCTCCGGCTTCAGGTAGTAATCCCGGTCCGGCATCCCGAGCCCCGACGCGTAGACGTCCGCGATCACCCGCGTCGGATCGTGGTTGTCGGGGGAGGCCGCGATGCCGAAGGGCACCCCGATGCCCACGCCGTGGAAGCGCCCGATCATCTTGCCGACGTCTTCGCGGCCCTTCATGCCGTCGATGTCGCGCAGCATCGGCTGCGCGGGTGCGATGCCCAGCTTGTCGACGGCCGCCTGGTCCATGCACGCGCCGTACATGTCCGCGATGAGCTGCTCGTGGCTGCCCGCCGCCCAGTCCTTGCGGGCGCTGACGTCGTCCAGGATCGTGTGAAGCTGGTCCTTGTTGATCTCGCCCGAGGCCCAGCGCCGGCTCCAGCGGTCCATGTACGCCGGGATCGGGTTGCTCGCCCGCCACGTGCCGTTCGCGTACTCGAAGAAGTCGGTGCACGGATCGACGGAGCGGTTGAGATCGCCGACCTCGATGCCGCGCGGGTCCGCCGCGAGTGCGGTCAGGGCGATCGAAAGGACGAAGACGACGGAAACCGTTCGCTGGCGCATGCGCTCCCCCCGGGATCGTTCGATTCCTCGCATCATACGGAGGAGCACCCTCCCGGTTTCTCGCCGAGAGGCCGGGAAGGGGGGCGCCTTCGCCCCCCGGCAACGGCAAGGTCAATTCTGCGTGACGGCGGAATCGCAGAGGCCGCCGAGGGGCAACTCGGCCTGGCACGTCAGCTCCTCGCTCGCGACCTCGAGGCATTCGCCGGCGGAGCCACCGCAGTTCACCGTCTTGAACTTGCACGTCGCGGTACTGCCGTTCTCCTTTGCTTCCCAGCCCATGGGCGCCTTCTTGTACGTCACGATGAGCGGATCCGAGGTCCGGATGGGTCTGCAGACCCATGTCTGGCCGTTCACGTTACAGGTCTTCGCGTCCGGCAAGGCGACGGCGTCGCAGCAATGCTTGACGTCTTGGGCCCAGCAACGGTCCGGGGGGGCCGGCTGTGGCTTCGGAGCGGGAATGAGGTTCGCCTCGGCGCCCGGCTTCGGCGTCGCCGGCTCCACGCGCTCGGCGGCGGCTCCGATCGTGACGGTCGAAGCGAACGAGACAACGACCAGAAGGGCAACGCTGGATCGCATGACATCCTCCTTCTCGTGGGATGCGCTCGAGGTGAACGCGATCGACCCACATCGAATAAGGAGTCCGCGCTCCGGGGAATTGCCCACGTCATCAGGGGACAGTCCCCTTTTTCTCGGCTTCGAGGCGAGCCCCCTTCGCGTGCGATCATCACACCATGAAGCTCGCTGCAGCGCTCCTTCTCGCCGCATCCACGTCGTTCTCGTGGCCCATTCCCGAAGGCTGGCAGCACGAGACGATCCCGTTCCCGCTCGAGTTCGCGCCGGACCTTCCGTACCGGGGGGTCGAGGAGCTGCGATTCGCGCCGGGGATGTTCAAGCCCGATCAGGCGGGCTACTGGTCGTACGCGTTCGTGTGGTGGCTGGACGGCAAGCCCGCTCTCGGAGCCGCGGAGCTGAACGCTTCGTTGGAGCGATACTTCGCCGGCCTGTGCGTCAGCGTCGCGAAGGACAAGGGCCAGACGATCGATCCGGCGAAGTTCTCGGCGTCGATGCGCCTCGTGAACAGCTCCCCGCGCAAGCTCGGACACGCGGTCACCTCGTTCACGGGCATCGTCGAATCCTACGATCCGTTCGCGACCGGCAAGACGATCGTCCTCAACCTCGAAGCGTGGGTGTGGGATTGCGACAAGTCCGGCAAGCGCGCCGTGTTGGTGCTCGCATCACCTTCCCCGCAGAACGCGGCGATCTGGACCTCGCTCCGCAAGCGGCGCGACGAGTTCGCCTGCCATGCGCGCTGAGGCTCACCCGAGACGGCGGCGGACGGCGACGGTCGCAGCGTGGCTCTCCCCCAACGTGACCGTGAGATGCTCGAGCGCCTCGCGGTAGGCCGCGAGCGCCGCCTCACGGTTGCCCGAGGCCAGCCGGGCATCACCCAGCGCCGACTTCGAGAGACCGATCAGATACGACGGCGTGCCGGGCTGCACGAACGAGGCGGCCACCTCGACGGCGCGCTCGGCGGCTTGGACGGCGGCCTGCGCGTCGCCCAGCGCCATGCGTGACCGCGCGAGGCCGGTCAACGAGAAGACGAACAGGCTGATGCGCGACTTGCGCTTCTCGAACACCTCCACGATCGACGCGAACTTGTCGCGCGCGGTGGCGGCGTCCCCCTTCGCCAGCGCCAAGCGGGCCTGGTAGTAGGTCATCTGGACCTGCCGCCTGGGGTCCGGCTTGGGACCGGTGAGGAGTGGTCCCAGGGTCTCGAGCTGTGCCGTCGCGCGGGCCAGGTCGCCGGTCTGGATGTAAAGATCGGCGAGCTCGAGCATCGCGTCCGTCTCGATGCGCTCCTCCTGTCGAGCGCGGGCGGTCCGGATCGTCTCGTCGTAGAGCGCCTTCGCCTCGTCGTAGCGCGCGAGCTGAAGCAGGACGCCCGCGTGGTTGAACGTGACCGTCGGGGCGATCCCGGAGGCGCCCTCGACCGACCGCCGGAGCTCGACCGCGCGGCGGCACAGGGGCTCCGCCTTGGCGATGTTCCCCTGGTAGTGGACGAGCGCCCAGTTGTTGCAGGTGTCGGCCGCGAGCAGGGTCTCGTCCCTGCCGGTGCGCTTCAGCTCTTCCATCAGCTCGGCATAGCCGGCGTCGGCCTCGCGGCTCTCGCGAGCCAGGTAGGTGCCGTAGGCGCGCACGGCCAGCGCGTCGATGCGCTTCGAGGCCGGCGGAGACGGCACGGAGTCGAGGATCGCCAGCGCCTCGGCACCATCCCGCTTCATCCGCTCCGCGTCGTCCGTGAGGAAGCCGAACGTGCCCCGGTCGATCAGGCACTCGGCACGCTGCACCGCGTGCAGCGCGTCGTCGGGAAGCTGGTCGAACGCCCGGGCCATCATCGCGTTCGCTTCGTCCTGCTGTCCCTTGAACATCCGCAGAAGGGCGAGCGGGCAGAGCGCACGTGACGACAATCCGGGATCGCCCGCACGGCCGGCGAGCTCCGCGGCCCGCTCGAGCACCGGCGTCGCCTTGTCGTAGCTCTCGGTGGCCATGTACTGCCGGCCGATGGCCACGAGCATCTCCGCCTGGAGCGGCTCGTTGCCCGCGTATTCCTTGCCGACCAACGTCTCGCCCTTGGCCAGCAGATCCCCGGGCGTATGCGCGGGCCCGGGGGCGGAGGCCACGCTGAGGAGGAAGCCCATGAACTCCCGGGCCGCGGTGGCCCGGACCATCTGCGATTCCGCCTCGTCGCGCTGGAGTCGCGCCTCGCGCGCTTGCCACGCGATCGCCGCGGTGAACAGCGAGGCCGCCACGACCGCGACGGCGACGGAGCCGACGGCCGCCGGATGGCGGCGCACGAGCTTCGACGCTCGATACCTCAAGGTGTCCGGACGCGCGCTCACCGGCTCGTGGCGCAGGTGGCGGCGCAGGTCGTCGGCGAGCGCCTCCACCGACGGATA
>Ga0068859_100003326_pt1 | contig 16344 bp, 12 predicted proteins | sample KBSSwiS22_FD_66585 | JGI IMG/M metagenome (GOLD analysis project Ga0068859, IMG submission 66585) | Switchgrass rhizosphere microbial communities from Kellogg Biological Station, Michigan, USA - KBS Switchgrass S2-2 | ecosystem: Host-associated > Plants > Roots > Rhizosphere > Soil ...
ATTGGGTCGCCGGTCTTAGCTGCCGCAACGCGTCCTCCTTTTTACACTAATCGGCCCCCTCACCTTAAGTTCCTTCAACCCGATGACGTGGACCTACACGTCGGATGCTTTCAGGGTTGATTGTGATGATAGGTAGACGTGGTCCCATGGTTGTCGCTACGCTCCAACCATGGGCTGAAATTAGCAAACGCCTTCGGCGTAACCTCGCTGAGTCGGTGAATGCATTCGGTGAATGGGCTCGAATCGGCGAATGCCTTCGGCGTAATGGGCTTGAATCGACGCGATAACTGGCGCATACTGCGGCGGTCGATACGCAGGTGGTCCGGGAGGCGTCATGAAGATTCTTTTCCTGCTTTCGCTGCTCTTAACTCTCATTCTCCCCTTTCAATCACAAACCGAGACCAACGGTTCGCCACTCAACGTGACGAACTTCAAATGGTCGCGCGCGCGGCGCACTCCTCCGCCTCAGGAAGTTGAAGGGAGCGCTCCCGCACGCGCCGTTATTCCACAGAACAAGATCTTTGCTCGCAACGCGAGAATGAACGAGCCGCCGGGCAACAGAGATCCAAATGCCGACACGCTCGACGGCCGCAGCGCCGCACTCGAGAAGAGCGTCGCCGAATCGCGCACGAATCAAGGTGAGCCCGTCGATGGTTTCGCTTATCGGATCAAGGTGCAGAACCAAATCGAGAAAGTAGTCGAGGTTGTGTTCTGGGAATTTCGTTTTCAGGATCCCGCGAATCCGGATCAGTTGTCGCGGCGACAGTTTCTGTGTGGCGTGAACATCGGAGCAGGGAAGAGCAAAGAGCTCGAGGGCTTTAGTCGCCTCGGCCCAAGCGACGTCGTAAACGTGAAGACACTCAATTCCGGAACGCCGTTCAAGGAAAGCATTTTGATCAATCGCATCGAATATAGCGACGGTACAATCTGGCAAAGAAAAGCCTGGAGTCTTGCCGAAGTTAAGGGAAGCTACGAACGCGCGCTGCGCGAGCCATGGCTGCCGGGAACGTGCAAGGGACTTTAGGCTATGGAAGAAGTTGCTGAGACTCAGAAACCCCGAGTTCTCATCATCGACGACGAAGAGCAGATCCGGCATCTGCTGATCGACGTTCTCGGTAGTGCCTACGACTGTTCCGACGCCGGCTCAGCAGAAGAAGCCCTCGCCGCACTCTCCGAAAATACTTTCGACCTCGTAATCAGCGACATCGACATGGGCGGGATGAGTGGACTGGAACTCGTGCCACGCGTCCATTCGCTATCGCCCGACACAGTCGTGGTGATGGTCAGCGGCAATCAGGACATCGGTTTCGCAATCGAAGCACTACGCGTCGGAGCTTTTGATTACATCAGCAAACCAATCGATATTCGTCACGTGGAAGCCTCGGTTGAGCGCGCCCTCAATCACTCCAGCCTGCTCAAGGAGAAGCGTCGTTACAAAGAACAGCTCGAAACACTCTTGGAACAGCGGACGGCGCAGGTCGATTGGCTCGCTTACTACGACACAGTCACACAACTTCCCAATCGCGCGCTCTTCGAGGATCGTTTGACGCAGGCAGTGTCAGTTGCAAAAGCCGCGAACCAGTCATTGGGTGTGCTCTTCATCTCCGTAGATCAGTTTAAGAAAGTCAACGACTCGCTGGGCCATGGCCCAGGCGACATACTGTTGCGCGAGTTTGCCGAGCGGTTGAAGAGTTGTATTACGAAGTCAGACACGGTTGCGCGTTTCGGTAGCGATGAGTTTGCGTTGTTACGCACACAGATCGACGGCACGAAGGACGTAATCGAAACGATCGCGTCGTTGTCGCAGGTGTTGAAGTTCTCTTTCGATCTTCCTGGTCATGAACTGTTTGCAACTGCGAGCGTCGGTGTGAGTTTGTTTCCGCTCGATGGTGAAGATTGCCAGACGTTGCTGAAGAACGCCGGCGCTGCGTTGTACAAAGCGAAGCGATCGGGCGGCGCCAATTACCAGTTCTACACAGCAGACATGCACGAGCTGGCGACGAAGCGTCTGGCGCTCGAGAGTAATTTGCGCAGGGCGATCCAGAACGAGGAGTTTTTGATTCACTATCAACCGAGAGTTTCAGTCGACTCGCTCGCGATTACAGGTGTCGAAGCGTTAGTGCGGTGGCAGCATCCGACGCTCGGACTCATACCACCATCTGATTTTATTCCGCTCGCTGAAGATACGGGCCTAATCGTGCCGATTGGCGAATGGGTTTTGCGCACGGCTTGTTTGCAGGGCCGGTGCTGGCACGATCAGGGATTTGCTCCGATACAGATTGCGGTGAACATCTCCGCGCGACAGTTTCACGATCAGGATTTGGCTCAAACAGTGATCAGGATTCTCGAAGAGACTGGATTGTCGCCGAAGTATCTGGAGTTGGAACTGACGGAGAGTTCCATCATGGAGGACGCGGAGTTTGCGGCGGAAATGCTGAATCGTCTGAAGAGTATGGGGATTAACATTTCGATCGACGACTTCGGCACCGGCTTCTCATCACTTGCGTCACTCAAACGGCTGCCGATTGATGTGCTCAAGATCGATCAGTCGTTTGTGAGGGACGTCATCAGCGATCAGGACGACGCGGCCCTCGTGATGGCCATCATTACACTCGCGCACAACCTGCGATTGAAAGTGATTGCAGAAGGAGTTGAGACGGACGATCAACTGCGATTCCTGCAGTTGCTCAGGTGCGACGAGATCCAGGGAGACTTCTTCAGTAAACCCGTATCTGCCGACACACTCGCGTCAGTGTTTGAACCGCGAATGAACGCGGATCACACGGATCAGAAAAAGATCTAATCAGTGGTGATACTCAAACCGCGCGACGTCTGATTCACCCAGGATCACCACGTCGCCCGAGTTCAACGATTGCTCCGTCACACGCGCGGACCGCGGATCGTTGATGAACGTGCCGTTGCGTGAATTCTGATCTTCAATCATCACGCGCCCATTCTTCACGCCAATCCACACGTGACGTTTCGAGATTCGCGGATCTCCGATCACGATCTGCGACGAACCACCATCACGCCCGATGAAGTCGCCACCGTCGGCTTTGATATCAAACTGTTGTCCTGACAACGGGCCCGAGACAAACTTGATCGACCCGTAGTTTGGCCTGAATGAATCGCCGTCGGCGGTGATCGCGATCGTTCGCGAAAGATCGACAGTCATCCCCTGATCGCCTGCGACTACGTGTGGTGCAGGCGCTGGTGGCGGTGGTGGAACTGGTTTCGCGTAGCTTGCGACCGGTGAAGGCGAAGGAGTAGGGGGCGCCGGCGCAGGTCTCGCATGTGGCTTGCCACTCTCCGGTGGAGCGGCCTTCTTGCGACGCTTCCGCGCAATGAGGATGCCCACGATGACGATGATGAGCAGCAGCAGAAGTATGAAAAGAACACCAACGATGACAGCCACAATCCAGAACGGAAAACTGGATTTCTCTTTGCCTTCAGCCTTCGCCTGCTGGCTACTTTGAACCAGGCGATCCACTTCGGAGTGCTGCGGAAACAGTCTCTTGACTTCTTCAAACTTCGGAATCGCCGCCGAGTAATACTGGTTCCAGTAGTTCTCCAACCCCTCGCGATAAACAAGATCGGTCGGCCCTTCGGCGTTCGTGGCGCCGGCGCTCTTCACGTACTCCATCACCGTGTTTGACGGCACGACGAAAGAGAAACCGGAAACTTCCTGTCCATTAACTGTATCGCCACGAAACGTCAGCAGACCGACGACTTCATTCGAGTCGTTGATCACGGGGCCGCCGGAGTTCCCGTGTGTGGCGGAGGCGCTGGTCTGGAGAATCGGAGCGCCGCTGGTGGCCTGTTTCTTTGCGGAGATCTTTCCGTCGTTGATGGTCGCTTCAAATGCAGACTTGGCGCTCAGCGTTCCGGTGTTGAAAGTATCGGCGGCGCCCGGATAGCCAATCACGGTCACGTGATCCTGTAGCTGAACCTTGTCAGAGTCCGCCAGCTTGAGAATCGGCGCGTTCTTAACTTCGATCTTGATGATCGCAACGTCCTTACCCTGATCGTTACTCTCGCCGGTTGGCGCGCCGTATTGCTTGATCTCGAAAGGATAGGAACTGCCATCGGGAATGATCACGTGGTGAAAGATCTGAAAGCTTTGAAGCTGGCTGTAATGATCGATGACCTGCGTGTCGAGACTGCGCGGGTCTTTGCCGTATCGCTGAGCGATCTGTTGCACGAGCTGGTATAACAGCGTCAGCTTTGCCTTGTCTTCGCCGTCGTGAGTCATTGAAACGACGTGAGCGTTGGTGGCGATATAGCCGTTGGAGCTGATGAAGAACCCGGAGCCCAGGCCAATGGCTTGCACGTTATAAACCTGGGGAGCGATGTTCGGCGGGCTGAAAAGGATCTGTCCGGCGGCTCCATCGACGATGCGTACCACTGCGGGTTTGCTGTACATCGCCAGGCGCTCGCCCTCGGACACCGCACGCACGACGAACGAGCGTTGCATTGGAAGCAGTGCAGCGACCACAAAAAAAGCGCCTGTTGCAACAAAAAGCAGTCTGCGCATAGAGAAGGCTCCTTAGGGGTGATGATGATTAGCAGTCAAACAAATTTCGGAGTGCTTCTAAAGGAATTCCGAACTAAAGTCAATCTAAAGGGCGTAAAGCTTAACACAAAGAGTGACCACAATGAGGCACAAAAACAACAAAATGTTTATATGAGGATTGAGCTTCGTTGTGGCAGAGTTGGCGTATTGTTACTGAACGGCTGCCCCTTGATCGCCCTTAGTTTTGAGGATAAACGAACTGGCACGTTGCTTGCTCCGATGCAGGCAGCTTTGCTCAGTAGGAGGATAGAAGCGTGACCACAAAGATTTGCCTGTTAACGATACTGTTGCTTGCCGCCGCCGGCAGCGGCTGTTCGACTAATCAAGCGGTGGATGCCAACGCCAACGCAGCTCAGCAGACCGCTCAAGCTACCACATCACCCGCACCCGACAATTCAGAGATCACCACCAGCACAGACGCTCAAGGTAACCGGATCGAAACCCGAACGTTTCGCGATAACCCGCGCGTCTCGAAAGTGGTTGTCACTACAAACAAGAACGGCACGAAGACCACGAGAGTCACTTCACGCAGCGGTGAAGAAAAGGTAGTGAATACTACTGAGAACGTGCTCGAAGCGACTGGAGACAAAGTTGCCGACGCGGCTGGGTTTGTAGCGGATAAAACTGAGGATGTGGCCGGCGCAGCGAAGGACAAGACAGTTTCGGGCGCCAAGGAAGTTGGCGACAAGGCTGAAGACGTAAAGGACAAAACCGTCTCAACCACTAAGAAGGTCGGAAGCGCTGTAGGAGACAAGGCCGAAGACGCGGCTGGCAAAACCGTCTCCACCAGCAAGACCGTTGGCGAGAAGACAGTTGAAGGCGCAAAGAAAGTCGGCAGTACGACCAAGAAGGCGGTAAAGAAAGTCATTCCATAACACCAGCCACAAAAGGCACAAACAAAACAGGGGCAGGAGTAGCGCAAACAACGCGTTCCTTCTGCCCTTGCTCTTGTTTGTGCCTTTTGCGCCTTTTTGTGGCTATACTACTCGCGGCTAGGAGGTTGTTATGGCAGACAGTTCGAGGTTTACGATCATTTGTCCCTGCTGCGAAGCAACGTTGACGATTGATGCGCAAACCGGAGCCCTCATCTCGCACGAAGACAAAGCAAAACCGCTGGCGTCGTTCGACGAGATGGTGAAGGGCCTGGATAAACAGAAACAGATGCGCGAGCAGATCTTCGCGCAGGAACTGAGTTCTATGAAAGACCGCGACCGCATTCTGGAAGAGAAATTTCAGGAAGCAATGAAGCGGGCTGAAAAAGATAAAGACAAGCCTTACCGGAATCCGCTGGATCTCGATTAGTTACGACTCCCCTTTAAGACCGGAGAAAAACCTGATGGTTCGTTTGTCACTTCGTTTAGTTCTTGGCGCCTGTTTGCTGGTGACCACTCCTCTCCTGGCACGCGCACAAACGCGAATGCCGCAGCTCAAGTTCACGGACCGCACGCTCGCGAATGGGCTGCGCGTGCTGACTGTTGAAGATCATTCGAGTCCAACGGTTGCGATCCAGGTCTGGTATCACGTCGGTTCAAAAGATGATCCGAACCAACGGAGTGGTTTTGCGCATCTCTTCGAACACATCATGTTCAAAAGCACGAAGAACATGAAGTCGGAGATGATGGACCGGCTCACGGAAGACGTCGGCGGATTCAATAACGCTTTTACTAACGACGACGTGACGGTTTACTTCGAAGTAGTGCCCTCGAACTATCTCGAGACGCTTATCTGGGCTGAAGCTGATCGCCTGTCGGGATTGAACGTCGATGACGCTAATTTCAAATCTGAGCGCGACGTCGTAAAAGAAGAATACCGGCAGAGTATACTCGCGCCGCCTTATGGTCGCGCCTTTTATCTGCTGCAATCGAAGTCATTCCAGGAGCACCCGTACAAGCGCCCGACGATTGGCAGCATCGAAGATCTCGATGCCGCATCGCTTAAGGACGTGCAGGAGTTTCATTCGACTTATTACCGGCCCGACAATGCGACGCTCGTAGTGGTTGGCGATTTCGATCCGAAACAACTCGATGGCTGGGTCGATAAGTATTTCACTCCAATCGCAAAACCATCGCGGCCACTGCCGCGCGTTAGTGTAAAGGAGCCGCCGCGAAAGAGTGAGATTCGTGTGACCGAGTTTGGCCATAACGATCTTCCCGCGGTTGGCTTTACTTTTTTGACGGCGAAGCTCTCGGATCCGGACGCGGATGCACTGCAAGTCGCAAACGCGATTCTTACGGCGGGTGAATCTTCTCGACTATATAACGCGCTCGTATACACGCAGCAGATTGCAGCGGAAGTATTGTCCGATGAGAATGCTCTTGAGGATGCCGGACTCTTCATAATGGGCGCCATCTTGTCCGAAGGAAAGAAACCCGAAGACGCTGAGAAGTCGATGCTCGCCGAGATCAAGAAATTGCAGGACGCGCCTGTCTCCGCGGCTGAGTTAGAGAAAGCAAAGAACCAGCTCGTCACGGATCAACTGCGTGAACGTGAGACGGGGAACGGAAAAGCCATGGCGCTCGGACAGGCTGCGGTGCTGCTCGGCGATCCCGCTCGCGTAAACACTGATCTTGCGCGATTGCAGGCTGTTACTGCGGCGGACATTCAACGCGTGATGAAAAAATATTTTACGGATTCGAATCGACTGGTTTTGTATTACCTGCCGCAAACGACGAAGAAGGAGGGCCAGTAAAAATGATTCGCAACATCCTTTTCTCTGCGGCTCTCTGCGTACTCTGCGCCCTCTGCGTTTATTCACAAACGCCACAAGCGACGCCGCCACCACCGGCAGCGCCACGTTCCAGCAAGTTTCCGACGCCCGTCGATCAAACGCTTCCCAACGGACTGCGCGTGATCGTAATCGAGCGCACCGAGTCGCCACTCATTTCAGCACAACTGCTGATCAAAAACGGTGGCGAAGTTGACGCGCCTGAGTTAGCTGGACTGGCTGATATGACCGCCAACCTGCTTACCAAGGGCACGCAGACTCGTGACGCCACGAAGATCGCGCAGGAGATCGAGAGCCTTGGTGGTTCACTCGATTCGGGTGCACGTTGGGACTCATCATTTGCGAGCGTCAACGTGATGTCGTCGAAGATTCAACCGGCGATGGAGATCCTGGCGGACGTCGTGCGCCATCCGACTTTCAAGAGTGAAGAGGTTGAGCGGCTGCGACAACAGTATCTCGACAACTTCACGCTCGCGGTCGGCGATCCCGGCTCACTCGCACGCATGGTCGCTGCGCGAGTGGTGTTTGGCGACAGTCCTTATGGTCATCCGGTCAGTGGCACGTCTGAGTCGCTCACGCGCATCACTGCTGCCGACATCACGAAGATGCATTCACGTTACTACCGCCCTGACAACGCGATACTGGTTATCGGTGGCGACATCAATGCGAAGGACGGACTGGCGTTGGCAACGAAATACTTTGGCGACTGGCAGAAGCCGGCCACGCCGTTGCCGGCGATTAGCGCAGCGACGGAGAACGCGACTGCTAAAACGGGCCGCATCGTTGTGATCGACAAGCCTGACGCAGGACAGGCCGCAGTCTATCTTGCTCGCACGGGTATCAATCGCCAGGATCCGGATTTTTTCCGCGGCATAGTTTCCAATTCCGTGCTTAGCGGTTATTCCGGGCGTCTCAATCAGGAGATTCGCATCAAACGTGGTTTGAGTTATGGCGCGGGCAGCACGCTCGATGCGCGTCGTGATGTTGGACCATTCGTAGCCTCGGCGCAGACGAAGAACGAGTCGGGCGCGCAGGTCGCGGAGTTGTTGTTGGGTGAGATTGGCCGGTTGTCGTCGGCGCCGCCGGCGGATGTTGAGTTAACGCCACGAAAGGCGGTGCTGGTCGGCAACTTCTCTCGCAATCTCGAGACTGTGAATGGTCTCGTGGGCCAGGTCGGCTCGCTCGCGCTCTATGGTCTGGGTCTCGATGAGATCAATCGTTACATCAACAACGTGCAGGCGATCGGTACGGCGGACATTCAGAAGTTTGCCGGTGCGAGGTTGGATGCGAAGACGAGCAACATTATCATCGTCGGGAACGCAAAGGCGTTTTTGCCGGAGTTGCAGAAGAAGTATCCGAATGTGGAAGTGATTTCGGTGAGTGATTTGGATCTGAATACGGCGCTGCTTCGAAAGAAACAGGCTGCGGGTTAACGCAGAAAAACGCGGATCAGAATTATGAAATACCTAAAATCTGTGTTTGTGATGTTGGTGCTGGTAGTCGGGGTGAAGGCTCAGCAGGCGCCGATTGACGGCGTTGACGCGCGCTCTGATCCCGCGGAGTTTGCGAAGCAACTCAACAGTCCTGATGCGCTAGTACGGCAACGAAGCGCTGAAGCACTCGCGCGTCTTGCGGCGATCGATCAACGTAAACTCGTCGAGGGTTACCGGTTTCAGGAGAAGAACAAGGATGTGCGACTCGCACTCGACTGGGCGCTCTATCGCATGGGTCGAGCCGAGGCTTTGTATCGCATCGTCGACGAGCTCGACTCCGGACGGCAGGAGCAAGCGATTGGTTACTTGTCGGAACTCGAAAGTCCTGATGTGCTCTATCCGTTTCTCAAACGTACGAACAACGTGCCCCGTATCAATGCCGGACTACTAAAAGCACTCGCGCACACCGGCGACGCTCAGACGCTCGATCTGATCAAACCTTTTCTCGAATCACACCAGCCATACGTCGCTGAAGCCGCTGAAGTCGCGCACGACGAAATTGAAAAGCGCCTCGGCGAATCGACGGCGCCTGATGTACGCGCGCGCCCGCGAACGGTCGAGAAGGCTGCGGACAAACCGTAACGCTACGAATGCACCCGAGCCTGCGCACATTTCTCGATCTACTCAACAGAGAAAACGAAATCGTCACCATCAAAGCCGAGGTTGATCCATACCTCGAGCTCGCCGAGATCCATCGGCGCGTCATCAGTGAAGGTGGACCGGCGTTGTTGTTTGAGCGTGTTAAGGGTAGTCGTTATCCCGTCGTCACTAACATGTTCGGCACGGAGCGACGCATCGATCTCGCGTTTGGTCCAAAGCCGGAATCGCTGGTGCGCGAGCTCGTTCATATCGCTGAGTCGATCCTGCCGCCCAAACCTGCTGAACTCTGGAACCATCGTTCCGTCGCTCTCGATCTTTTGAAACTCGGAACAACCAACACTTCACGATCGCCGGTCACCCAGGTCGTAGATCGTCCGGCGCGTCTGGACAAGCTGCCGGTGTTGACGACGTGGCAGGAAGATGGTGGTCCATTCATTACGCTCCCGCTCGTCTACACAGAGCACCCGCAAACTAAAAAGCACAACCTCGGCATCTACCGGATGCAGGTCTACGACTCGCATTGCACCGGACTGCACTGGCAGATTCAGAAGGGTGGCGGCTTTCACTATCACGAGGCGGAGCATCTCGATCAGCCGTTGCCCGTGACGGTGTCTCTCGGTGGACCACCGGCACTGATCCTCGCCGCGATCGCGCCGTTGCCTGAAGACGTTCCCGAACTTGTGCTCGCTTCTTTGCTTGCTGGACAAAAGCTCAAGCTAACCAGGAATCCGTTGGGTGAGGCTAGACACCGTTTGGCAGCCGAAGCGGAGTTTGCTCTCGTTGGTTATGCAGCGCCACATGTACGAAGACCTGAAGGACCGTTTGGCGATCACTACGGTTACTACTCGCTGCGTCACGATTATCCGGTCTTCAACGTTGAAGCGGTCTTTCACCGGCGCGACGCGATCTATCCGGCAACTGTCGTCGGCAAGCCGCGCCAGGAAGACTTCTTCATCGGCGACTACCTGCAGAAGTTGCTTTCGCCACTCTTTCCGATGGTCATGCCCTCGGTGCGCGATCTTTGGACCTATGGCGAGACCGGGTTTCACTCGTTGTGCGCGGCAGTCGTGCGCGAGCGTTATGGGCGCGAGGCACTCGTTTCAGGTTTTCGCATTCTCGGCGAAGGCCAACTATCGCTGACTAAGTTTTTGATACTCACCGATACGCCGCAGGATCTGAAAGACTTTCCACGTTTGCTGGAACACGTGCTTGAACGTTTCCGTCCTGAAAGTGACCTGTTTGTTTTTTCAAACGTGTCGATGGACACGCTCGACTACACGAGTGGCAAAGTAAACGAAGGCAGCAAAGCGATCATGCTCGGCCTCGGCGATCCGGTGCGTACTTTACCGCGTCGATTTGAGGGCGAGTTGCCCCGTTGGATCACACGCGCGGAAGTTTTTTGCGGTGGTTGTTTGGTGTTGCAAGGTGAGTCGTTTGCGAAGGATGAGACGCTGGCGACGCGTGTGGCGAATGAACCGGCGTTTGCGAATTGGCCGTTGATTGTTTTGCACGATGATGTGCGCGTAGCGCGTTCGTCACCGGATTTTTTGTGGGCTACGTGGACGCGTTTCGAACCGGCGGCGGATATCTATGCCTCGCAAATGACAGTGCTGCGGCATCACCTTGTGTATAAAGCTCCGGTAGTTATCGATGCCCGTACAAAGCCGGGCTTTCCCGATGAACTCGTGGTGCGCGAGGATATTGCGCAACTCGTTGATCGTCGCTGGCGTGAATATTTTCCGTAACACGGATGACGCGGATTAAAGGCGGATTGTAAATAGGGCGCCGCCGTCAGAGGAGTTACTCGCGGTCAGGGTGCCGCCGTGCTGGGTGATGATGCGGTGCGTTAGGGCCAGGCCGATGCCGTGGCCTTTCGCTTTAGTCGTAAAGAACGGGATGAAGATCTTTTGGAGATCAGCGGTTGGAATCCCTTTGCCGGTGTCGCGCACTTCGATGGTTGACTCACGTGCCCGCACAAACACACGTCCGCCTGGCGCGGCTTCCGCAGCGTTGCGTATTAAGTTGAGCAGCGCCAATCGCAACATCCGTTCGTCGGCACGAACAACGATCGAGTCGTCCGCATCAACCTCAAGCTCCATTTGTAACTCTTCAGCACAATCACGTATCAGCTCAGCCACTGACACGTCTTCCAACTGCAATGGCTGCGGGCGCGCGAAGTTGAGAAACGCCGTCACCATACCCGACAGATTGCGCACCTCGTTCAGCAACGAACCTGCCGCGACTTGTGCCTTATCGTTCAGCTCCAAACTCTGCAAGAGTTGTGCATAGCCCTGTAGCGTTGCGATCGCATTCTTGAACTCATGGGCCAGTCCGGCGGACATCTCGCCCAGGCTTTCCAGGTTGTTTTTCAGCGCCACTTGTTCGCGCAACTCCGTGACTTCAGTGATGTCTGTCAACAGACAAAGCGCGCCTCTTGGTCCACGCTCCTGGGGCAACTCGATGGGCGCGATCGTCGCCCCCAGCCGGCGCATGCGGCCTTCGGGAGTGGTGGTCTGGATCTCAGTGCGACGATATACCGTTCCTGTCTGTAAACAATCACCGACCATCCTGGCGAGCTCTTCATGGTTGCCGAAGAGTTTTTGATACGACTCGCCCAGTGCTGTTCCGTTAGCTTCCAGTAACGTGCGTCCAGGCATGTTAATCGCCATCGACAGCCCCGCACCATCGAACGCGATCAAGCCCGAAGGCAGACTCGCGACGATACGCTCGCTGAACTTCTCAGCGGAGTTGGCACGCTCTCGCGCTTCAACACTGAGTTTCTCGAGCTCCTTTCGTTGCTCCTGCAACTGCGTGACTACTGACTGAAACGTCTCCAACACAAACTCAGCTTCGTCCTGAGACTTCAGTATCTGGTCCGCAACGGTCGCACGCTGCGCCTCGCCGATTAGCTGGTGATACGGCCGCAGCAACCAGCGCAACAGAAACAGTAGGCCGAACAGACTGCCGAGCAGAATCGCGATAAACGAGGCGAGCAGGATTGGACCACGTTTGGCGGGCGTATCCGGGACCAGCACATACAAAATGAACGCAAAGAGAACCGCCAGCAGGAAGAGTCCCGCCATCATCGTCAGTCCTGCCTGGAAGCGAGTTCGATAGGTCACCTGAATTGGCCTGCGTACCACTCGACAATAGGTACGCCGAAGAGTAAAGCGGCAATCGCGCCGAGCCCGAGAAACACTCCAAACGGCAGCAGCATCTGCATGTTTCGCTGGCCTGAACGGACCATCAGAAAGATGCCGATGATCGAACCAGTGAAGACACCGACAAAGATCGTCAGGATCGTGAGTCGCCAACCGAGATAAGCGCCAACCATGAACATCATCTTTACGTCGCCCAGGCCCATCGCCTCGATGCCGCGCAGTTTTTCCCAGGTCCAACCCATCAGCCAAAGCGAACCGCCGCCGAGTAACGCCCCGATGAGTGCGCCAACCAGCGACGTGACCCACAGCGGCATGCCTGCGAGCGCCCCCTGTGAAAGTGACGGCAGGTCGTCGAAGTGTGGCGTGCCGCTCAAGTAAGGAATAACTATGCGAGCGACAACTGCGAAGACGATTCCCGGATACGTGATCGCGTTCGGGAGAATCATCTGTTCAGCGTCGATAAAAACGAGCGCCAGCAATGCCGAAGCAAAAACAAGATCGAAGGGCAGGGCAGCACTCAGACCATCGTGCCACGCAACAGCGACAAACAGTGCTGCAGTCAATAACTCTACCGCGGGATAACGAAACGAGATGCCTGCTTTGCAATGCCGGCACTTCGCGCCCAGCACGATATAACTCAGGACGGGAATGTTGTCGTAAAAGGCGATCGCAGCGCCACACGAAGGACAACGTGAGTTTGGAAAGACTATCGACTCCTCGAGCGGAACGCGATGAACGACAACGTTGAGGAAACTGCCGATGATCGCGCCAAAAACTCCCGCGACAATGTAGCCGAAAATTGGGGGAATCAAGGTAAGGTCAGGCATCAGGTATCATTATCCACAGATTACGCAGATTACACCGAAGACACTTTCATTTAATCCGATCTGTGTAATCTGTGGATGGATTTTGTTGTTTTTCCCAGAGCATCAAGTGTTTCAAGAACGCGTGGTGTGCGGCGAAGCTCGCAATCGTAAACCCGGCAAAGCCGTCACGTAACCCGCCCTTCAAAATTAAACTGCGGATAAACGCCGCTGGTCCAGCCGAGGCCACGCCAAGCATCGAAGTGCGCCGTCCTTCTTCAAACATCTGCCGCGCAGCGAGGGGCGCATAGCGCTCGCCAATCATGCGGTGGTGATGGGCGGCACTGGGCGACGTGTAGTGCAACAAATCGCCGTTCAATTTCTCAACGCGCGAGCCAGGACTCATCGCGACCGACTCGTGGATGTGACGTTCCTTCCAACGTCCTCGGCTCTTCTTAAACAGTCGTAACTGTCGATCGGGATACCAACCTCCACCGCGAATCCAGCGTTGTTGATAAAAGGTGCGCCGCGCGATCTCGTAACCATCAGCTAACTCACCCTCAGGTTTTTTTCGCAACTCCTCAATCGATCTCTTCAGTTCATCCGACACACGTTCGTCGGCGTCGAGGCTGAAGATCCACTCATGCTTCGCTTCTTCGACCGCAAATTGCTTTTGGGCGCCAAAGCCGGGCCAGGCATTCGTGATCACGCGTGCGCCCGAGGCTGCCGCAAGCTCGCGCGTCGCGTCGGTCGAGTTAGAGTCTACCACCACAATCTCGTCAGCCCATGCGACTGATTCGCAGGCGGCTTTGATATTCGACTCCTCGTTGAACGTGATAAGGGTGGCGGTGATTTGCATCGCTAACGGGATTTTCCACGCAAAGGCGCAAAGGCGCAAAGGAAAACGCAAGATTCTATTGCGTCTTTCTTTGCGCCTTTGCGCCTTTGCGCGAGGAATACTACCCGAAATTAAGGAGCCACGGGAGCCTCGACCACCACGTTGTTGGCCCGTAGCGTCGTTGAAGTCGCACGCTGCAAGTCGGCCAACGCCTTGTTGTAGTCAGTCTCTGCCCTCAACTCAGACGCACGCGCGTTCGCGAGTGCGTTCTCACGTTGGAACAGCAGGAACGTTGTGGAACGGCCGACCTGATACAAGCGCTGCTCGCCTTCGAGTTGCGCTTCCGCATTGATGCGCGCCTCGCGAGCCGAAAGCACTCGCTGTCGCGACGACTCAACTGCCTGAGCGGAGTTACGAACATCAACCTCGATGATCTGTTCCTGCGATCTCGTCGACGCCTGTAACTGCTCCTTCTGAATCTGCGCACCTGCAAGGTTTGCTTTGGCTGTTTTGTTCTTGAACGGTAATGAGATCGCTACGCCCACCGTGACGTTGCGCGTTTCGCCGCCGAACAAATTGCGAAGGGTCTGCCCATAACCGCCAATCAGTACCGGGTTTACAGTACTTGCTTGCACGGCAGTCGCCGGCACCACAGCTACCGGAAGGCCCTCAGCCCTCTGAATAGCTTGAATCTCAGAGAGTAAGAACGCCGATGGATTCGTGAGCGGATTGCCGACGATCAGGGGCTCTGTACTCCCCGGAGGTACAACTGTTCCAAGGCTTGTCCCGGCAAGACCCGTGAGCGCGATAGTTCCAGTCAAATCGATCTGCGGCTTGGTCTGGTTCTTGAAGAAGGAGATATCGATGTCGTTGATATCGTTCTGCAAGCGCAACCGTCGCAACTCGGGACGATTATCGCGCGCCGCCTTCAAAGCATCCGCGAGATTTACCGGCGTTGTATCAAACTTTGGCGTGTCCGTCGGCGTGAGTTGCGCAGACCATTCGGGGCTGCTCGGCTCCTTAAAGATCAAAACCTTCAGATTATTTTCCGCAATCGCGACTGTCTGAATCGCCGAGTACAGTGCGGTCTCACGGTTGGCGAGCTCAGTTTGCACCTCAGCCCTCTCGAGCGGGGCTTTGGCGCCGGCCGCGATCTGTGCCTCGATGTTTCGCAGGCTCTCACGCGAAAGATTCAGGTTCGCGAGTTGGTTCTGCTGGTCGCGTAATGCGAAGACGAGTTCCCAGTATGCCTGTTGCACACGCGTTATTACGTCGATCGTGCGCTGGCGGAAATCTGCATCTGATTGATCGAGACGCTTGCGTTGAATGCGAATCTGCCGCCGGTTGTTATCGATCGAACGATTGCGCAACAGTGGTTGCGTGAACTGCAACGACAGGTTCGACGAGTAGAAGGGGTTCAGCAAGCTGAAACTGTTACTGGTGTTGGTATGCGAGTTTTGAAATTGGAGGAAATAGTTTCCGCCGCCCCTGCCAAATTGTTTTTGCACGGAAGGATTCAACGAGTAAGTCGTCGTGCTGACGGTACCGGCTCCACCCTGGGCGCCACCCAGCGAGCTCTGCTGTGGCGAGATGCGCTTGTCGTATGTCGGAGTGAGCGCAAACACCGGATCGAAGACACCTTCGAGAGAGCGCAACTGAGTCTCCGCAAAGCGAACGTCGTCACGTGCGACTTCGATGTCGTTGTTGTTTTCGAGTGCACGTTTGATCGCGTCGTTGAGCGACAGCGCTACTGACTCACTGCCAACGCCTAAACGCTGAAGACTCGGCACGGGCGGCAGAGGTCGCGCTTGAAAGGCCGGGATATTCGGTTCGCGCAGCGGTTCGTTTGCTCCGCTCGGAACAGTCGATCCGCCGGGAACGTTACCGGCCGGTGGTGTTGGTACCGGCGTCGCCTGCGGTGTCACCGGAGCGCCCGGCACAGCGGTCGGACTGGTTTGCTGTGTTCCGGGAGGCGCTGTTGGGTTCTGGGTCGGCGTCGTCGTTCCCGGAATGTTCGGCTGTCCCGGCGGTCTCGTTGGATCGTTAGGCGCCGGCGTTGGTCGCGGTGTTGACACCGGTACTTGCGCGAGGGCTGCGTTCGCGCCGGCGAACACGAAACATGCCAGAACAACCGGCTTAACTAACTTATGC
>Ga0068859_100003329_pt1 | contig 16338 bp, 12 predicted proteins | sample KBSSwiS22_FD_66585 | JGI IMG/M metagenome (GOLD analysis project Ga0068859, IMG submission 66585) | Switchgrass rhizosphere microbial communities from Kellogg Biological Station, Michigan, USA - KBS Switchgrass S2-2 | ecosystem: Host-associated > Plants > Roots > Rhizosphere > Soil ...
CCGAAAGGAACGGTTTGCTAAATCGTCGTACGGGTCACACTGTACCGTGGGTTCGAATCCCACTCTCTCCGCAGATTATTTGAAATGCAGAGAAGATGGGTCACACTGTTCCGCCGCGGCGGATCGAATCCCACTCTCTCCGCAGATTATTTGAAATGTAAGGAGATATTGGGTCACACTGTTTCGCTGAGGCGGACCAAATCCCATTCTCTCCGCAAAAGTTCTTACAAAAAATACTGTTTGGGTGTTCCCAATAAACCCAATTATAAGTTTAACGTTCGGGATGTAGCGTAGCCCGGTTATCGCGCCTGGTTTGGGACCAGGAGGTCGCAAGTTCGAATCTTGCCATCCCGACATTACAACCTAAGCCCTTCAATTTTTATTGAAGGGCTTTTTTGTTTTATGCCCTTTTGCTTGTGCCCTTTTGCGATTTCTTCAAAACAAAAATTTCTTCGCCTGATCAATAAACAGGATTAGCATTTTATTCTCATTTTTTAACCATTACGGTCATGTTATAATTCTTTATTGTACACTTGTGTACCCGGTTAGTTGATTTTAATAGCTTGTAGGGGTTGAAAAAAATACTGACGATTTGCATAACCGGAATCTCTATTGCATTGTGCAGCTGTCCTGCTAAGAAAATAATTATTATCGCCGAACAAAAAAATTAGGTAGATTTAGAACAACATTTAACCATTGTAACCGCTATCATGAAATTAAAAAACCTTTTATCCATTCTTATTTTTTTTATTAGTATTTCAACAACAGCACAAACATCTTCTGCAGGCTGGCAAAATCTCTTTAATGGCAAGGATCTCACAGGGTGGAAACGCCTGGGTGGCACCGCCGATTTTAAGGTGGAAGATGGTGTTATTGTTGGCCGCACAGTTGCAAACTCCCGCAATACTTTTTTAGTTACCGAAAAAGAATATGGTGATTTTATTTTAGAAGCAGATGTATGGGTTGAAGATGAAGAAGGAAATGCAGGGCTGCAAACCCGTAGCCATTTTAACCCAACTGCTTTTGAGGGGCAGGGTCGTGTGTATGGCCGCCAATGCGAAGTTGATCCTTCCTTTCGCAAGTGGAGTGGCGGTATTTATGATGAAGGCAGAAGGGAATGGTTGTATCCCATGCAATTAAATGCACCTGCGCAAAATGCTTACAAGAATGGCGTATACAATCACTACCGGGTGGAATGCATTGGCAATGAAATGAAAACCTGGGTAAATGGAGTAGCAATGGCGTATGTGGTAGATACCATCGATGCAAAAGGATTTATAGGATTACAGGTACATGCGGTTAAAGATTCCAGTCATATAGGAAAGAAAGTATGCTATAAAAATATCCGCATCAAAACAACGGGATTGGTGTCCACACCATTTCCTCCTAATGTTTATGTCGCCAATTTTGTTCCCAATAACTTAACGGCTTATGAAAAGAAAGATGGCTGGCGTTTATTATTTGATGGCAAAACAAATAAAGGATGGATAAGTGCCAAAGGAAATAATTTTCCTGAAAAAGGATGGACGATCGGCAACGGCATTATTAGTGTACAGGATGCCGAAGGAAAAGAAGCCACTAATGGCGGCGATATAGTTACCAACGAACAATTTGCAGCATTCGACCTGTCTTTTGAATTTAAATTAACACCGGGCGCCAACAGCGGTGTAAAATATTTTGTAACACTTGCCGAAGACAGTAAAGGTTCGGCTATTGGTTTAGAGTACCAGGTGCTGGATGATTCTTTACACCCAGATGCCAAGCTGGGCCGCAATGGTGACAGAACATTAGCTTCTGTATACGACATGATAAAAGCTGAAAAACAAAAAAGATTTTTGCGTCCGATAGGTTCATGGAATTTTGGAAGGATAATCGTTTATCCAAATAATAAAGTGGAACATTATCTAAATGGTGTAAAAGTGCTGGAATATATACGAGGTTCAAAAGAGTACAGGGATTTAGTTGCGCTAAGTAAATATGTGATCTGGAAAAATTTTGGAGAAGCGCCGCAAGGGCATATCCTGCTGCAGGATCATGGCAATGCGGTCTCGTACAGGAGTATTAAGATAAAAGAATTGAAGTGGTGTAATTAGATGACTCTTGATCTTTGACTCTTGATTCTTGATTCCTGGTACCCGCTACTTTTTAAAATCTAAAACAAAAAATATGTCACAGTCACGCCGTCGTTTTATTAAGCAATCAGTTAAAGCTTCAGCTGCCATGTATGCAGCAGCAATGGGTTTCAGTGCAAAAAGTTATGCCAGCATCATTGGCTCCAATGATCGTGTGAGGGTAGGCGTTGTTGGCTTTTCCGACAGGCATAAGAGCACTCATATGCCTTGTTTTATGAATCATTACAAAGAATTGAATTTTGATCTTGTTGCGGTATCAGATATCTGGAAAAAAAGGAGAGAAGAAGGTGCAGCAGCATGGAAAGAAAAAATGGGACATGATGTTATTGCCTGCCGCAATAATGAAGAAATGTACAATAAAAAATTGGTAGATGCCGTATTCATCAGCACTGCAGATTTTCAACATGCACTGCATGCCATTGAAGCAGTAAAAGCAGGCTGCGACGCTTATGTAGAAAAACCGTTTGCAGAAACAATGGAAGATAACCGTGCGGCATTGAAAGCGATAAAAGCTACCGACAGGATCGTGCAGATCGGTTCTCAAAGAAGAAGCGGCGCCAACTACGAGGCAGCAAATGACTTTATTCGTTCAGGCAAGTTTGGCCCTATTACTATGGTGGAATTAACCTGGAATGTGAACCAGCCCGGCCGCTGGCGCAGGCCTGCATTGCTCAGCCAGTTAAAAGAAGAAGATACTGACTGGAAACGTTTTTTAATGAACAGGCCTGCAGATACTTTTGATCCAAGAAAATATTTAGAATACCGTTTGTTCTGGCCGTATTCATCAGGGCTGCCCGGCCAGTGGATGAGCCACCAGATAGACACTGTGCATTGGTTCAGCGGACTGCAGCATCCACGCAGTGTAGTGGCCAATGGCGGTATTTACATGTGGAAGGATGGTAGAAAGAACTGGGATACGATTACCGCTGTTTTTGATTACGGTCCCGTTAATGATCCATCCACAGGCTTCCAGGTTACATTTGGTTCACGGATGCATAATGGCGATGAAAAGCCATCAGAGATCTATTACTCCAATGGGGGTGAGTTAAATCTTATTACCAATATGGTTTCTCCAAAAGGCGGGTTAACAAAAAAGTTTGCTGATGATATGGGCATGCAGCCGAATTTATTAACTGAGCAATCCTTATCTGCAGTAGAACCGGTTATTGCCTCGGCTAACACGGGAGGTGATAAACTAACGTCTAACCATGTACGTAACTGGATGGAATGCATCCGCAGCCGCCAGCAACCACATGCACCTGTGGAAGCAGGATACAGCCATTCCATTGCTACCATTATGACCAATGCAGCTGTTCATACCGGCGCTAAAGTAACTTTTGATGAAAAGACACAGGAGGTAATGGCAAACGGAAAAATATTTAAATATTAACTTTTTCAGATCATGCATAAATTAGTAACTGTTTTCTTTTTAGTATTTGCAAATATGATGACCACTGCACAACAAAACGGTTTTGCAATAGTTGAAAAGAACGATCAGAAGCAGGTGGATATCCTGTTCAATAATAAACTGCTTACAGCATATTGTTATTATGACTCCGGCAGGAAACCCATTTTGTTTCCTGTAAACACCGTGGATGGCATTATGGTTACCCGTAGCTACCCCTTTAAAACGGTGCCGGGTGAAAGAACCGATCATCCGCATCATACAGGGATATGGCTGAATTATGAATCGGTGAATGGCCTTGATTTCTGGAATAATTCCACTGCTATTGCACCTGAAAAAAGGAACCAGTACGGTACTATCCTGCACCAGAAAGTCATCAGTAAAAAAACAAATGGTAATACAGCAACACTTACTGTGGCAGCAACATGGATAAGGCCGGATAAAAAAATTTTACTGAATGAAGCAACACAGTTCAACTTTACGGTAAAAGGAAATGATTTTATTATTGATCGCATTACCACACTAACGGCTACGGATACCGCTGTTTTTTTTAAAGATACAAAGGATGGCTTCTTTGCCATACGGGTAGCAAGAGAACTGGAACTGCCTTCTAAAGAAAAATCAAGTTTTGTAGATGACAAGGGAAATGTAACTACTGTTCCCCCATCAGGTGCTGATGTTACCGGTATGTATTATGGCAGCACAGGATTAAAAGGAGATTCCGTATGGAGCAGTAAAGGCAACTGGATGATGCTTGCAGGAAAAAAAGATGGTAAGGATATCACTATTGCTATGTTCGATAACCCATTGAATGTGGGCTATCCTACTTACTGGCATGCAAGAGGCTATGGTTTATTTGCAGCCAATCCTTTAGGAAGAAAAGTTTTCAGCAATGGTAAGGAAGAATTGAATTTTTCTTTAGCGCCCAAACAGTCAACTACTTTCCGTTACAGGATAGTTATACATTCAGGTGATATGCTAACAACAGATGCGATGAATAAATGGGCTGCGGCGTTTGCAAAAGTAAAGTGAGTTCTTCTGCTCAGCAGTATCATTTAGAGCTAAGAGGATTGCTCATTTTAATAAGTTCAGATCGGGCTGTGCATATTTATACACTTTAAAATAGATGGTGGTCTTTGTCTGGTGAACGCCTTCAATAGTAGAAAGCCTGTTTATAAAATCTACCAGGTGTTCATTATTGCGGCACATCACATCTACCTCAAGGTCATAATCACCGGAAGTGCCCGCTAAAAAACTTACTTCAGGCATTTTTGAAATTTTCTGCGCTATTTTTTCTTTTAATGTGGCCGGCCTTATATATACTGCAATGTGTGCATAAGAATTAAACCCTACTTTATCAGGATTAACTCTTCCAATAATATTGATCGTACCTTCTTCAATCAATTTATTGAATCTTGTTCTGATGGTGCCGATCGAAACTTTTAGTTTTTTGGCTATCACAGTAAAAGACATTCTGCCATCTTTTTGCAGGTAGGAAAGTATGGCAAAATCCAGGTCATCCAGTATGGTGGTATGTTTTTCCATTATTTTAAATAATAAAAATAGTGTTTTTATTTTGCTGCTAACTAAAATATTTTTAATTTACTGGATTATTTCTGCAAAATTTGTAGTTTGTTCAAATACCATTAAATAAGAATAAAAGTATCGGGTATAATTTATACAAGCCATGGTGCTGATTTTTAGAGATACATTGTGCGATAATTAAAAACAATAAAAGTAAAATCATGAAATACAAGGCCATTCAAAACTATATCAACGGACAATTTGTTACCCCCGCTTCATCCAGAACAATGGAAGTCATTTCTCCTGTTGATGGCAATTTATTATCTACCGTGCCCATGAGTAATGCAAAAGATTTAGATGATGCCGTTAAAGCGGCAAAAAAAGCTTTTCCTGCATGGAGCAAAATGCCCATTAAAGAAAGGGTGCAGGTTTTCTTTCGGTATAAAACTTTACTGGAAAAGCATTTGGAAGAACTGGCTACACTATGCAGTGAAGAAAATGGAAAAACATATAGTGAAGCTGTTGCAGAAATAGAAAAGTGCATCGAATTGACAGAATTTGCTACCTCATTACCACAATTAATAACGGGTGAATTATTAGAAGTAAGTAAAGGTGTGGAATGCAGGACAGAGCATGTACCCTTAGGCGTTGTTGCTTCAATTGTTCCCTTTAATTTTCCATCGATGGTACCCAACTGGACAATGCCTAATGCGATTGCGCTGGGTAATTGTATGGTCATGAAGCCATCAGAAAAAGTACCCTTAAGTTGCGGCAGGTTAGCAGCATTATTAAAAGAAGCCGGTTTGCCTGATGGTGTATTTAATATTGTACATGGCGATGTGGAAATTGTAAATGCCATCTGTGATCATCCGGGTATTGAAGCGGTGTCATTTGTTGGTTCAACAAAAGTGGCGAAGATCGTTTACCAGCGTGCTACTTCTAATTATAAAAGATGTTTAGCATTAGGCGGTGCCAAAAATCATTTAATGGTATTGCCCGATGCGATACCCGGAATGACAGCGCAAAATGTTGCTGCCAGCATGAGTGGTTGCGCAGGCCAGCGTTGCATGGCTGCCAGTGCCATGATCGGCGTGGGTAATGTGGATGCTATCATTGATAAAATTTGTGAGGAAGCAAGAAAAATTATACCTGGTGAAAACTTAGGTGCTGTGATCAATAAAGCAAGCAAAGAACGTATTGAAAAATTTATTGGAGAGGCAGAAAAAGATGGCGCAAAAATTTTAGTGGATGGCCGCAATACAAAAGTTGCAGGCAAAGAAAATGGTACCTATGTTGGCCCCACCGTTATTGATTTTGTAAAACCAACTATGAGCGTGGCTACCGAAGAAATTTTTGGGCCGGTAATCTCCATCATGCGTACCAACACTGTTGATGAAGCATTGGCTATTGAGAATGCTAATCCGTATGGCAATGCTGCGAGTGTGTTTACACAAAATGGAGGTATGGCAAGATATATCATTGATCGTGCAAGTGCTGGAATGATTGGTGTGAATGTGGGCGTACCTGTACCACGTGAACCATTTAGTTTTGGCGGCTGGAATGAAAGTAAATTTGGAGTGGGGGATATTACCGGAAAAAGTTCGATAGAGTTTTGGACGAAGTTGAAGAAAAGTACGATTAAGTGGAATGCGGAAGCGGGAGTGAATTGGATGAGTTGATGGGAACACGGATTGGACGGGTTGGACGGATGATAAACGGATTTCTTTTGCTGCGCAAAATTTGGGATGGCGGCTTTAAAGGGAATTTGATTTATGAAAATATCGATACCGCATGAAACATGAAGAAATAACAGAGAAAATAATTAAGGCATTCTATAAAGTTTATAATACACTTGGATACGGTTTTTTGGAGAAAGTCTATGAGAATGCCATGGTTATAGAATTAACGGCTATGGGGCTTAAGGTTGAAAAACAAAAGCGGGTATTGGTTTATTATTTTGGAAATATTGTTGGTGATTATAATGCAGACCTGATTGTTGAAGGGGTTGTTACAGTTGAATTAAAGACCAATGAGATTTTAGTTGAGCAAAACGAGAATCAACTAACAAATTACCTGAAGGCAACAAATATAGAAGTTGGGTTATTATTAAATTTTGGCAAAAAACCACAAGTAAAAAGAAAAATATTTGATAACGATAAAAAACCTATGCTAAAGAATAAACAAGAACACGGATAGCACAGATTGGATGGATTTAGAGGGATAACTAAGAATAAATGTGATCCCAATTTTCTGCGTAGCAGAAAAAAATCCGTTTATCATCCGTTCAACCCGTCCAATCCGTGTTCCAAAAAAATAATATCATGAGTACAAAAACAATTTCCGAAGCAACCGAGATAATCCATAATAATTTGGATTACACTTTATTCTCCTGGAGCAAACAAAAAAACATTGCACCCATTGCTGTAAAATACGCCGAAGGCGTTTATTTACACGACTATGATGATAAACGTTACATTGATTTTTCATCAGGGTTGATGAACGTAAATATTGGCCATGGTAATCAGCGTATAACCGAAGCTGTAGTAAAGCAAATGCAGGAAGTAAGTTATGTTACGCCCAGCTGTGTAACCAAAGTACGTGGTGAGTTGGGAAAAAAGCTGGCAGAAATTTGCCCCGGTGATTTGAACAGATCATTCTTTACTTTATGCGGTGCCACTTCAATTGAAAATGCGATAAAGCTGGCAAGGCTGTACACCGGCCGACATAAAATTGTTACCCGTTATCAATCTTATCATGGTGCATCAATTGGCGCCATGGCGGCAAGCGGCGATCCCCGCAAGCTTCCGGTGGATGCACAACAAGCACCCAATTTTGTGCATATTGATATTCCAATTTTATACCGCTGGGAATATGGTGCAGAAAATTTGCTGAAAGAAACAGTTACACAATTAGAAAGGTTGATCGCTTATGAAGGGCCCAATAATATTGCCGCTATATTATTAGAAGGAGAATCCGGTTCTTCCGGTTGTTTAAAATATCCTGTGGGATATTTAAAAGCAGTGAGGGCAATTTGTAACAAGCATGGCATATTGCTGATCATGGATGAAGTAATGAGCGGTTTTGGAAGAACAGGTAAATGGTTTGGTTTTCAAAATCATGATATAGTACCGGATATGATTGCTATGGCAAAAGGATTAACCTGTGGTTATTTACCTTTTGGTTGTTTGCAGGTGAGTGAAAAAATTGCGGCTAAGTATGATGATGCCATGCTGCCACTTGGACTAACTTATTCTGCACACCCCGTAAGTTGTGCAGCGGCTTTAGAAACATTGAAAATTTATGAAGACGATAATTTAATTGCCAATACCGTTGCCATGGGAAAATATATGGAGCAACGGGTAGAGGAATTAAAAAAGATACATCCTTCTATAGGTGATTTCAGGAATACCGGCTTATTAGGATGTATAGAACTGGTAAAGAACAGAAGCACTAAAGAACCAATGGCGCCTTTTAATGCAAAGCCTGATGAAATGGAAGTGATGAATAAAGTAGCGGCTAAAATAAAAGAACTGGGCATGTACACTTTTGTAAGATGGAATTATATTTTTACAGCGCCGCCATTATGTGTTACTAAAGAACAAATTGATGAAGGCCTGGCGATAATAAGTGAAGCGATAAAAATTGCAGATAAAGCTGTAAACTAATTTTCACGCAAAATCGCAAAGAAGCAGAGGAAAACATAAGATTTTCTTTGCGCCTTATTCCCTTTGCGCCTTTGTATGAAAAATTCCGTGAAAAATACTTTTAATGACAGTAACTACAACCATAACTGATTCATCTCTCATTAATGAAGATCTTGCGCCCATTCCGCAAAGCAAACGCACCTGGGGAACCTGGAACTATGCAGCGCTTTGGATAAGTATGAGCCTGTGCATACCCACGTACATGCTGGCAAGTTCGCTGATACAAGGAGGGATGAACTGGTGGCAGGCAATTCTTACTATTTTTTTAGGCAATGCCATTGTATTGATACCAATGATACTGAACGGGCATGCCGGTGCAAAATATGGCATACCGTTTCCTGTTTTGGCAAGAGCAAGTTTTGGAACAAGGGGAGCAAATATTCCTGCCATGCTGCGTGCAATAGTTGCCTGCGGATGGTTTGGTATTCAAACATGGATCGGTGGTGCGTCGCTCTATAATATTTTCAGGGCATGGAATCCATCGCTGGAGCAAATAGATCTTACAGGTATTTTCCCACAAGCGTTACCGTTAGTTTGCTTCTTTATTTTCTGGTTACTGAATATGTTTATTGTTTACCTGGGCGTGGAAAGCATCAGGAAATTATTGGTATTTAAAGCTATCTTCTTGCCCGTTGCAGCATTGGCATTATTATTTTGGGCCATCAGCGCAGCACATGGATTGGGACCGATATTAGAACAGCCTTCAAAATTTGCAGACAGCAGTTCATTCTTTAATTTTTTCTTTCCTGCATTAACAGGTATGGTAGGTTTTTGGGCAACATTGTCATTGAATATTCCTGATTTTACACGCTATGCAAAAAGCCAGAAGGCACAGGTGAACGGTCAAATAATTGGCTTACCGCCAAGCATGACCTTGTTTGCTTTTATTGGTGTGGTGGTTACCTCTGCCACAGTAATTATCTATGGCAACAGCGAATGGGATATTGTAAAGCTGGCCAGTAAATTTGAAAATAAAATGATGGTGAGTTTTGCAATGATAGGTATCATCATTTCAACATTAGCTACCAACATTGCAGCAAATATTGTTAGTCCTGCCAATGATTTTTCTAATTTGGCACCCGGCAAAATTAATTTTAAAACAGGCGGTTATATCACAGGCATCATTGGTATTTTAATTTTTCCATGGAAATTAATTGCCAGCCCTGATGGTTATATTTTTACCTGGCTCATCGCTTACTCCAGTTTATTAGGCCCTGTTGGAGGCATCATGATTGCTGATTATTTTTTTATAAGAAAGAAAAGTTTAATTGCAGACGATCTGTATAAACATAATGGCAGTTATAGTTATAGAAATGGATTTAATTCAAAAGCAATTATTGCATTGCTTTGTGGTATTGTTCCTAATATTCCGGGATTTTTGTTGCAGATAAAATTGGTTTCATCAACTGCCTTTCCTGCATGGATATCGGATTTATATCACTATGCATGGTTTGTAGGTTTTTTGGTAAGTGATGTTGTGTATCTATTGTTAATGCAAAAAAATAAACGCTGAGAAAAAGAGAAGCAGAGATTACGCTGAGCATCTCTGCGAAAAACTCTTTATCTCCTTTTCTCTGCGTTAAAAAATAAATTACAATGAGCATTCTAATTAAAAATGGGAATATCATTACTGCCACAGATAATTATGTAGCAGATATTTTTATTGAAGGGGAAACAATAAAAACTATTGGTAAGAATTTGTCCGTTGCGGCGGATAAAACAATTGACGCCACTGGTAAATTAGTATTTCCCGGCGGCATTGATCCTCATGTGCATTTGGATATGCCATTCATGGGCACTTATTCATCTGACAATTATGAAACAGGAACAAGGGCAGCATTGTATGGCGGAACAACAATGGTGATTGATTTTATCTTACAAAAACAAGGCAACAGTTTACACGCTGCATTAGAAGAATGGCAGGGCAGGAGTAATAATAATTGTGTGGGAGATTATAGTTTTCACATGGCAGTCACCGATTTTAATGATGATACAAAAACAGAAATAAGAGATTTTATTGAGAAAGAAGGCATCACTTCTTTTAAAACTTTTATGGCTTATAAAGGCGCATTGATGATTGATGACCGGCAAATGATCGGACTGATGGAAGAAGTAAAAAAACATGGCGGCTTGATTAATGTACATGCTACTAACGGCGACATGATCGATTACCTTACACAAAAACACAGAGGCGAAGGAAAATTATCACCGCTCTATCATTATCTGTCTCAACCAGAAATAACAGAAGCAGAAGCTAGCGAACGTTTTGTTGATATGGCATCTTATACTGGCTGTCCAGGTTACATTGTGCATTTAACTTGCGAAGGCGCATTGAATGCAGTACGCAATGCAACAAAGCGTAATCAAAAGATGTTTGTAGAAACTTGTATTCAATATTTAATTTTAGATGCATCATTGTATGAACAAAATTTTGAAGGTGCTAAATGGGTAATGAGTCCGCCATTGCGGGAAAAGAAAGATCAGCAAACATTATGGGCGGGCATCAATCAAGGTTTAGTACAAGTGGTTGCAACAGATCACTGCCCTTTTAAATGGGAACAGAAATTAATGGGCAAAGACGATTTTTCAAAAATACCTAACGGGCATCCTGCAATAGAAAATAGAATGGAATTATTATTCAGCGAAGGCGTTGCAAAAAATAAAATTACATTGAATAAATATGTTGAAGTAGCTTGTACCAATCCTGCAAAAATATTTGGCATGTTTCCCCGCAAGGGAACCATTGCCGTGGGTAGCGATGCAGACATTGTAATTTTTGATGCAAATGAAAAACATACACTCTCTGCAAAAACACATCATATGAATGTGGATTATAGTGGTTATGAAGGATGGGAAGTAACGGGAAAAGTAAAAACAGTTCTGTTAAGAGGTGCAATTGCAATAGATGAGAATAAATGTTTGTTACAAAAAGGATTTGGTAAATTTATAAAGAGAAATAAAGTGTCTCAGACAATTTAATACAGGAACATGGACGCGACAGATTTGGATGGATAATGCTTCGACAAGCTCAGTACGGATTGTTTTGATAAATCAAAATTCAGGATTTCTGCAAAGCAGAAAAAAATCCGTTATCATCCGTTCAACCCGTTTAATCCGTGTTCCCAAAAATAAAAATTAAACTATGCCAAGAATTGTAAAATCAGGACTCATTCAAATGTCCTTACCCAAAACAGAAGGTGAAGGCACCATTGCAGAAATTATGGAAGCGATGGTACAGAAACATATTCCGCTTATTGAAGAAGCAGGAAAAAAAGGTGTGCAGATATTATGCCTGCAGGAAATTTTTAACACACCTTATTTTTGTCCGGGACAAGACAAGGCCTGGTATGAAAGTGCTGAAACCGTTCCCGGTCCTACAACAGACCGAATGGCCGAGTACGCCAAAAAATACAATATGGTGATCATTGTTCCCGTGTATGAAAAAGAACAAGCCGGTGTATTGTACAACACCGCAGCAGTTATTGATGCGGACGGTACTTATTTAGGTAAGTACAGAAAAAATCATATTCCGCATACGAGCGGTTTTTGGGAAAAATTTTTCTTTAAACCAGGTAATTTAGGTTATCCTGTTTTTCAAACAAAGTATGCAAAGGTTGGCGTGTACATTTGTTACGACCGTCATTTTCCTGATGGTGCAAGATGTTTGGGATTGAATGGCGCGGAGATTGTTTATAATCCTTCTGCAACTGTTGCAGGTCTCTCACAATATTTATGGAAATTAGAACAGCCGGCACACGCAGCTGCTAACGGATACTTTATGGGTTGCATCAATCGTGTGGGAGAAGAAAAACCATGGAACCTTGGCAAATTTTATGGCAGCAGTTATTTTGTTGATCCGAGAGGACAAATTTTTGCACAGGCCAGTGAAGACAAAGATGAATTACTGATCGCTGAATTTGATTTAGATATGATTGAAGAAGTAAGAAGCGTGTGGCAGTTCTTCAGGGACAGAAGGCCGGAGACTTATGGAAAGTTGACGGAGTTGTAGATACAGGAACACAGATTAAACGGGTTGGACGGATGAAAAACGGATTTTTTTCTGTTACACAGAAAATTGGATCAACTGTATTTGTTTTTTTTGTCCCTTAAAACCACGCAATACGTCCCATCTGTGTTCTAATAGATAATAAAGTAGCGCACGGATTGAATGGATTTAACGTATTAAAAAGATCCAAATTTTTGCAAAGCAAAAAAAATCCGTTTTTCATCCGTCCAACCCGTTTCATCCGTGTTCAAAAAAATATTATGTCAATAAGCAATAACAGATTATCAAAAGAACAATACGCCGAAAACTTCAGCGATATACATCCGCCATTTGAAACGCATAATGCAGCATTGGTGGAAGCGAACCGTTGTTTGTTTTGCTATGATGCACCCTGCATTAAAAGTTGCCCCACAGGAATTAATGTGCCAAAATTTATTAAGCAAATTGTTTCCGACAATATCAAAGGCAGTGCACACACAATTTTTCTTTCCAACATCATGGGTGCAGGTTGCAGTAAAGTGTGCCCGGTAGAAAAACTATGCGAAGGCAGTTGTGTGTTTAATTTAATGGATGAACCGCCGATTCCTATTGCTAAACTGCAACGCTACAGCACAGAAAAAGCAATGCAGCAAAAATGGCAACTGTTTGAAAGAAAAAAATCTGTAAGTAAGAAGGTAGCCGTAGTGGGCGCAGGCCCTGCTGGTTTAAGTTGCGCTCATGTTTTATCAAGAGAAGGTATTGATGTAACGATCTATGAAAAAGAAAGCAAAGGCGGTGGTTTAATGACGTATGGCATTGCAGCTTATAAAGTAACCCCGGAATTTTGCGAAGATGAAGTGAATTATATTTTATCGCTGGGAGGAATAGAAATTAAATACAACCAGGAATTAGGAAAAAATATTTCATTAGCTGATCTGAAAAAAAAATATGATGCAGTATTCCTTGGTATTGGTGTTGGTTTGGCAAGACAATTAGATATTCCCGGTGAAGAGTTGGAAGGTGTTGAAGATGCGATACAATTTATTTACAACCTTAGAAGCAAAGGTTTTCCTGCCATTCCTGTTGGAGATAAAGTAGCTGTGATTGGCATGGGTATGACTGCAATTGATGCTGCTACGCAAGCAAAACGATTAGGTGCAAAAGAAGTGACGATGTTGTATAGGAGAACACAGGAAGAAATGCCCTGCACACAACACGAGTTAGACATTGCGATGCTAGATGGTTGTAAAATAATTTGGTTAGCTGCACCAAAAGAATTGAAAGGTGTTAACAATAAAGTAAATGAAATTATTTGTACTGTAATGAAATTAGGAGAGCCAGATGCCAGCGGCAGAAGAAGCCCTGTTGAAACCGGCGAAACATTTTCATTAGCTGTTGATATGGTAATTAAAGCGGCAGGGCAAATGCCTTTTGAGCAATTGATAATTGATAATGGAATAATGGATAATAAAGGGAAAATCATTATTAATGATAGTGCTACAAATATTAAAGGTGTTTTTGCTGGTGGCGATGCAGTAAATGGCGGAAAAGAAGTGGTGGATGCAGTGCAGGCGGGAAAAGATGGGGCCGCTGCTATTCTCGAATTTCTTCAAAATAAGTAATAATTATTAATCAATAATTATTTAAACATTTTTTATGGCAAACATTAATTCAAACTTCCTCGGCATAAAATCTCCCAATCCATTTTGGTTAGCGAGTGCACCGCCAACAGATAAAAAATATAATGTGCTCCGTGCATTTGAAGCAGGCTGGGGCGGTGTGGTTTGGAAAACATTAGGATCGCAAGTGAAAAATGTTTCTTCAAGATATTCTGCTGTGGATTATGGCGGACAAAGAGTGATGGGCTTCAACAATATTGAACTCATCAGCGACAGACCACTGGAAATTAATTTAAAAGAGATCGCCGAATGTGTAAAATTATTTCCCGACAGGGCTATGATCGTTTCTTTAATGGCTGACAATGATAAAAACAGCTGGCACGAATTAATTAAAAAAGTAGAAGATACAGGCGCACATGGATTCGAATTAAATTTCGGTTGTCCGCATGGTATGACGGAACGTGGCATGGGTGCAGCTGTTGGACAAGATCCTGACATTGCATGTATGGTAGTGGAATGGGTAATGGAAAAAGCAACGATACCAGTAATAACAAAACTGACACCTAATGTTCATTCGGTAGTGCCAACAGGAAGGTCGGTAGTAAAGGCAGGTACTAATGCATTGTCATTGATCAATACCATTCAATCTGTAACCGGTGTTGATCTGGATACCTTAGTTCCCAATCCTTATGTGGCAGGAAAAAGTGTTTTTGGTGGCTATTGCGGGCCAGCGGTAAAACCCATTGCATTAAAAATGCTCACCACCATTGCACAAGATGAGTTAACAAAAAAAGTTCCTATAAGTGGTATCGGTGGTATAGAAACATGGAAAGATGCGGTAGAATTTATGTTGTTAGGTGCAAGTAATGTACAGGTATGTACTGCTGCCATGAAACATGGTTTTAGAATTGTAGAAGATATGATTGAAGGTTTGAACAACTGGATGGATGAAAAAAGTTTTGCAACATTAGATGATTTCATTGGCAAAAGTGTGCCCACCATCACCCATTGGGAAGAACTCGACATCAACTATCACCACATTGCAAAGATCAACCAGGATAAATGCATTCACTGCGGTTTATGTTTTATCGCTTGTGAAGATACTTCTCATCAATCCATAAAATTGGAATATGGTAAACCCTATAACAAATACACTATTATTGATGAAGAATGTGTGGGCTGCAATTTGTGTAAATTAGTTTGCCCGGTTGATGATTGCATTACCATGGAAGAACATCGTGTGGCACCTGAATATTTAAACTGGGTTGAATTTCAGAAAAGAGGATTGCCGTTGAATGATCATTAAATTATTTTATTCCCCTCATGAAATCCTTGCCCAAAATACTTTTATGCAATATTCTTCTGGTATTTGCGCTGCATAGTTTTTGCCAAACAAACAATGATAGTTTGTTTACAGATTTTGATATAACCACATTTAAACCAATAACACTGGCTTCTCCGCAAACTTTAAAAGCAGGACACAGATATATCCGGTATGTGCATACCAAATCTAAAGCAAAACAAAAGATTGAACTTACAGATGTGTACCGGGATACTTCCACCTATTCAAGAAAGGCAAAAATCTTGAATTTTGATTATGGAACTGTGCTGGCATTTGATGTACTGAAAACAGCAGGATATGAAAAAGTTTTATTTTTTGCAGATCAGTATTTGTATTACGATTCGCTGTTGATTCGTGGGGATACACTCTGTTTTAAAGAGAGGTGTAATGATCATGTGGAGTTGGCGATTGTTTACCCGGTTAAAAACGACACCCTGGTTGTAAAATATGGAAGCAGGAATACACGTACTGATTTTTTGGACAAATTTTATTTTCGACCGCCTTTAAAAAATTACCTCAACTGGTTTACTGATCCCAACCTTGATTATACAGAAACATATACCCTGGTTAAGAAAGATGGCGCCTGGGATTTAATTAAGGTAGATACCAACCAGGAACATATTTCCG
>Ga0068859_100003330_pt1 | contig 16332 bp, 17 predicted proteins | sample KBSSwiS22_FD_66585 | JGI IMG/M metagenome (GOLD analysis project Ga0068859, IMG submission 66585) | Switchgrass rhizosphere microbial communities from Kellogg Biological Station, Michigan, USA - KBS Switchgrass S2-2 | ecosystem: Host-associated > Plants > Roots > Rhizosphere > Soil ...
CAAGATCTGGGAGCGCTTCTGCGAAGTGATGGGCGCGCCCGAGTGGGTGACGGACGAGCGCTCGAAGACGAAGTCCGGACGCTCGGTGAACCGCGAGTGGCTCAACGCCGAGATCGAGAAGCGCCTCGCCGCCGACACGAGCGCGCGCTGGATCGAGAAGCTCAACGCCGCCGGTGTCGCGTGCGGCCACATCAACAACCTCCAGGAAGTCTTCGAGGAGCCGCAGGTGAAGCACCTGGGCATGCTGAAGAAGGTGGTCTCGAAGCACCTGGGCGAGCAGCTGCTCATGGGGCAGCCCGTCACGCTCACGCGCACGCCCTCGACCATCGCCCGCGCGGCGCCGCGCCGCGGCGAGCACAGCGAGGAGATCCTCGAGGAGATCGGCTACTCGCGCGAAGAGCTTTCCCGCATGAAATCCGCCGGAGTCTACTGATGAATACCGTTCCCGTCGCCGCCGCGCGCGCGTACGAGTCGCCCACCGAGAAGCTGAAGGCGTGGGTCGACGGCGCCGTGCTGCACCTGAGCTTCAACAATCCCGCCAAGCACAACGCGATCTCCGTGGAGATGTGGGAGGCGGTCCCGCTGCTCCTCGACCAGGCGGAGAAGGACGACGCGATCCGCATGGTGGTCTTCTCCGGGCAGGGGCCGAAGGCCTTCGCCTCGGGCGCCGACATCTCGCAGTTCGAGGACATGCGCGCCGCGCGCGAGGCGGTGAAGAAGTACGAGCACATGGCGGAGAACGCCCTGATGGGGCTCTACCGTTTCGGGAAGCCCGTGGTGGCGGCGATCCACGGCTATTGCCTCGGCGGCGGCGTCAACATGGCGATCAGCTGCGACATCCGCATCGCGCGCAGCGACGCGGTGTTCTCCATTCCGGCCACGCGCCTGGGGCTCGGCTATCGGTTCTCGGCGCTCAAGAACCTCGTCGACCTCGTCGGGCCCGGCGCCGCGCAGGACCTCTTCTTCACCGCGCGGCGCATCGACGCCGGGGAAGCGAAGGCCATCGGCCTCGTGAGCCGCGTGGCGCCTCCCGACCAGTTCGACGCCCTCCTCGCCGAATACACGAGCGCGATCACCACCGGCGCGCCGCTCACCATCAAGGCGGGCAAGCGGATCATCCGCGAGGTCCTCAGGCCCGACGCCCACATCGACATGGACTTCTGCCAGCGGCTCATCAAGGACTGCTTCGAGAGCGAGGACTACGCCGAGGGGCGCAAGGCGTTCATGGAGAAGCGCAAGCCCGTGTTCAAGGGGAAGTGATGTCCACGAAAGGCGACAAGGTATTCGCGGGCTCCATCCCGAAGGTCTACGACGAGTACTTCGTGCCGCTCATCTTCGAGCCGTACGCCGCGGACCTCGCGAGGCGCCTCGCGGCGCTTCGTCCGAAGCGCGTGCTCGAGCTCGCCGCGGGCACGGGCGCCGTGACGCGCGCGATGGATGCGGCGCTTCCTTCCCACGTCGAGATCGTCGCGACGGATCTCAATCCGGCCATGCTCGAGCAGGCGAAGCAGGTGTGGAAGGGCCGCCGCGTCGAATGGCGTCCGGCCGATGCGCTGCAGATCCCGTTCGAGGACGCTTCGTTCGACGCCGTCGCCTGCCAGTTCGGCGCCATGTTCTTTCCCGACAAGCCGAAGGGCTTCTCCGAAGCGCGGCGCGTCCTTCGACCCGGCGGGACGTTCCTGTTCAACGTCTGGGATCGCATCGAGGACAACGAATTCACCGACGAGGCCACGCGCGCCCTCGCGGAAGTCTTTCCGCAGGACCCGCCGCGCTTCATGGCGCGCACGCCGCACGGCTACTTCGACCCGGCGGCGATCGAGGCGGATCTCGCCCGCGGCGGCTTCACGAAACCGCCTGCCATCCTCACGCTCACCCATCGCAGCCGCGCCGCGTCGGCGAGCGACGCGGCCATCGCCATCTGCCAGGGATCGCCGCTCCGGGGCGAGATCGAGGCGCGTGGCCCCGGCCGTCTCGAGGAAGCGACCGAGACCGCCGCGCGCGCGATCGCCAGGCGTTTCGGAAATGGCGCCGTGGACGGCAAGATCCAGGCGCTCGTCATCACCGTGGAGGCATAGGAACATGCTGCTTCGCATTGTCGCGGCGCTCGCCGCATCCATCACGCTGCCGCTCTTGGCCGCCTGGCCCGAAAAGCCGATCAAGGTCCTCATCGGCTACGCCCCGGGCGGATCGACCGACGTCGTCGCGCGCCTGATCGCGCCCAAGCTCGGCGAGAAGCTCGGCCAGCCGATCGTGATCGAGAACAAGCCCGGAGGCGCGGGCGATTTCGCCGCGGAGCTCATGCTGCAATCGCCGCCCGACGGCTACACGCTGATGATGTCCACGGTGGCGATGCACGCGATCAACCCGGGGATGCTCAAGCAGAAGTTCGACCCGGTCAACGACTTCACGCCGATCGCCCTGGTGTGCTCGTACCCGATGATCATGATCGCCTCGCCGCAGACGACCTTCAAGACGCTGCCCGAATTGAAGGCGGCGACGGCGAAGGACCCGCTGTTCTACTCGTCGTCGGGAGTGGGCTCGCCGGGCCACCTCTCGGCCGAGCTCCTCACCAAGGCGACCGGCGTCAACATCACGCACGTGCCGTACAAGGGCGGGTCGCCCTCGACGCTCGCGATCATGTCGGGCGAGGCGCAGGTGAATTTCGCCACGCTGCCGGCGGTCGTGCCGCAGATCCGGGGCGGCAAGGTGCGCGCCATCGCACTCGCCTCGGGCGAGCGCAATCCCGCGGTTCCCGACGTGCCGACCATGGCCGAGTGGGGCGTCCCCGATTTCGACGTCGGCACCTGGAGCGGCCTCATCGGACCGAAGGGCATTCCCGCCGACATCGTGCAGAAGATCAACGCCGCGGTGGCCGAGGTCGTCAACGATCCGGCGGTGAAGAAGCGCCTGCTAGAGGAAGGCTCGGAGATCCGCCTCATGAGCCCGGCCGACTTCGGCAGCTTCCTCCGCGCGGAGAACACGCGCTGGGTGAAGGTCGTGAGGGAAGCCGGGATCAAGCCGCAATGAGCGTCATTCCCGCGCAGGCGGGAATCCAATCGTCATTCCCGCGCAGGCGGGAATCCAATGGGGTCCCCGCCTACGCGGGAACGACGTTCGCGAATCGCGCCAACGAAAAGGGCGACAAGTCGAGCTTCGGCCGCCCCTCGGCGACCCACTGCGCCAACGCCTCCCCGATCGCCGCCGAGTGCTTGAAGCCGTGCCCGGAGCATGGCGAGGCGACGAGCACGCCATCCATGGCCGGATGCCGGTCGATGAGGAAGTGGAAGTCCGGCGTCGCGGTGTAGAGGCACGTCATCGTCTTCACGCAACGCTCGCCGACGCCATTCACGTGCGGCGCCACTAGCGATGCGTACATCTCGGCGGCCGGGATCTCGCGCGAGTAACTCTCGGTGGAGAGCTTCGTGAGGCCGCCGAGCGACGGGAACCCGTAGATGCCATGCCGGCGGTCCTGCAGCTCCCAGATCCACACCGGAAGCTCCTCGTGGCCTTTCGCCTCGAACCAGTACAGGACCTGGCGCGTCACGGTGAGGAGGCGGGACACGGCGGCGGGCAACAGCTCGACCGCTCCCGCGCCGGCGCTGAGCACGACCTGCCCGGCTTCGTATTCACCGCGGTCCGTGAAGACGCGAACCGCGTCGCCTTGCTGGGCGATGCGTTGCACGCGCTCCCCGAAACGCACGGTCGCCCCCGCGCGCACGGCGAGCTCCAGCTGCGCGCGCACGCATGCCTCGGGGCGCAGGAATCCGGCTTCCGGCTCGAAGTAGGCGTGCTCGTCGTCGCGCACGTTGAAGACCGGGAACCGCCGGCGGATCGCTTCGGCGTCGAGCAGCTCGTGCGCGATGCCGAAACGGCGCGCCGCCGAGACTGTCGTGTCGAAGAAGTTCGCCACGTGCACCTCGGACTGGCGCTTTTCGCTCGAGATCCACAGCCCGCCGGTCACCTCGAGCAGGCTTTCGCCGGTGGCCTCCTCGATCTCGCGCCAGAGGTCGTAGGCGCGCAGCACGAGCGGCACGTACGCCTCGCCCTCGCCGATCGCCTTGCGCGTGATGCGCGTCTCGCCGCAATGCGAGCCGTGGATGTGCGGCGGCGCGTAGGCGTCGATGCCGATGATGCGCTGCCCGCGCTTCGCGAGCTGCCACGCCGCGGCGCTTCCCATCGCGCCGAGCCCGACGACGAGAGCATCCGCGATCACGAATGCGAGAACAGCTCGGCGCCGGGGGACGGCATGTCGACCTCGAGGATCGAGCCGCTTTCCGATTCGGTCATCACCAGCTTCGAGGTGCCGGGCCGGTACGCGACATTGGTGAGCGCCGAGCCTGCGGCGCTCTTCAGGAAATGGGTCACGTTGCCACGCGCATCGAGCACGAAGGCGCCGCCCAGGCTGGCGTGGGCGACCACGAGACGGTTCTCGACGTCGACGGCGAGCCCGTCGGGCCCGCTCGCGCCGAAGAACGTGCGGAAGGCGCCCATCTTCGATGTCGTTCCATCCACCAGCAGCGGCCCGCGCCAGACCGCGTTCGCGCGCGTCACCGCGACGAAAAGCACCGCGCCCTTCGCGTCGAGCGCGATGCCGTTCGGACTCGGAACGTTCGACATCAGGCAATCGAGGTGGCCCGTCGGCCGCAAGCGGAACACGCGGCCCGTCGGATCGTGCAGCCCCGTCTGCCCCTGATCGGTGAAGTAGCACTGCCCGAGCGCGTCGAAGGTGAGGTCGTTCAGGCCCTTGAAGGATTCGCTGTTGCGATGGGGAAGAAAGGGATCCGGATTCCCGCCTTCATGGGAATGACGCAGGAGGCCGCGGCGGTAATCGGCGATCCACAGCGATCCGTCGCGGTGGATCGCGATGCCGTTGGGCCAGCCGTCGTACTCGGCGACGAGCGTCCATTCGAGTCGCGGCGAGATGCGGAAGATGCGCCCGAACGGTATGTCCGTGACGTAGAGGTTGCCGTCGCGATCGAATGCGGGACCTTCGAGGAAGCTGTCGAGCTCGTGCCCCGGCTTGTTCGCATCGGCCCATTCGCTGCGGCGCTTCTGCCGGAAGGCATCGGGCAAGCGCGTGAGCACGCGCGCTTCGATGACCTGCGGCGGCTGGAAGTCGAGGTTCCACATAGGGGTCAGACCCGTAAGCTTGCCATAAGGGTCTGACCCCTAAGCCCCCCTTAGGGGTCAGACCCCTAATCGAGCTTGATGCCGGCCTCGCGCACCGCGGCGCCCCACTTCGCGTGCTCCTTGCGGATGAAGTCGGCGAACTGCTGCGGCGTGCCGCCGAGCGGCGTGCTGCCTTCCTCGGCGAGCTTCGCCTTCAACTCGCTCGAGCCGAGCGCCTTGTTCGCCTCGGCATTGAGGCGCGCGACGATCGCCGGCGGAGTTCCCGCGGGCGCGACGAGCCCGCTCCACGTGGCCGCCTCGAATCCCGGATAGCCGAGCTCGGCCACCGTGGGCACGGTCGGGAAGCTCGCGAGGCGCTGCGGAGAAGTCACGGCGAGCGCGCGCAGCCGCCCGCCGGTCACCTGCCCGCCGACCGCCTGCGAGTTGCCGAAGAAGCAATCGACGTTGCCGCCCATGAGGTCGGTCACCGCCGCCCCCGCGCCCTTGTAAGGCACGTGTGTCATCTTGATTCCTGCCCGGCGCTGGAAGAGCTCGCCGCCGATGTGGCCGATGGTGCCGTTGGACGACGAGGCCATGTTGATCTTGCCGGGACTTTGCTTCGCCGCATCGACGAGATCCTTGAGCGTCTTGTACGGCGAGTTGGCGTTCACCACGAGGATGAGCGGCTGCGACGAGATCAGCGCGATCGGCGCGAAATCCTTGAGCGGGTCGAACGGCATCGACGCGTACAACGCCGGGTTCACGGCGAGGTTCGCCGTCTGGCCCATGGCGATGGTGTAGCCGTCGGGAGGCGCCTTCGCCGTCGCGTCGAGCCCGATGTTGCCGCCCGCGCCCGGCTTGTTGTCGACCACGATGATCCATTTGCTGCTCGCCGTGATCGCCTGGGCGAGCGAGCGCGACAACACGTCGGTGCCTCCCGCGGGCGGAAAGGGCACGACGAGGCGGATGGGCTTGGTCGGATAGGCGTCCTGCGCGGCGGCGGGCAGCGCGGAGGCGAGCAACAGGGCGAGGAAGGCGCGGCGAATCATGGAATGTCTCCGAGAATCTCTGCATTGTGTTGGCCGGGTTGCGGAAGGCCCGAGCGAAGCGGCAGGCGCTCGCCGCCGAACTGGATGGGAAGCCCGGGGACTTTCGTGCGCTCGCCGCCGGGCAGCGTGAGCGGCACCATGCCGCCGGCGTTGAGGTGCGGGTCGTCGAAGAGCGCCGAGGGCGTCTGGATGCGCGCGAAGGGGAGCCCCCCCTCCTGACAGATGCGCTCGAGCTCCGCGATGGGATGCTTCTTCAGCAGGCGCGCGACGAGCGGGATCAGCGTCTCGCGGGCGAGCGAGCGCTGGTTGTTCGTCGCATAGGCGGGATCGATGAGCTCGGGCTCGCCCAGCGCCCGCGTGAAGATCTGCCATTGGCGCTCGGTCACCACGCCGACGAAGACGCGCACGTGGTCCGACGATTCGAAGATGTCGTAGACGCCCCAGGCGCGCTTGCCCGCCGACATCGGCTCGGGCTCCTTCTTCGACACCGCGTGCTGCATCATGTGCGTCGACACGAGCCACGCCGCGTTCTCGAAGAGACCGCTCTGCACGTACTGGCCCTTGCCGGTGCGGTCGCGCTCGCGCAGCGCCGCGAGGATGGCGATGGCGCCGAACATGCCGCCCATCATGTCGTTCACCGGCGCGCCGGCACGCAGCGGACGCCCCACGGGCCCGGTCATGTAGGCGAGCCCGCTCATCATCTGCACCACCTCGTCGAGCGCGGTGCGATTCTCGTAAGGCCCGTGGAGAAAGCCCTTCAGCGAGCAATAGACGATGCGCGGATTCGCCTGCGACAAATCCGCGTAGCCCAGCCCCTTCGCCTCGAGCGCGCCCGGGCGGAAGTTCTCGAGGAAGACGTCGGCGGTCGCGGCGAGCTTTCGCGCGCGTTCGAGCCCTGCATCCGCGGCGAGGTCGAGCGTCACGCTCTTCTTGTTGCGGCCGAACGCGGCGAAGAAACCCGCGCCCGTGCTCTTGAGGTAGCGCGTCGGATCGCCCTCGCCCGCGGGCTCGACCTTGATCACTTCGGCGCCGAGATCCGCGAGGATGAGCCCGCACGTGGGGCCCATCACCATGTGCGAGAACTCGACGACGCGAATGTCTTCGAGCGGTAGCGTTCGGCCCGCGTTCACCGGCCCTCGCCTGCCGACGCCCTGAAGGTTTTCGCCACACCGGCGTCCGGCACGTGTCCGTAGATCGGCTCGCCGGGCAGCGCTTCGGCGAGCACCTGGCGGGCCTCGAGCAGCTTGTCGATATCGACGCCGGTCGCGAGCCCCATCGACTCGAGCAGGTAGACGAGATCCTCGGTGACGATGTTGCCGCTCGCTCCCGGCGCATAGGGACAGCCGCCGATGCCGCCTTGCGACGCATCGAAGGTGGTCACCCCCGCATCGAGCGCCGCGACGACGTTCGCGAGGCCCTGGCCGCGGGTGTTGTGGAGGTGCGCGCCGCCCGCCTTGTCGCCGAGCTCCGCGAAGAGGCGCTTGAACATGCGCCGTATCTGCACGGGGTTCGCGTATCCCACGGTATCCGACAGCCCCACGCTGTCGGCTCCCTTGGCGGCGACACGGCGCGCCATTTCGAAGACCCATTCCTCGTCGACTTCGCCCTGGATCGTGCATCCGAACGCGGTGGAGAGGCCGACCTCCACCTTCGGGCGCCGATGGGGCGCCAAGCTGTCGCGAAACTGGCAGATGTGTCCCACCTGGTCGATCGCCTGGTCGCAGGTCATGCGGATGTTCGCGAGGCTGTGCGCGTGCGAGGCCGAGACGGGAAGCGTCACCTTGTGCGCGCCTGCGGCGAGGGCGTTCTCGACGCCCTTGAGGTTCGGGGCGAGCGCGAGGACGGTGAGGCCGGGAATGGTCACCGCCTCGGCGACGACCTCGGCGGCGTCGGCCATTTGCGGCAGGAGCTTCGCCGGAACGAACGAGGCAACCTCGATTTCCCTCAGACCCGCGGCGGCGAGCGCCCTGATCCAGCGGTGCTTCGCCTGCGTCGGCATGGCGCGGGAGATGCTCTGCAGGCCGTCGCGCGGGCCGACCTCGCTCACCAGGACTTGCATCGGCAGGTCTTTCGTGGTTCTATTCGATAGAATATAAGTCTTACAGATAGAAAATCGTACGTCGGCTGCCGGAGGCCTGTCAAATGCCGCGATACCCGACCCCGTTGCCGCGAAAATCCTCCGCCGAGGCGGGCGGGGTGGCGGCCGTCGACCGCGCGCTGCTGCTCCTCACCGCTTTTCGCGCGGGCGACCGCTCCCTGTCGCTTTCCGAGCTCGCCGGGCGCGCGCACCTCGTGAAGAGCACGGCGCTTCGCCTCATCGCTTCCCTAGCGCACTTCGGGCTTGTCCAGCGCCTCGGCGACGGGCGCTACGCGCTCGGTCCCGAGGTCGCGCGGCTGCAGACGGTCTACACGGCTTCGTTCCCCCTCGATACGGTCGTTCCGCAGGTGCTCCGCGGCCTGGTCGCGCGCACGCGCGAGAGCGCCGCGTTCCATGTGCGCCAGGGCGACGCCCGCCTTTGCCTCTACCGCGTCGACTCGCCGCAGCCGATCCGCTACCACGTGCAGGTGGGCGACCTGTTGCCGCTCGACCGCGGCGCGGGCGGGCGCGTGCTGACGGCGTTCGGCGGCGCGAAGGGCGCGATTTACGAGCGCGTACGCAGGGAAGGCGTCGCCGCGCTCGTCGGCGATCGCTCGCCGGACCTCGCGGGCATCTCGGCGCCGGTCTTCGGCGCGGGCGGCGAGCTCGCGGGCGCGGTCACGCTCACGATGCCGGCGGGCCGTTTCCGCAAGTCCCAGGTCGCTTCGGTAAAGGCCGCGGCGCGCTCGATTACATTGGCGCTTGGCGGCGAGTCCTAGCGCTCGCCGGTGTTGGCGGCCTTGATGATCGGCCACCACTTTTCGATGTCGGCTTTCTGCGCGGCCCTGACCGCTTCGGGCGTCTGCTGATCGCGGGACACGACGAGGGTATTCAAGTCGAGCCTCTCCCGCACCGCGGGATCCCCCAAGGCTTCCACAAGGGCGATGTTCATCCTCTGGATGGCGGCTTTGGGCGTGCCGCGTGGCGCGAAAAGCGCGCTCCACAGCGAGATATGGAATCGCGGCAGTCCCGCTTCGTCGACCGTAGGAACCTCGGGCGCCGACAGCAGGCGGGTCTTCGCCGTCACCGCGTACGCGCGCAGGTTGCCGGCGCGAACGTCGGGCATCGCCAAGCTTGCAGGACCGATGATCAAGTCTACCTGGCCACCCACCATGTCGCGCATCGCGAGGTTCGCGCCGCGATAGGGGACGAAAACGAAGCGGGCGTCGAGCATGTCCTGGAAGAGGAGCCCGGCGATGTGCTCGCCGCTGCCGATGCCGTTAGTGGCAACGGTGACCTTGTCCTTCGAGCCGCGCAGCCATGCGACCAACGCCTTGAGATCCGGAGCCGGAATTCCCTTCCGAGCCACGATCATCAGCGGCGTATTCGTGACCAGGGCAATGGGCTCGAAATCGCGCACGACGTCGTAGGAAAGCGTGTAGAGCACCGGATTGGCGACGTGCGTGGTCCACGTCCCGAGCAGGATCGTGTAACCGTCGGGCGAGGCCTGCGCCACCTTGCCTGCGGCGATCACGCCCGCGGCGCCGGTCAGGTTCTCGATGATGAGGGGCTGGCCAAGGCTCGATCGCATGCGCTGGGCGAGGATTCGTGCCGTCGCGTCCGAGGCGCCGCCGGCGGCGTAAGGCACGACGAGTGTGACCGGCCGAGCGGGATAGTTCTCGGCGCCTTCAGCGAGCGTGATCAACTCGGTGGCGGCAGTGCCGCCGATCAACCGCAGAAAGTTGCGCCGCGGGAGCCGTGCCGCTTCGGGCTCCGGGCTCACCTGCCACTTGATGGAAGTCGCGTTCACGGATCCCCCGATGGAAGTACGCCCACGCATCGGCCAACCGATGCGTTGTGCTGGAGGACCTTAAGACGGGCGCGATGTCGATTCGCGGCCGGCCTCCCAATACGTGCGTGCTGCCTGCCTGGTACGTTGCATGGGGGCAACGCTAGGGAAAGTCTAGCGCTCGATCTCGAGGTTGTCGATAAGGCGTGTCCTGCCGATCCACGCCGCGCCGAGAACCACGAGCTCATGATCGTCGGCGCCCGGCGTGCCGAGATCGGCGCTGCGGCGCACCGCGATGTAGTCGGGCCGCCATCCGTGCGCGGCGAGCTCCTCGCGCGCGGTCTTCTCCAGCTCCGCGAAGTCGCGGCGCCCGCCCGCCACGGCCTCGCGCACCGCTCGCAGCGCGCGCGACAGGCGGACCGCTTCCTTTCGCTCCCCGGCCGAGAGATAGCCGTTGCGCGACGACATGGCCAGCCCGTCGGGCTCGCGCACGGTTTCCCCCGGAACGACCCTCACCTCGAAGTTGAGCTGGCGGACGAGCTCGCGCAGCACGAGGAGTTGCTGGTAATCCTTCTTGCCGAAGACGGCCGCGTGCGGTGCGACGATGTTGAGCAGCTTCGCCACCACCGTCACCACGCCCTGGAAGTGGCCAGTGCGGTACTCGCCCTCGAGCGTGTGCGCGACGCGCGGCGGCGAGAGGACGATCTCCTGCGGTCCCCGGTACATTTCGCTCTCGTCGGGCGCGAAGACCGCGTCGCACCGCACGCTCTCGAGCTTCTCGCAATCGGATTGCAGCGTGCGCGGATAGCGGTCGAAGTCGCCCCCGGGATCGAACTGCAGCCGGTTGACGAAGATCGAGACCACCACGCAGGTCCCGTGCTCGCGCGCCTTCTGCACCAGCGTGAGGTGACCCGCGTGAAGGTTGCCCATGGTCGGCACCAGCACGATGGCGTCCTCGCGGGCAAGCCGGCCGCGCAGCTGCGTGACCGTCCGGTAGGTTTCCATCAGAACGAGTGCTCCGGCCCGGGGAACGTCTTGTTCTTGACCGCCTGCACGTAAGCCTCGATCGCGGCCTGGACCGACGGCGCGCCGGCGAGAAAATTCCTCACGAAGCGGGCCTTGCGTCCCGGATAGATGTCGAGCATGTCGTAGACGACGAGCACCTGCCCCGACACGTCGGGCCCGGCGCCGATGCCGATGGTGGGAACGCGGATCGATTCGGTCACGCGCTTGGCGACTGCCGCCGGCATCGCTTCCATCAGCACGAAGCCCGCGCCGGCGGCCTCGAGCGCCTGCGCGTCGGCGACGAGCTTCGTGGCGGCATCGTCCTCGCGGCCCTGCACCCGGTATCCGCCGAGGGTATTCACGGATTGCGGCGTGAGTCCGATGTGCGCGCAAACGGGGATGCCGCGCTCCACCAGGAAGCGCGTGGTCTCGACCATCGTGGCGCCGCCTTCGAGCTTCACCATCTGCGCACCCGCGGCCATGAGGCGCGCGCAATTCATGAACGCCTGTTCCTTGGACGACTGGAAGCTGCCGAAAGGCATGTCGCCGATGACGAGCGCCGACTGGCTCCCGCGCGCCACGCAGCGCACGTGGTACTCGGTCTGCGTCAGGGTCACGGGCAGCGTCGAGTCGTGTCCCTGGATCACCATGCCGAGGGAATCGCCGACGAGGAGGATGTCGACCCCCGCGGCTTCCGAGATGCTCGCGAAGCTCGCGTCGTAGCAGGTGAGCATGGCGAGCTTCTCGCCCGACCGGGCCCTTTCCTGGAGCTTGGGGATGGTCACTCGCATGGGAGCGCGAATTCTACGCCCGGTTGAAGAACTCGCGGCCTCCGCGCATCGCCGTGACGCGCTCGATCAGCAGGTCGAGGTGATCCGGAATGTCGACGAAATTGAGGCGCTCGCTGTTCACCACGAGGAGCGGGCTCGCGGAGTAGTCGAGGAAGAAGCGCGTGTACGCCTCCGAAAGCCGCCGCAGGTATCCGTCATCGATGCCGGTTTCCGCCGGATTGCCGCGCTTGCGTACGCGCGCGGCCAGGGTGTCGATCGACGCCTGCAGGTAAATCACGAGGTCCGGCACCGGCGCCTGGGGACGCACGTGCTCGTAGATGCGGCTGTAGAGCTGGAACTCGGCATCGTCGAGCGTGAGGCGCGCGAAGAGCGGGTCCTTCGCGAGCGTGAAGTCGGCGACGGTCGGCTTCTCGAAAAGGTCGGGCTGCTTGAGGCCCTCGAGCTGGCCTACGCGCTGGAAGAGGAAGAAGAGCTGCGTGGGAAGCGCATAGCGGCGCATGTCCCGATAGAAGAGCGGCAGGAACGGGTTCGCCTTCGGATCCTCGAGGAGGAGCGACGCGCCCAGGCGCTGCCCGAGCTTCTGCGCGAGGCTCGTCTTGCCGCAGCCGATCGGGCCCTCGACGACGAGATAGCGGTACTTCACCGAGCGTCGTTCCCCTGGGGACGGGACTCCAATCCCCGCAGAAGCTCCTGCGCCGTCCCCTTGTCGCCGAGCCGCGCCTCGGGCCAGACGTCGGCGAGCGGCTGGAGCACGAACGCCCGCTCGTGGGCGCGCGGATGCGGAATCGTGAGCCCCGGCTCGTCGACGCGGCGATCGCCGTACACGACGATGTCGAGGTCGAGCGTTCGCGGGCCGTTGCGGATGGTGCGGACCCGGCCGTGGCGCTGCTCGAGGTCGAGCAGCCGGTCGAGAAGCTCGCGCGGCGCGAGGTCGGTCTCGACGAGCGCGCACGCGTTCACGAAGGGCGCCTGGTCGAGATAGCCGACGGGCGCCGTGCGATAGAGGGGCGAGGTCGCGACGAGCTTCGTGCCGGGGAGTGCCGCGATTTCCTCGAATCCGCGGCGCACCTGCGCCAGCGGGTCGTGCATGTTCGAGCCGAGCGCGATCGCCGCGCGCACCGGCGTCATTGCGTCTCGCCTTCCGCGGGCGTCGCGCCCGGCTCGGCCGCGTGGCGCTTGCGTCGCCGGCGGCGCTTCTTCTTCGGCCCGGTCTCGTCGGCCATGAGCATCCGCCCACGCTCGTCGGCGTTGGCGGCCTGGAAGCGCTCCCACCACTGCGCGACTTCCTGCGGCGCGTCCGCGGAGGCGGCGCGCAGCGCGAAGAAATCGTACGCGGCGCGGAAGCGCGGGTGCTCGAGCAGGCGGTAGGGGCGATTGCCGCCGCGCTGCAGGAAGCGCGGCTGCAGCAGCCACAGCTCCTTCATCGTCGCGTCGAAGCGCCGCGGGATCGCGAGCGAGTCGCGCTGCGCGTCGAGCGCCTCGTGCATCGCCGAATGCAGCGCGGGGATCGGCGGCAGGCCCTTCGCCTCGAAGTGCTTCACGTTCTTCTCCACCCGCCCCCACAGTAGCGCGGCGAGGAGGAAGGCGGGCGACACGGGCTTGTCGGCCGCGAGGCGCTCGTCGGTCGCGCGCAGCGCCGCCATCGCGAAGGGTCCCGTCTCGGGATCGTCGAGCGCCATGTCGAGCAGCGGCAGCAGCCCGTGATGCAGCTCGAGCGCGCGGAGCAGCCGCACGCATTCGACCGCGTTGCCCGAAAGCAGCAGCTTCAGGATCTCCTCGAAGAGCCGCGCCTGGGGCACGTTCTCGAGGAGGTGGCGAAGCCCGTGGATCGGCTCGCGCGTGGCGGCATCGATCTCGAAGCCGACCTTCGCGGCGAGGCGCGCCGCGCGCAGCATGCGCACCGGATCCTCGCGATAGCGCGCCGCGGGCTCGCCGATCATCACGAGCTTCTTCGCGCGCAGGTCCTTGAGCCCGCGGACGTAGTCCCAGATCTCCTCCTTCACCGGGTCGTAGAAGAGCGCGTTCGCGGTGAAGTCGCGCCGCAGCGCGTCCTCGGCCTGCGTGCCGAAGACGTTGTCCGACAGCATCCGCCCGTGCTCGTCGCGGTGATCCGATTCCGCCTCGCGCGCGAAATGCGCGCGAAACGTGGAGACCTCGACGGTTTCGGCGCCGCAAAGCACGTGCACGATCTGGAAGCGCCGGCCGATGATGCGCGAGCGGCGGAACACGGAGCGCACCTCGTCCGGGGTGGCGTTGGTGGCGACGTCGAAGTCCTTCGGCCGCATGCCGATCAGCAGGTCGCGGACCGCGCCGCCGACGACGAACGCGAGGTAGCCCGCGCGTTGCAGCTCCTCGCAGGTGCGCCGCGCGCAGCGGCTGATCGCCTCGCGGTCGATCCCGTGCTTGTCCTTGCCGTAGATCAGCGGGCGCGCGTCCTTGTGCGTCACGCGCGAGCCGCCGCGGCGCCCGAAGAGATTGTCGATGAAGCGCTTGATCATTTGAGGCTGATGATCGGCCAGCCGCGCTCGGCGGCGTGCGCGGCGAGGATGGCGTCGGGATCCACCGCCACGGGATGGTCGACGCGCTCGAGCAGCGGCATGTCGTTCATCGAGTCGCTGTAGAACCAGCTCTCGTAGTCGCCGAGCTTGCGGCCGCGCGCGGCGAGCCACTCGGTCACGCGGACGACCTTGCCCTCCCGGAAGCACGGCGTCCCGCGCGGCTTGCCGGTGAAGCGGCCATCGACCTCCTCGATGTCGGTAGCGACGAGGTTCTCGATGCCGAGCTCCGCGGCGATCGGCTGCGTGATGAAGCTGTTGGTGGCGGTGACGATCGCGCGCACCGCCGAAGCGTGGCTCGCGATCAGCTCGACCGCGCGCTCGCGGATCATGGGCCGGATCATGCGCTGCATGTAGTCGACGTGCCAGCTCTCGAGGCGCTCGCGCGGATACTGCGCGAGCGGCGCGAGCTGGAAATCGAGGAACTGGTGGATGTCGAGCGTGCCGTCCTTGTAGCGCTCGGCGAACCACAGGTTCCTGGCGTGGTATTCCTCCGGGTGCAGGACGCCCTCCTCGATGAGGAACTGCGCCCACGAGACGTCGCTGTCGCCTTCCAGCAGCGTGTGGTCGAGGTCGAAAAGCGCGAGCTTCATGCGCGGGACTCGTCGAGGGCCGCTTTCAGCAGCGGCACGGTGACGATGCGCCCGGTCTCGAGCGAGTAGCGGTCGAGCGCGTCGAGCGCGGCGATGAGCGAGCCCATGTCGCGCCGCGCGTGGGTGAGGAGATAGCTCGCCACGTCGTCGTTCAGGTCGAAGCCGCGAACCCGGGCGTGCGCGGCGAGCGCCACGCCCTTTTCGGCATCGGTGAGCGCGTGCAGGCGGTAGGTGAGGCCGGTCGCCAGGCGCGTCGCGAGGTCGCGCCGCAGGGGCACATCGCGCGGGGCCGAGGTGGCGGCCACCAGGAGGAAGGTGAAGGCATGGTCGTTGAACGCGTTGAAGAGGTCGGCCTGGCCCTCCTCCGCAAGCCCCTCGATGTCGTCGAGGACCAGGACGGGCCTGCGTGCCTGGGGGTCATACTCCGCCGCGGTGCCATACGCTGCGCCGCGCGGCGCGCACAGCTCGGCAAATGCCTTCAGGAGATGGGTCTTGCCTGCGCCCGATTCGCCCCAAATGTATACGACACGCTCGGAAAAGCGCCCGCGGGCGGCCATTTCGAGCGCATGCGCCGCCTCGGCGTTGCCGCCGGGGACGAAGTTCGCGAAGGTCGGGACTGGCGCGCGCGTGAAGTCGAGGAGAAGTTGTTTCAGGTGGCAGACGGCCGATGGCCGGTGGCAGGTGAGGCGTATCAAGACAGAAATTTTAGCATTCACCCACCCTCTAACCCTTATGATCTTGCTGATGTTTTCCGCCACCTGCTACCTGCCACCCGAGTAAATGTCCCTCGCCCAGCCCATTCAAATTCGTTTCGAACGCGTCGACGGCCGCTACGGCATCGCGCCGGCCACGCCGCCGCACGCGGTGAGCGCCGAAGACCGGCCCCGGCTCCTCGCGAAAGCCCGGCGCCTCCTGAAGGAGCGCGACGCGGTGCTCGTCGCGCACTACTACGTCCACCCGGACCTCCAGGACCTGGCGCAGGAAACCGGCGGGACCGTCTCCGACTCCCTGGAGATGGCGCGCTTCGGCCATGCCCACGCGGCGAAGACGATCGTGGTGGCGGGCGTGCGCTTCATGGGCGAGACGGCGAAGATCCTCAACCCCGAGAAGCGCGTGCTGATGCCCGACCTCGCGGCCGAGTGCTCGCTCGACCTCGCCACGCCGATCGAGGAGTTCTCGAAGTTCTGCGACGACCATCCCGACCGGGTCGTGGTGGTCTATGCGAATACCAGCGCCGCGGTGAAGGCGCGCGCCGACTGGATGGTCACCTCGTCGATCGCGGAGAAGATCGTCGGGCACCTGCACGCCGAGGGAAAGAAGATCCTCTGGGCGCCCGACAAGCACCTGGGCGACTACGTGCAGCG
>Ga0068859_100003332_pt1 | contig 16330 bp, 11 predicted proteins | sample KBSSwiS22_FD_66585 | JGI IMG/M metagenome (GOLD analysis project Ga0068859, IMG submission 66585) | Switchgrass rhizosphere microbial communities from Kellogg Biological Station, Michigan, USA - KBS Switchgrass S2-2 | ecosystem: Host-associated > Plants > Roots > Rhizosphere > Soil ...
TATTATTTCTGTATTCATTGGTCAATATCTTTCGAAAGTATTGAATGAAGTAAAGGAAAGAGTATCTAAAAAAATGGATGAAACAGACGAGAGCATGCTGAAGATAGATATTCATAAAAGTATACCGGAATTATTGATGGACAATACAGATCGCAACCGGACTTCGCCATTTGCATTTACAGGAAATAAATTTGAATTCCGTGCAGTTGGCTCTTCTGCAAATTGTGCTAATCCAATGACCGTCCTTAATACGATCCTTGCTGAAACATTAAAGCAATTCAAAAAGGATGTAGATACATTAATGGATAAAGGAGAGAAAAAAGAGATCGCCATCATGCATGTGATCCGTGAATACATTGTAGCTGCCGAACCTGTGTTATTTGAAGGCAATAATTACAGCGAAGAATGGGAAAAAGAAGCTCAAAAAAGAGGCTTGCCAAACATAAAAACAACTCCGCAAGCTTTAGATGCAATGGTTACAGAAAAAGCAAAAAAATTATTTGCAAGTAATAATATTTATAACCATGCTGAGTTAGAAGCCCGTCATGAAATAGAATTGGAAAAATATATAAAGAAAGTGCAGATAGAAAGCCGCATCATGGGTGAGCTTGCTACCAGTCATATTTTACCAGCTGCAATCCGCTATCAGAATTTGCTGGCAAATAATATCAAGGGATTAAAAGATGCCAGTCTTCCAGAAACTGCTTATAGCAATCAAAAACAAATACTGGAAAAAATATCGGACCATATAAATAAGGCAAGTGACATGGTAGAAAAAATGATAGAAGCAAGAAAAGAATGCAACAATATGACCAATACGAGAGAGAAAGCTATCGCTTACCAAAGCAAAGTGAAAGATGCTTTTTTTGATGACATCCGGTATCATGTAGATAAACTAGAGTTACAGGTAGATGACCGGGAATGGTATTTACCCAAATACAGAGAAATGTTATTTTTAAGATAGTTTTGAAAAAATTTAAGACACAAAATAAAAGGCATAAGTCACCGGCTTGTGCTTTTTTGTTCTTCTACCTTATTTACTTCATTCATTAACAACATTCCTTATTCAGTAAGAATGCATTCATTTTGGCACAATAATTATTTATAGTATTTCTAAAAGATGCTATGAAAAAAAATGAACCTATCCGGAAAAAAGAAGAAATAAAAAATAATCCTGACAACAAAATAGACCAGGATTTTAATGGCTATCCAACAGGTCCTGCAAGTGATGAAGTGATCAATCCAAAAACAAGCCCTCAAAAAAAAGTAGCCGATATCAATAATAAGGATGGTGAAAAAAGAAATAATCGAAATAGAAAAACGATAGATGAGCAAGAGTCAGATGGTTCTGCAAATGCCTTTGAAGATAAATAATACTTGCGTTATCTTCATTGGATGATTAAAAAGCTTTTTTTATTTACTTTTCTTTTTACGGCTTGTGCTGGCCCTAAAAAAATACAGGAAGATCAATCGAATCATTTTCCTTTAGCAGTAGAAAAACCAACAGTACTTCCTTCAAAGCAAAATTTTTATATCTATATTTTAGCAGGCCAATCTAATATGGCCGGGCGGGGATTTGTTCAACCGCAGGATACTGTTTATTCTCCAAATGTTTTAACCCTGGATAAAAACAATGAATGGGTATATGCTAAAGAGCCATTGCATTATTATGAGCCAACCAGGACCGGTTTGGATTGCGGACTTTCATTTGGAAAAAAACTATCATCGTTATATGGAAGAAATATAACTATTGGCTTAGTACCATGTGCCATCGGCGGCAGTTCTATTGAGCAATGGCTTGATGATTCAATGTATCGGGATGTTAACTTGTACAGCAACATGATGCAGAAAGTAAAAATTGCCATGCAATATGGAACGCTAAAAGGTTTATTATGGCACCAGGGAGAAACAAATGCTTCGAGAGTTAATTATAAAAACTACAAACAAAAATTAGAACGCTTTTTTACCAAACTTAGAACAGATATAAACTATCCTGATCTGCCTGTATATGCGGGAGAACTTTCTTCATTTCTAAACAGGAAAACAAATCCATTTGCGGATTCAGTTAATAAAGACTTACATGATCTTTCTGCTTCAATGAAAAATATGTATGTGATCAAAACAGGTGACCTTACTCCCAAGTTAGATACTATTCATTTCGATTCCCGTTCCCAACGCATCATGGGAGAAAGATTTGCAAAGGCAGCCTATAAAAACAGGTAAATTGCTAATTGTCCTATTGATTTTACAATATTGATAAGAAAAGGCACAGCAGGCTTTTCTTATTTTAGACTAAAATAAATACAAATGAAAAAAATAATAATCATCGCCTGCATTTTAATAGGATTTAAAAGCAATGCGCAGGACACAGCTAAAGTGGAACAATATTGTGAAGTAGTAGCTACTCCACGCCTTTTAAGTAACAGGGTAACTATTGATGTTGACTATGGTGAAGTAAGAAGTTTGTGGAAAGATAACAGGTTAAAAGATGAAAGTGGAAAGTTGGTAAAATTCAATACACTTGTTGATGCATTGAATTATATGGGAAGAAATGGCTGGAAACTGGTAAATGCCTTTCCTGCATATTCATCAGCCAATTCTGCACCGGTTTATCACTATGTATTCAGAAAAGAGTTTTTGAAAAGTGAAACTTCCGAATAAAAGAAAAGAGCCCTTGATGAGGGCTCTGAATTTATTTAAGCAAAGAAAGGAACATCACGTTGTGCATACTTCTTCAAACCTTCTTCGTTAATATCAACGCCAATTCCCGGTTCATTCAATACAGTCAAAAATCCCTTTTCGATAAAGGGTTTATCACTGCCTTTATACTTCACGATTTCTTTCCACCTTGGCGCTGTGTCAAATTCCTGTTGCCATTCGAGGATATGAAAATTAGGAACTGCTGCGCAAACATGTGCAGAAGCCATGCAACCCAGGAATGAACCAACCATATGCGGTGAAAACGGAGTTAGAAATGTATTTGCAAGGTTGGCTATGCGTTGTCCTTCACCAAGACCACCGCACTTTTGAAGATCAGGCATAATTAAATCGACTGCGCCTTCTGATAACAAACGAACAAATCCATAAGTAAGATAAAAATTCTCCCCTCCGCAAATCGGAGTAGAGGTTTCATGGGCAATGAATTTATATTCATCAATATTGTCAGCGGGAACAGGCTCCTCCAGCCACATAAGGTTCAGAGGCTCCATTACCTTTGCCACCTTTTTTCCTGTCGGTGCATCATAACGTGCATGCATGTCACAACAAATATCGATATGCGGACCGATTTCTTGCCGAACAGCAGCAATGGAATTATACATTCTTTCTACTTCAGCAAGGCTGGCAGTCCAGTTCACTCTATCATATTTATTCGGGTCGCCAGCTTCGTCAAGGTCAAATTTGACCGCCGTATATCCTTTATCAACTGCAGCCCTGGCTACTTTTGCATATTCTTCAGGTTTGGGATTGCGGACAGAGTATAACTGTGTATCGCAATACACTCTTACTTTATCACGATACTTGCCACCTAATAATTGGTAAATGGGCACACCTAATGCTTTTCCGCATAAATCCCACAAAGCAGCATCAAAAGCGCTCATCACAGCTACCATCATACCTGATTGCACGCCTCCAAAAGGATTTGATCGGAATTGCGTGAAAATGGCATTGGGATTTAAAGGACTCCGTCCCACTAATTGCCTTCCCATTCGTTGAACCAAGTAATAAGTTCCACCAATAGCATCTACGGCTTCACCCCAACCTACGATATCCTGATTGGTCATAATTTTTACGAATAATCCGCCTCCGGAATAAGCGCATTTAACATCAGTGATTTTTAAATCGGATGGCGGAGAAATTTTAGGTGTCTTATCGATTGCATCTGTAAGACCCTGGCCAAAAGTATTGGTTAGCGATACAAATGGAGTCATAGATGCTGCAAGAGCAGCTTTAGTTATAAATGATCTTCTTGAATTTGACATTATAATTGTTTTATTGTAATTAAAAATTAATAAAAAGTAGCTGAAAGAGTTGTAGCTCTCAAACTTTTCGATACTAATTATTATTTGTTGGTTGGCCAGTACCTTCTCTTTCTTTTATTATTTCCAGTACCTGTTCCCTTGCTACAGGTAATTTGTTGACATTGTCTTTAAGCCATTGAGTAAAATCTTTTTGAATATCGTCAGACCATCTTGCATCAATTTGTCCGGCCGTATATTTTCCTTGCTTTAAACGAAGATGTCCAAACTCATCTTCCAGACGGGTACGTTCTGAAGCCCTTACTACTCTTTCGGCGAATTGCGGAGGGATGAAAATAACAACTCCCATTTTGCCTAATACCACATCGCCTGGCATTACTGTTACCCCTTTGATTTCGGTTGGTTTATTAATTCCTACAATCATGGTAGTTAAATCTCTGCCTTGTCCGCCCCCGGGATTATGAAAAGAAGGATCATAACTACTGAAAAAAGAAGTAAAGCCCCCTAATTCTTTTAATCCTTCCACATCTCTCAGTGCACCGTTATAAACAATTCCATTTCCGGTCCTGGAATAAATAGCAGTTCCCACATTGTCACCGATGGTTGGGCCATTCTTTTTTGCCCCAAATTGATCAGCAACATATACATCGCCTTTTTGCAACTGTTCAACTGCCCAAACATTTTGAGCCCGCCTTCCTTCTTTTTTTCCCATTGAATCAATGGCTTTCCATACATCGGGGCGCCCGGGCATGAATGTCGTAGTGAAAGCACGGCCCACCAATACACTATCAGGATTTATGATTTGTCCCCAACCATCGGCAACTTGATATCGGTAGCCTGCGCCATTTATCGTAGCCCATGCTTCTTCAATTGTAACAGGTTTCATTCTTTTGAGAATATCATCTGGTACTTTAGGACGACCATCTGGAAAACGTTCACCTTTCCAATCTGGGGTCAGCGCAATTATTTCTTCTTTGCTGGCTTGCACATATTGTGCATTGAGTTGTCCTGCCAGTACAATCGTTGCAAACAAAAACAATAAACATTTTATCCGTGACATAATTATTATTTTATTTGATAAAAAAATTACGTTAATACCGGCTTCATCTTTTCTTTCCTGGTTGATGCAATATCATCTGGCGAACGATTATGCCACCAGTTTGCTAACATAGAACCGGTAACATTCATCATTGTTCCGAATATTACTGATGCTAATCCTACCGTTGCAACTTTGCCCATTGTTTTAGCCAATGCAGATGCAAGACCTGCATTCTGCATACCCACTTCCAATGCAATTGTTCTGCAATCTTTTTCCGGAAATTTTAATACACGAGCTGACCAATAACCAAGGAAATAGCCTGTCATATTATGAATGAATGTAGCCACGATCAATAATCCACCTACTTTTAATAGATTGTCCCTTCCGGCAGCAGTAATAACAAGCAGCACCAGTGCAATACCGATCATTGATATCACAGGCATTGCTTTATCAAGCCATTTCAACTTTCCGCGAAGGAGATAATGAAAGGCAAGCCCTGCTGCGATAGGAAGTATTACAATCTTTGTTATATCCCATACCATTCCCCAAAAATCTACCTGAACATAACTACCACCCAGCAATTTCATCAATAATGGTGTTAAAAATGGTGCTAGTAAAGTTGAAACAGTTGTTACCGAAACAGATAATGCAAGGTTAGCTTTTGCCAGGTAGCACATAACGTTCGATGCAAGGCCGCTCGGACAACAACCAATCAAAATAATTCCCGCCGCTATTTCACTGGGAAAATTAAATAGATGCGCAACTGTAAAACCTACCAGTGGCATAATGGTATAATGACAAACAATACCAACTATTACTCCTTTTGGCATTCGCATTACCTGTGCAAAATCTTTCAGGCTTAATTCGGTGCCCATTCCAAACATGATCAATTGCAATAAATAGGGAATGAAAAAAGTAGCTTGCTTACTTCCTACCGTTTTAAAATATTGCGGATAAAACATTGCAATACTCGCTACGGCAAGAATCATAACGCTGTACCAATAACCTTTAAGCGTTTTACTGCCTCTGAATGCAAAAGCAAGACTTAGAAAAAAAACTGCCAAAAACCAGCCGGCATATTCATATACATGTTTTAATGTAACAAAGACAAACGCAAGTAAAAATAAAACCGATAAAAAATAAAACCAGGAGTAAGCAGATCGTTTTGACGAAACCATGATTTGAAGGTAAATGTTTTTACTATTGCGAATATGGAATCTTAAAAAATAAATTAATAAGACTCCATTTATTTCTTATTCCTTCGATGAAAAAAAAATTTAGTAAGCATTAACGTGTTTCTGTTCGCTGCAGGTTAGCAATACTTTCAAATTCAGCAAACAATTTTACGCTTAAGCTTTCGAAAATTTTAAAATACTTGTTATAGACAGCATGATTTTCCCTATCTGGTTTATAACTGTCCGGTAAAACAACTGTCTTCGCTGCTTCATCCAGATTTTTATAAATGCCCATTTCTATTGCGCTTAACAAAAATGCACCCAAGCCAATACTATCGCTATGTTTGCTTACATTCAATGGCTTATTAAAAATATCGGCAATCATTTGTGCACAAAAAGGAATAGAAGCAAAGCTGCCATTTATAGAAAGACTCCTGATCGTCCGATGTTCCTGCAATGTTTTTCCAATGCTATATATTTCGTAGAGTATTCCTTCAATAGTGGCCCTGATAAAATGCTGGCGATCATGATTTATATTTAATCCGAAATAAGAACCTCTTGCATCAGCATTCCATATAGGTGCTCTTTCCCCCAATAAATAGGGAAGAAATAATAAACCTTCAGACCCAACAGCAACTTTGGAAGCCTCATTGATCAGCAGATCCATGCTATGTTCTATATCAAATGGATTTTTAAAATCACCGAACTGTTTTGCAAACCAATCAAAGATCACTCCGCCATTATTTGTAGGTCCTCCCGATACATAACAATTTTTTGTAAGCAGGTAATTAAAGAAACGTTGCTTTTCATCCTGCAAAACTTTTTTACCTACTACCCGAACTGCGCCACTATCTTCAATAGTTATCGTGGCTTTACCTTCACCCCATACTCCTGCGCCAAGTGTGGCAAGACATCCATCGCTTGATCCAATTATTATTTTTACACCTGCCGGCAATCCAAGTGAAGTTTGATAAGCTTTACGAAGTTTTCCCGGAGAATGGAATACAGGAACAAGATTTGTCAATCTATCGGTCTTGATGCCTGCATAATTTAAAGCATCATGTTCCCAGTTTAATGTATGAATATTCATTAATCCCGTTGCCGACGCCATGCTATAATCAGTACAATACTCTCCTGTTAGTTGTTGAATAATATAGCTTTTAATAGAAAGAAATTTAAAAGCCTTTCTAAATCTTTCTTTGTCATTATTCCTGAACCATGCAATTTTAATTAATGGCGACATGGGATGAATAGGAGTTCCTGTAGCTGTATAAATTTTTTTGCCTAATGCGGAACCTTTCAATTTTGCTGCCTCTTTTTTTCCCCTGTTATCCGACCATGTAATTGCATTGCCCAACGGTGTGCCATTATTATCAACTGCCAGCACACTATGCATGGAAGCGCTGAAGCAAATGCAGGTCACTTTATGTTTTTGAGGATGAATTTTTTCATTCAATAAATTTTTCAATACATACAGCATTGTAATAAACATTTGTTCCGGATCCTGTTCACTGTAATCTGGTTGTGAATGAAACGTAGGATACGATCCCTTCATTGATGCGACATGATTACCTGTAAGATCAAAAGCAAAAACTCTTACAGCATTTGTTCCTAATTCAATGGTAATAACACATTCCATAATGGCGATTTTAAAAATTATTTTTTGGGCAAATTGTTTTTTCGGAATTCACTGGGTGTATACCCGGTTAATTTTTTAAATGTTGTAGAAAAATGTTGTGACGAATAAAAGCCGGTATCCAAAGCAATATCTGTTACATTACCATCGGGTCTTTTTAGTAATTTGATTGCTTCTGATATTCTTATATTGATCAAATAGTTTAGAGGTGAAAAACCAGTATAACTTTTTACTTTCTCATTGAATGCTGTTGTACCCAACCCAACCAATGCAGCCATTTCTTCTACCGTCCATTGATAAGATAGCCGGTGGCGTAGTGCCTGTTCCAATTTCATAAAGGTTTGAGGAAAATCCCTGCGTGAATTATTTTGTTGAGTTAATTGACGGGTAATTAAAATAAATAATTCATCCAGCAATTGATTTACTCTTGTAGTGAAACCTATCTCCTGTTTGAATAGTTCTGTTTTAATATTTTCAAGTATAGTCCCGGCTTCTTTTAATTTCACAAGAACAGGCTTTTGACTTAACAATAGAATCTTGCCTATTGTAAGCGCCTCACTTTCTGAAAGACTGCTCCATTTTCCAGGAAACAGATTTTCATCAGGCTCTAACTTGTTTACTTTAATACTAATCCAGGATAAAGTGCCGATATCAAGAAAGCCTTTGCCGCCACCAAATTTTTGCCCCGGTAATATCATAGCTACATCACCGGGATACAGGATATGAGGTTGTTCGTGTATGATCCATTCAAACTTTCCATCAATAACATAGTATATCCGCAGGTTTTCAGTAGCAGTAGTATGCAGCGAGTTTAGCTGAATAGTATTGTTCTTTTTTAAAGCGAACTCGATAATGTGAGAAAATAATTGCAGTTCCCTTGAAATTCCCTGTTGCAATAAAAATTGATTCATTCAGCTCTCGTTGATTTTAAATGTACAAACTGTTGACTTATAAAAAAAGATTCGATAAAAATCAGCGATCAACGCAGCGATTTTTAAATTTGACAACTCTATAAAATTATTGAGGTTGAGGCCAAGCCATTCACAGCTTTTGTACAAAATTCATCACCGGCTTATATTGGAAGTTTTTTCCCGAAAAGTTTGAATACTTTGCCCGCTTCTCCTAATTCAAATATCCTCTGCGAACCAAATTTTATCATTTTAAAACAAATACTGCTGTATGAAAAAAAAATGGACGCAAGGATTCCACCTTGCCCTTAACAAAATTTTCCTTTCAATTTTATTAGTATTTTTTTCGGCTGCTGCTTTTGCTCAAACGGTTACCGGGAAAGTGCAAGATGCGGAAAACAATCCTGTTAACGGGGCAACAGTGGCAGTAAAAGGTACTAACAGGGCTACAGTTACTAATGCTACTGGTAACTTCAGCATTAATGCTGGCCGCACAGACGTGTTGATTATTAGTTATGTAGGTTTTACTACACAAGAGATTCCTTTGAATAATCGAACCACTCTTTCTGTAAGTTTGGCTCGCGGTGAAGGGAGAATTATTGATGAGGTGGTAGTAACTGCCCTTGGCATCAGACGTAATCCAAGAAGACTAGGTTATTCTGCAACACAAGTCAATGCGGATGAGCTAGTGAAGAATAGAACTACCAACATAGGCGAAGCACTTGAAGGCAGGGTTGCAGGCTTGAATATAACACCTCCGGCTGCAGGTGCTGGTTCCAGTAACCAAATACGCCTTCGCGGACAGGTTGGGTTTGCAGGAACTGATAATGCTCCCCTTCTTGTAATCAACGGTATTCCTTTAGATCAGGATACAAGGAATGCTGAAGGAGCTGGCCAGCAACGGGATCGTGGAGATAATCTGAATAATATTAATCCCGATGATATTGAAAGTATGACCGTGCTAAAAGGAGCTGCTGCCGCTGCACTTTATGGTGTAAGAGCTGCCCGTGGTGCCATTATTATCACTACTAAATCCGGACAAAAAAATCAGGGTATTGGAGTAGATTTTACTTCCAGCTATACCGCTTCTAAGGCTATAAGTTATATGGATGAAATCCGTCAACACGAATATGGCTTGGGGCTATTAGGTGTTAAACCTACAACAATAGGTCAGGCTCAGGAAGGCCAAAATGGCTGGGGAGCCAAATTAGATGGTTCGCCTGCTATGAACTACGATGGTGTATTGAGACCTTATTCGTCCTACGGAGATAATCTTTTTCGTTTCCTGCAAACGGGAACAAATCTTACCAACACACTTGGCTTGTCGGGTGGTGGTCCGAACGGAAGTTTCAGGGCATCCATCTCAACCACAGAGGCTAAGGGTATTGTTCCAAGCAATGAATATAAAAGAAGGATTTTCAATGTAGGGATAAATCATAACATCACTAAAAAACTCAAGCTTCAGTTAAACGTTAACTATGCAGATGAGGATTATATTAATCCACCTCAAATAGGTACACAGGGCGATGGTGTTGTCAATTTTTTTAACAGAACAGCTGTATCCGTACCTCTTGAGGCTTACAGGGATCATGCCATTAATCCTGCTACACTAGCAGAGTGGAAGACCAATTCATTCGCCTCAGCCACGGGTGGTACAATTAATAACCCCTATGTACCATTGCAGACAGGTCAAAGATGGCAGGAAGATAGAAATCGTCTTTTGGGTACGGCTACAATACGTTATGATATTACAGACTGGCTTTATGCACAAGGCAGGTTCAGCTATGATCGTTTGAATAGTTTTACAGAATCTATAATACCCAACGCCATTGGGGCAATAGTACGAACTAATAGTGATGGTACCTACAGGGGTAGCTACAGCATCAGCCATACCTGGACAACGGATATAAATGCAGATTTCCTTGTTGGTGGTAGCAAAAAGTTTGGAAAATTTTCTGTTGACGCCAGCGTTGGTGGAAACACCTTGAGGTCACAGTTTTACAATATAAATGAAAGCGCCAGCAATTTTACCGTTCCGGATCTTTATAATATTACTAATGGTACAGTCAAAAATGCAAACCCTCTCGGTTTTTCCAGAAGCCGTATTAACTCACTTTATGGATTGGCTGAATTGGGATGGAATGGAATGTTATATTTGAATTTTACCGGCAGAAACGACTGGTTCTCGGTTCTAAATCCCGAAAAAAACAGTAAGTTTTACCCTTCTGTATCCGGTAGCTTTATTTTCTCAGAGTTGCTAAAAAGTATGACTTGGCTTAATTATGGTAAACTCAGAGCTTCGTGGGCCGAAGTAGGTGGTATTTCAGGCATAGGTCCCTTTGAAGGTGTCCTGACATATGGAATCAATGCAAACCAGTTCAGCGGGCAAAGTTTAGCAAGCGTTAATGGTGGCAATGCACCCAATCCGCTGATACAACCATTTACTGTAAAGGAAAAAGAAATCGGTCTTGAACTAAGAATGCTAAAAAGTAAGCTGCATTTAGATATTGCTGCATTTGACAAAATAACAACTGATCAAGTAATTACTCTTCAGACTTCATCTACATCCGGATATACAGGTTCAAAAGCAAATCTGGCTTCATTGAAGAATAGTGGATTTGAAACTTTGGCGGAATACAACGTAATACAAAATAAAAATTTCAGTTGGTCAACTTCCTGGAACAATACATACTTAAAAACAAAAGTACTTGATGTGGGTAATCCCAGCGGAACTATATTGCTCCTTTACTTTAACGGTACTGGTAACGAGTTTTTGGGAGAAATAAGATATACTGAAGGAATGGCAATGAACCAATTGTACACAAAACATTATAATAGAAATGCCAAAGGAGAACTTATAATAGTTGAGACCGGAGCTGCTAGAGGTCGGTTAACAAATGACCAATCCTCAGGTCCCCTCAAAACCGGGTTTTATCCCGTTGGCAGCTCAATTCCCAAATTTACTGGCGGCTGGACTAATAACTTTAGTTATAAGAACCTGAGCCTTGGCGTATTCATTGATTATAAATTTGGTGGTACGGTATTATCTTCTACATTGCTGAATATGACCAGACAAGGACTTTCTAAATTGTCTTTGCAGGGACGTGAAACAGGATTATTAGTTGAGGGAGTTTATCAAAATTCGGGCTTGCCTGCTAGCAATATAATTACTGCCACAAGTTCAACGAGTAATCTGGCAAATTACTGGGCAGATTATAGAAACTATCAGATTGGTGATCCTTTCACTTTTAAATCAGATTTCATCAAACTTAGAAATGTTTCGCTGGCATATAATTTCACAAACCTTTTGAAAAAGGTAGCTGTAATGAACTTTGTCAAAGGTTTGACATTGTCGGCTTCTGTTCGTAATGTGGCTATCATACATAAGGATCTGCCGGGTCTTGATCCCGAAGCGATCCAGTCATCAGGAGATACCAGAGCTGGTTATGAGAATTCTTCATTGCCAACTACCCGTAATTATAATGTTTCTTTAAATGTTAAATTCTAATGATATGCTAAAAATATTTAAACGATTAATACCTCTATGCGCTGTCTTGCTTTTTGCAGGCTGCGATAAAGATTTTGAAAATGTGAACACCAATCCTTATGCAATAAATACAATTGATCCAGCCCTGTTGTTTGCCGGAGCCCAGCGAACCCATGTCGGATCATGGATTGCTGAACACACAATTATTCAGCAATATGTGACTCCATATAATACAGGAGCAAATGCTGGGTTTAGTTTCAATGTGAATATTGATGGTAATCAAAATCAAAAATGGGGAGAATACACGGGGTCGATCAAAAATATGATACAGGCATTGAATATTTTAGGATCTTCAACTACACGTGTCAATTTAAAGAGCATGATCCGGATATGGAAAGCCCAGGTTTTTATGGGATTGGTGGATAATTATGGAGATGTGCCTTATTCCGAATCAGGAAAAGCTGTTAGCGATGCCCTTTTCTTTCCGAAATATGATGACGATGCAGCCATTTATGACGACCTCTATAAAGAACTGAAAGAAGCAATAGCTGCATTAAATCCTGGTGGTGACTATGTTTCAGCAGATCTTTTTTATGGGGCAAATGCTCAGCCATCAGTTAAAACTTCTGATGCAGCAGCGCAGGTAGCTAAATGGAAAAAATTAGGTAATTCCTTATTGCTTAGATTAGGAATGCGCTATTCGAAGCTCAATGCGTCAAAAGCTCAATCTATTGCAAATGAAGCATTTACTGGTGGTGTAATGACTTCTAATGCTGACAATGCTTATGTAAAATACGACGGGACACTATATACAACACCTGATAATGCCGGGTTGCGAAGTTTTACTCAATATAATTATGTTTCTGAACCATTTGTAAATCAATTAAAATCAACAAATGATCCACGTGGGAAATTCATGATTGCACTATTTGCAGACCCCGGTAATACTCCTGCGGATCTAAATCCTGATGTTACTTTAGCAAATCAATATGGAGCACCTATCGGAAAAACGGATGCCGAACTTAAAGCTGCCCCGTACAGAGGCGCAAGAGGAGGAGGACTTAATTATTCACAGATTAACATATATAAACTGGGTTCTCCTGCAGCTCCGGAATTCTATGTAACTTATGCACAAACATCCTTGTTGCTGGCTGAAGCTGCTAAAAGAGGCTGGATTCCCGGCGGTGATGCTCAAGCTAAGATATATTACGAAAACGCAATCACTGCAGATATGCAAATATATTCTCTTTATCCGGGAACTACACCAATTACTAATGCAGAAATTACTGCATACATAAATGATCCCGGAGTATTATATAACTCAACTGATGCGCTTAAATTGATTGGCATCCAATACTGGATCATCAATATCAGAGATGGTACAGAAGCTTGGGCGAATTTTAGAAGAACCGGGTTCCCGGCTTTAACTCCCAATCCCAGTTCAGGAGATCTTGGTAGCGTTGGTTTTATAACGAGGTTAACATATCCTGATGTAGAAGCCTCAGCAAATCGTGAAAATTACCAAAAAGCTATACAAGCTTATGGTGGTGATAAATTAACAGGAAAAGTATTCTGGGATCAATAATAAATGGATCAATAAATAGCTTATTTCTAATAGGGCAACTGATCAGTTGCCCTATTTTTAGTTTTTGATTTTTAAATAAGATTTTCTCTTCTACTTCACCCTTTTGTCATATTACTGAATAAGTTTGAGGAAGCAGATAATATTTGTTTAAAAAGCATCACTGTTTTTTATTGGAAGATTTTTCTCAGAAAGTTTGAATACTTTGTTCCATTCTCTGCAAAATCAAATATCTTTTTCGTCTGCCACCTCAGACCTGTAATCCCATATCTTATATTGCAGAATAAAAAAACTTTATGAATAAGATTGCTTGTCTTATAGTTGTTTTAATTGGCTGTTTTACCAACGCATTCAGCCAACATGTTCAATTAACGAAACAACAGCTCATAAATCTGACGTCCGAATGGAAAGGGGAAAGGTTTCCTGATGGCCGCCCAAAAGTATCGGATCGAATTCTTCAGCGATTAAAAAATGTTTCATTAGAAGAAGCCTGGGGATTTCTACGCAACAAGGGATATCAAAACCAATATGAAGGTGACTGGATGATATTAAATCCGGACAGTGTAATGACGGGCCGTGCTGTTACTGCTCAATACATGCCATTGCGTCCTGATGTAGATAAAATGATAAAAGACACCGGCAGGGCTGAAGGAAGAATTGGTAATACAAATTCATGGCCGATCGATGTTTTAAAAGAAGGCGATATATACGTTGCTGATAGTTATGGGAAAATGGCAGATGGCACTTTGATCGGTGATAACCTTGGTAATTCTATTTATGCCAAATCAAAAAGAGGTGTGATCTTTTATGGCTCCGTTCGGGATATGGAAGGTCTTGCAGAAATAAAAGGCTTTAACGCATGGGTAAAAGGACAAGACCCTTCTTACATTCAGCAAATGATGCTGACAGGGATCAATGTTCCTATCCGCATTGGCCGTGCAACTGTATTACCCGGCGACGCAGTGCTTGCCAAAAAAGCCGGAACAATTTTTATCCCGGCAAAATGGGTAGATAGTCTTGTGCTCAGTTCTGAGTTCGTTCAATTAAGAGATCACTTTGGTCATCAGCGGTTGCGTGAACAAAAATATACACCCGGTCAAATAGATAGTCAATGGACAGATGAAATAAAAAAAGATTTTCTTAAATGGCTTGATGAACAAAAGAATCTTCCGATGTCAAGAAAAGAATTAGATGAATATATGAAAGATAGATCGTGGTAAGTAAAGTAAAAAATTGTGCTTATAATGAAAGACAATTTTGAATTTTGCTTTTTTGACTTATTTAAGAACAAATAAAAATTACAATTATGACACCCTCACAAAAATATTTACAAAAGATCGGCCTGAAAGATCCCGAGCCAATAGAAAATATAAATGCTGATAATAAAAATGATTCTACTGAAAATAGTCGCCGAAATTTTTTAAAGAAATCAACGCTTGGCGGGATTGCATTAGGCGGCGCATTTGCCTTTACACCTATCGAAGATATAATAGCACAAACCACACAAAATGTTCGTCGTTATTCAGGTCCGTCAGATCTGAAGATAACAGATATGCGGTATTGCACAACAACTGTGCTTGGCCGCACTTCTATTATTCGCATCGATACCAACCAGGGCATCTATGGTTTGGGAGAAGTAAGAGATGGAGCCGACGAACGCTACGCACTGATGCTTAAAAGCCGTTTGCTTGGACAAAATCCCTGCAACGTAGAACAAATATTTAAATCAATAAAACAATTCGGTGGACAAAGCCGGCAGGCAGGTGGTGTTTGCGGCGTTGAAATGGCGCTGTGGGATATATGTGGTAAGGCTTATAATGTACCAGCCTGGCAGTTGCTTGGCGGAAGGTATCGTGATAAAGTGAGATTGTATGCTGATACACCCGAAGCAGGATCTCCTGCAGAACAAAAAAAATTAATGGACTATCGTATCAATGACCAGGGTTATACATGGTTGAAAATGGATTTGGGTATAGGTGAATTAAAAGGAATCGAAGGGGCATTGGTGAATGATAAATTCTGGCAGAATGTACAAGGCGATTTGGCACAATGGGGTGATCAGAGTAATTACATGTCTTATGGCAACACATTGCATCCTTTTACACAAATACAGATCACTGATAAAGGTCTTGATGAGTTGGCTAAATTGGTTGATAATGTAAGAGGCATGTTAGGATATAGTATTCCCCTGGCTACAGATCATTATGGACATTTTGATTTGAATAATGGAATACGACTGGGTAAAAAATTAGAAAAATACAGGCTTGCCTGGCTGGAAGATATTGTATCATGGGAATTAACTGATCAATGGAAGATGATGTCGGATGCATTGGAAACACCACTTCTCACAGGAGAGGATATTTATCTGCTGAAAAATTTCAAACCCCTGATTGATATACATGCAGTAGATATTGTACATCCTGATCTTGCTTCTTCAGGAGGTTTATTAGAAACAAAAAGAATCGGTGACTATGCAGAAGAACATGGTGTAGCAATGGCAATGCACCAGGCAGGCACACCAGTGTC